>Ga0181535_10002443_pt1 | contig 22701 bp, 19 predicted proteins | sample PEATcosm2014_Bin_44_FD_119774 | JGI IMG/M metagenome (GOLD analysis project Ga0181535, IMG submission 119774) | Peatland microbial communities from MTU Mesocosm Facility, Houghton, MI, USA - PEATcosm2014_Bin17_30_metaG | ecosystem: Environmental > Terrestrial > Soil > Wetlands > Peat | place...
TGGTCCTGCTTAAGACCTCGTTTATGGATATGTTCACAAGGTCGTGATAGCTTGTCTTCAATATGTGCTTCATGTTCTCCCTTATCCTGTCGAATACCACGACGGTATCGGTGAGTGAATATCCGGCTATGGTTAGCAGGGATGTAATTACCAGGAGGTCCACTTCCTTGTTAAGGAAAACCAGGATGCCCAGCACCGCCAGGACGTCGTGGAGCGTCGCAATGGTCGCGGCCACCGCAAACTTGAACTGGAACCTTATCCATATGTATATCAGTATCCCGAGCAGCGCCCAGAATACCGCGTAAAACGCCTTTTCCTTCAGCTGGGAACTTACCAGCCCGCCTATTTCATTCTGCTCCAGCACCGACATGTCGTTGTCCCCGGTCCCGGTCTTTAACATCTGCGTAAGGGTCCCTGAAGCGTTCTCGCCGGTCAATTCCTGGGATCCGACCCTGATCAAAAACACCCTGTCTGATGGCTCCCCGATCTGCTGTATTACGGCCTGGCTCATTTTGGCCTTGTTCAAAACGCCGCGGACATCGTCCACCTTGACGTCCTTTTTGAACTGGACCTGGACGCTGATGCCGCCGGTAAAATCAAGCCCCATCTTCGCCTGGCCCGTCGCTATTTTATAAACGGCCCACAAACCGTTCAGGACCAGCAGCGTGGATATTATGTATGTCACTTTCCTTGCCCCGATAAAATTCAGTTTTGTGTTCTTGATTATTTCAATCATTTTTTTCCTCCGTTATATGCTTAAAGTCTTGTATTGTTTTCTAAGGTCAAATATTGACTGCGTGATGAAGAATGCCGTAAAGAGCGATATCAGAAGGCCCCAGAAAAGCGTCACGGCAAAGCCCCTGATGGCGCCCGTGCCGAACTGGAAAAGGATCGCGGCCGTGATGAGCGAAGTTATGTGCGCGTCCAGGATCGTGAGCCACGCCCTGTGGTAACCGGCGTCTATGGCCGCGCGTATGGTCTTGCCGGCCCGCATCTCCTCCCTTATCCTCTCAAGAATAAGGACGTTGGCGTCGACCGCGATGCCTATGGTAAGGGTCAACCCGGCGATGCCGGGCAATGTGAGGGTGGCGTTCAGGGCGGCGAGTATACCCAGGACGAAAAGCACGTTGAATATGAGGGCAAAATCCGCAATGAGCCCGGAAAAACCGTAATAAAAAGCCATGAAGCATACCACGACGAGCGCGCCTATCACTATGGATTTCTGCCCCTTGGCGATGGAATCCGCGCCGAGCGAGGGCCCGACCACGTATTTGTTTATTATCTTTACCGGCGCCGGGAGCGCGCCCGCGCGCAGCACGAGCGAGAGGTCCTTGGCGTCGTCAAGGTTGAAGTTTCCTTCTATGATGCCTTCGCCGCCCGATATCCTGGTCTTTATCACCGGGTCCGAATATACCCTGTCGTCGAGTATTATGGCGAGCTTTTTTCCGACGTTGTCGCCGGTGAGCTCCGCGAATTTCCTTCCGCCTTCGGGCGAGAATTTGAACCAGACTACCGGCGTGCCGTACTGCCCCATCTGCACCTTGGCGTCGACCAGGTCGTTGCCGGTCAAAAGGTCCTTCGTGAATATCGGGGTCCTGTTGCCTTCCTTATCCGCGAGCACCATGACTCCCTCGGGTATCTTCGAGGCGACCGTGTTACCGCTGGCGTCGGTCATCTCGGATATCTTGTCGCGTTCGTCCGCCATCTTGAATTCCAGCAGGGCCGTCTTTCCTATTATATTGAGCGCCCTTTCCGGGTCCTTGACGCCGGGCAGCTGGACCACTATGTATTTGTCGCCCTCCCTGGTTATCAAAGGCTCCGCAACCCCGAGCGCGTCTATCCTGTTCCTGAGTATCTCAAGGGCGCGTGAAACAGCCTCTTCGAGCTTCACGTTCGCCGGCATTTTGTCAGTATCAATGGCAAGTTTCAGGTACATTCCGCCCTGCAAGTCAAGGCCGAGCTTTATCTTTCCCTTTTCAATGACATTGCCCTGGCTGTCTTTTTTGTCGAACGGCGGGTTCAGGCTGATGACCGAAAATACGATAAGAATAAGAGTTATTATTGCCGTAATTTGCATCCTTCTCTGCATAAAGATCCTCCCTGGAAATAATCAGGCGGTTTTCTCCGCCGGTGATTTGCGCAAAAATAATGTCATATAATAACACACAATCGGCAGGGAAGACAAGATTATTTTAAGTAAATTTTAATTGAATATTATATGGCCCGGTGGTAATATGTTCATGATATAAGCCGATGACCAGGGAGATGCCGATGAAAAAAATTGCCGCCATGCTTTTGCTCGCAATATTAATAACCCCCCAATTATTTTGCGATTACAGCTCCGATATTATAAACGGAAAAATCGCCATGGGGCAGAATGATTACCTCGAGGCCATCAAATATTACTCCTCCGCGGAAAGGGAAAAGCCAAGCGAAGCCCTGGAAAAGTACATTGAAAAGCTGAAACAAGTAAGCGGCTATACCACCGACGAATCAATGACGGCCGCGCCGGTAACGCACCAGGACAATCCGTGGAAATGGGTTCTCATAGGGTCGGATATAGCCTTTACCGTGTGGGGCTTCTACGCCTACAACGACATGGAAAACGAGGACAAAAAATACGCGCAAATGGAGAGCGACTGGTGGAATTACGGTTCTGTCAGCTTCGATGACCTTACCCGCGAAAACGAGACGGAAATGGAAAAGGACGCGATAGGCGTCACGGTTGTTTCCGTAGCCGGAGGATTGCTGCTTTATACAATAATTGACGCATTGTCCCTGCATTTCGTCTTCCCCGAGAACGTGAAAACTTCCTACAATCCAGCAAAAAACGAACTTAAGTTGACCTATAACTACAAATACTAAGGATTATTTCCCGCGCTTTTTTCCCGGCTTCGGTATTTTTCTGGCCATGCCAGGCTTCAGCATTTTTCCGGCTTCGGCCGCTATATGCTTTCCCGTCAGGCCGTATTTTTCGAACAAAGCCTCGGGCGCCCCTGATTCCGCGAACAGGTCCTTTATACCGAGCCTTTTCAACATTACCGGCGCTCTCTCGGAAATAACCTCTGCCACCGCGGAGCCAAGCCCCCCGATTATGGAATGTTCCTCTATTGTTATTATTTTCCCCGTCTTTTTTGCCGAAGCAACGACCAGTTTCTCGTCAAGGGGTTTTATGGTCGGCATGTGAATCACCTCGGCCGATATCTTGTTCGCCTTTAATATTTCCGCGGCCTCGAGCGCCTGAAAAAGCATGACGCCGGTGGAAATTATCGTTATGTCAGAACCTTTTTTCATGACAATGCCTTTTCCGAACCTGAACTTATAGTCCGGCCCGAAGACAACGTCGGTGTTCATCCTTGTGAGCCTCACATAGACCGGGGAGTCGTAATATTCCGCCAAAAATTCGATTAGCTTCTCGGTCTCGACCGAATCCGCCGGCGCCACCACTTTCATGTTCGGGATAGACCTCATTATGGAAATATCCTCGCACGCCTGGTGCGTCGGCCCGTCCTCTCCGACCGAGATGCCCGCGTGCGTCACCACTATTTTTACCGGAAGATTCGGGTAAGCCACCGAGTTCCTTATCTGTTCCCACGGCCTGCCCGAGCCGAACATCGCGAATGTAGAGGCAAAGGGGTTCATCCCGGCGGCCGCCAGCCCCGCCGCGGTCCCTATCATGTCCTGCTCGGCGATGCCCATGTCAAAAAATCTGTCCGGATACGCCTTGCCGAATTTTCCAGTCTGCGTGGACTTTGCAAGGTCCGCGTCCAGCACCACTATGTTCCTGTTTTTCGCGCCGAGCTTTACCAGGGTCTCACCGTAAACCCCGCGCATCGATGTTTTTGCCATGTCACTCACCGCATCCCAGTTCTTTTAGGGCGCGCGCCTCTTCGTCCGCCGTCGGCGCCACCCCGTGGTATTCCACTTTTCTTTCCATGAAGGAAATCCCTTTTCCCTTTACCGTCCTTGCTATAACTATGCTCGGCAGGCCCTTCGCTTCTTTTGCCGCGTCAAAGGCCTCCATTATCTGCTCGTAATTGTGGCCGTCTATTTCTATAACGTTCCAGTTGAAGGCTTTCCATTTTTCCACGAGAGGCTCGAGCCCGGATTTTACCTCGCCGATGGAGCCGTCTATCTGCAGGCCGTTATAGTCGAGTATGGCGCATACATTGTCCAGCCTCCTGTGATACGATGTCATGGCAGCTTCCCATACCTGGCCCTCCTGCATCTCGCCGTCGCCCATCATCACATACACCCTGGTGGGCAGCCCTTTTAATTTGGCCGCCAGCGCCATCCCGTTGGCCACGGACAACCCCTGGCCCAGGGAGCCTGTCGTCATGTCTATGCCCGGTGTTTTTTTCATGTCCGGGTGTCCGGAAAGCCCGCCGCCTATCTTTCTCAACTGCCAGAGTTTTTCCTCGGGAAAGAACCCTGCCTCGGCGAGCGCGGCATACAGGGCCGGAGCGCCGTGCCCCTTTGAAAGGACGAATTTGTCGCGGCCCTCCATCTTCGGGTTTTTCGGGTCCACGTTCATCGTGTGGAGATAAAGGGTTGATATGACGTCGACCGCGGAAAGCGACCCGCCCGGGTGCCCCGACCTGGCGCAGCCCAGCATTTTTATGATGTTCACGCGCATTTTAACCGTGCGCTTTTCGAGCATTTTTATGGTGTCGTTGTAATCCCTGTAATGGCCGCCGATGCCGCTTCTGGACCCGAAGAACCTGTCCAGCTCCTCACGCGACGGCATGCCTTCCTGCGCGCCGGTGCTTGTGGAATTCATCGCGCCGGATGCGTTCGCGTATTCTATGGAATCCCGCATGGATTTTCCCTCAAGAAGCGCCACTGCCAGGGCGCCGGCAAAAGCGTCGCCTCCGCCGATGGTGTCCACGACCTTTACGCCGAAGCCGGGAAAAACCTCTGCGCCGGCCGCGTTCACAAGAAGCGCCTCGCGGCCCATCGTGATGATGACGTTCTCAACGCCGCGGGCCAAAAGTTCCTTTCCAGTCAGGTTGCCTGTTTCCATGTGCGATATGACCCTGTTCGAAAGGTAGCCGCCCTCTTTTTCGTTCATCACTATAAGGAAGCACCCCTTGAGAAGGGACATCACGTCCTCCCTTTTTTTGCCGGCAAGGGCGCCCACGCTTATTATTGTTTTCTTGCCGTTCTTTCTTGCGAGTTCCACGGCTTTTTTTACGGTATTTAGGGGGAGCTCGGTGCAAACAAGCACCATGGATGAATTAATTATGGCTTCCTCGGATCTTTCAATATCTTCCGGCGTCAGGCTTCCGTTCGCGCCCGTGTACCACGTCACCTTGTTTCCCTTTTTCCCGGTGGTGTTGACCATGGCGATCCCGGTGTTCATCTTCGCGTCTTTTATCAGGTATTTTAAATCAATATTGGGGTGGGACAGGTTCTTCATGGGATCGCCCGGGACCGCGTCCTTCCCTGTTTTGGCGACAAAGTTCACTTTTTTGCCGAGCCTGGCTATTGAAACCGCCTGGTTCGCCCCCTTGCCGCCGGGCAGGAAATAAACCTCGTCCCCGGAAATTGTCTCCCCGCGCTCGGGCATGGATTGCGTCCTTACGAGTATGTCGAGATTCACGCTTCCTATAACTGCAATGGTGTCTTTCATGCGGCTCCTTGAGGGTTCACCGGCTCCATTTCCCGGATCTTGGTCTGCCTAAAAATGAAAAAAGGCCGGCAAAGCCTTTTTTGTAAGACGCTATAATTTAACAAATTTCCATCCACATTTCTATATATTTTTTCCTGTCCGGGCTATATCTTTTCAACGAACCTGTTCAGGAATTTCTTGTTCTTTTCAAGAAGGGCCCTTGCCGACTGCTTTGTTTTAGCCTCCACATATATCTGGAAGACCGGCCTGTCGTTGTCCGGTATTATGAGAACCCTCGAGTCCCCGTCCCTGAACTGAATCCCCTCTATGTCGCCGTCGGTGTTGTTGTCCTTTAGCGCGACGAGCTCCTTCATGACATGGCCCCGTTTTTCCCACGGCACCACAACGGAGTCCACAAGTTTTATGAAAGAAGGTATCGTCTCCACCAGGGTGGAAAGGGGCTTGCCGTATGCCGCAAGGTATTCAAGGAATTTTACCGCGGACATCATGGCGTCAAAGGTGGGCTGGAAATTCGAGAAAATATAGCCGCCCTTTTCCTCCATTACAAAATCGGCCTTTTTCGTGTTTGCCGCGGTCATCATCGCGCGGTAGCTCGTTCCGACCCTTAATGCTTTCCCGCCTTCGGCCTCTATCTGTTTGTCCACGGCCGTTGCCACGTTTACAGGCACCGCTATGGTTGCACCCTTGTTCGACATGAGAAACAGCTTTGACATGACGAGCAGGGCGTTGTCGTCCGCCAGGACGAACCCGGAATCGTCCACTATGAATATCTTCTGCGCGCCGGCGTCTATCATGATGCCCGCGTCGGCTTTCAGGGTCTTTACCATTTCGCCTATCTTTTCCAGGGAGTCCTCGAATTTTTCATTGCTCCTGGTGAGCCTTTTCTCGTCGTTGTAGGCGTTCAGGGCTATGACTTCGCATTCAAGCTGGCCCAAAATCGACGGAAAAATATTCAGGGCGTTGGAGAACGAATAATCTATTATCACCCTGAACCTGCGTTTTTTTATCTTCTCGAAATCCACGGCCTTCATGAAACCGTCGTTGTAATATTCAAGGGCGCGCGGCGGATAGGATATCACGCCGACCGAGTCGTTCTCGGCCCTGCGGAATTCTTCCCTGAAAAAATAATTCTCGATGGATTTTTCCTGGCCGAGCCCGATGTCCAGGCCGTCGGCGTCGAAAAATTTTATGTCGAGCATTTTTTCGTCGTAAGGCGATTTCCTTATGTGGAGCCCGCCCGCCACTTTCAGTGTCTTTGCCACGAATTTGGTGACAGGAAGCGGCATTATGCGGAAGTCGTAAATGTTGACGCCCGTCGAAAGAATGCCTGCCATGATCGAGCGCTCTATCATGAATGAAACCCTGTGATAGTCGCGCGATATGAGGACGTAGCTCCCTTTTTTTAGGGTTGAGCCGTAAGCGGCACCTATCTTCGCGCCTATCTCGGGCGTGAGCTCTATGTTGGCCATAGACGTTATGCCGTAAATGTCAAAGAGCCTGTTGGACCAGCGCTCGCCCTGTATGAGCGATGATGAAACCACGGAAAAGTCGTCCACCTTCTTGTTCGGCCACAATTTTACCTCGGGCTTTATCACCGATTCCTTGCCGACAAAACAGTTGTCCGAGATGACCGCGCCGACGCCTATGTAAGCCTTGTAGCGTATCTTGTTGTTGTTGCCGATGACCGCTTCCTTTATGTCCACTTCTTTTTCTATGGTGTTGTTGTTCCATATTATGGAGCGCACAATTTTCGCGCCGCTGTCTATGTAAACGTTGTCGCCGATGACGGAATTTGCTATCTCGGCCCCTTCCTCTATGGTGACGTTGTTGCCGATGACCACGGAATCCTTGAGCCTGGCCTTGGGCGATATCTTGACGTCCTTGCCCACCCACACGTCGCGGCCTATCTTTCCCTTCCGCTCGCCCTTTATCTCGCAGTCTATGTCGCCGTTCAGGATGTCCTCATGGACCTGGCGGTATTCGGCAAGGGTCCCGATATCCTTCCAGTAGCCCTCCCCGGTAAATCCGTAAAGTTTTTCACCCTTCGCGAGCAGGTCGGGAAATAGCTGTTTTGAAAAATCATAGTCGACCCCGCCGGGTATGAACTTGAACACCTCGGGTGAAAAAACATATATGCCGGTGTTTATGGTGTCGGAAAAAACTTCCCCCCACGACGGCTTTTCCAGCAGTCGTTTAACGCGGCCGTCCTTTTCCGTTATCACTATGCCGTAACGCAGCGGGTCGGTCGTCTTTGTCAGCACGATTGTCCCGATTGCATTGTTCTTTTTGTGGAAATCGATTGCTTCGGCGAGGTTGAAGTTCGTGAGCACGTCGCCGGAGACGATTATGAAATCGTCGTCCTTCATCTGCTCTTTTGCAAGGGTTATGCACCCGGCCGTGCCAAGGTCGCTGTCGGATATGAGGTAGCTTATTTTCACCCCGAAATCCGAGCCGTCCCTGAAATAACCCGATATCACCTCGGGCTGGAAATAAAGCATCATGGTGATGTCGGTGATGCCGTATTTTTTTATGAGATTGATGATGTGCTCGAGCATGGGCGTGTTCATTACCGGGGCCATCGGCTTGGGGATGTTGGCCGTAAGAGGCCGTAAGCGGGTTCCGAACCCTCCTGCTAAAATAATGGCTTTCATTAAGCCCTCCGAAGTTATATGGTTCATGGCCGCTGTGGCAGGGCCATGATGATATCAAAAACCTGTAAAGTTATTATATATTAAGGGTTTTTTAAAGTCAAATGGGAAAGAGGAAAAGCCGCCGGGTGGACAGGCGAGCAAAAAATTTTTACAGCTTGCCGCGCTATTGGCTTTTGCAAATTTTTTTGATGTAAAATTGGGTGGAGGGAGGATGCTTTAGGACGCAACTATAAATGAAAAAGCCCGGGGGAACGCCCCGGGCTTTTGATAAAATTTTAGATAAATCCCTTAATTATTTTTTGCTATACGGAAGCCCAAATTGCTACCCTCGGAATATGGAAAATCGACGCCTCGGAGGCCGACAATCAAATTTTTGGCGGAATAGTTGTAACATCCGCCCCGTACCGTACGGAAGGGTTCTATGGATCCGATGGAAGATCCCCTGTAATTTATTTCCGGTGTGGTAGGATAAGTTCCCTGCCAATCCCAGCACCATTCATATACATTACCTGACATATCATAGATCCCTAGGGCGTTAGGGGCTTTTACTCCTACAGCCTGCGTACTGCCGCAATCCCCGACATACCACGCTACAATTACGGTTGCAGTTACATCAGTATACGCATCTGTAGCTCCGCTGGCATAATCATACGGCGTCCAATTTGTCCCGTCTATATAGCTTGCAGCAAACTGATATTCCCCTTCCGTTGGGAGTCTGTATCCATTCGCATTCCAGTTCACATAGGGGTTATCAAAACACCCGGCCGTAGTACAGGTAGTCGCGCTATAAGACCCGTTTGTTGAATCTTTTATAACCGTGCCAAAACCGGAATCCGAATAATACACAGGAACCAATCCTGATTTTAGGCTGTATGCATTGCACCACACAATAGCGTCGCGCCAGTTTACTGTTGTGACAGGCTGATATTCTCCCGAATCCGGCGCCGCTCCAACTGTACCGCCGTTGCCCTCTGCGCCTGCGTTCTGAAAAGTATAACCGTTGGTAATGGCCCATTGATATACCGAATACCATAATTTATATGTTACTTTATATTTTCCAATATAAAAGGATGAAATTGCATTGTTAAAACCATATGTTCCGTCAGTCTGATAAAATGTATTACCCGGAACCGATACAAGCGCGGATGAATCAATTGTCGCTGTCGCAACCGGCCCTGATGGCGAAGAACTTTTTTTACAACTGAATAGACTTAGAAATGTTAATAAAACGAATAACACAAACAATGTTTTTCTCATTTTTTCCCCCTCTTTTCATATATGTTTATAAAACTCTAATTATTCCTCGCAACGCGGAAGCCGAAGGAGCTGGATTGTCCGAGATACGGAAAAGTGCTACCACGAACGACAAGTGCAAGGCTTCCTGCTTCATAATCAAAACAACCGCCCCGGATCACGCGAAGGGCTCCGCTGGCAGGTCCTGTATAGTTTGCAGTTGCTGTAGTAGGGTAAGTTCCATACCAATCAAAGCACCATTCCCATACATTGCCTGACATATCATAGATTCCAAGTGCATTTGAAGCCAAACCACCTACTTCATGTGTTGTCAATCCTGAATTTATATTATCCCAACCCACAAGATCCGTTGCCGCTTCGTTGGTAGTGTCTGCCGTGGCGCCACTGGCATAGTTATACGGAGCCCAGTTTGTTCCATCAATATAGCTTCCAGCATACTGATATTCTCCTTCTGTTGGCAATCTATATCCGGTTGCGCTCAGGTTCACATACGGGTTATCAAAACTTCCTGATGCTGTATTTACACTACTTCCATATGACCCATTTTCAGAACTTTTAACCGGAGTGGTAAAGGCTGCATCCGAGTAATACGCTGGAGACAAACCTATTTTCTGACTGTATGCATTACACCACACTATTGCATCACGCCAATTTATGGATGTTACGGGTTGATATTTTGCAGCAGTAGGTGCGGCTCCGATTCTTCCGTTACTTCCCTCCGCGCCTGCATCTTGGAATGTATAACCATTTGTTATTGCCCACTGATATACCGTGTACCACAGTTCATATGTTACCTGATACTTTCCCATCTTAAATGCAGAAATTGTATGGTTGAAACTGACTGTTCCATCGGTCTGGGTGAATGTTCCGCCGGGAACTGATGCAAGCTCTGTATAGGCAATTGTTGCCATTGCTATCGGATCTGATGGTGATTTTTTTTTGCAACTGAGCAGACTTAGAGCAACAAATGCAATAAGAATCACCATTAATAATTTTTTCATTTATTCCCCTTTGTTTTCCCAACAAATATATTATAAACAGCTCCTAAGACACATGTCAAGTCTAATGGGAGGATCAAAAATGCGCCACGTGAAATCGGAGGATGAATGCGGATGAAAATAACCCGGTTTGAGAGGCGGCAAGCAGCCTCTCTACATAGGCCATGGTTCCGGGCCGGCTATAAGCCGGCCCCTGCACGAGCGGTTTTTTTACAGCTTTATATTTTCCCCGCCGCGGATGTCCAGCAGGTCGGTCAGGGTCATGTATTTGAATTTGTTCAGGTCGTGGTGGATCACTTTCAGGAATTTAAGGGCCACCAGGTATTTTTCCTTTTCCCTGTCGCACCTTATCACCTCTGCTATGGCCTTGCACGAACATGCCAGCCCGGGCAGGGGCAGGACCATATTTATGGCCACAAAGCTTTTATCTGATATTTTCTCGTCGGTGTACATCAACAGCCCGGATGTGGAGACGTTCACCACGTCGCACTCCCTGCAGGCCGTGAATATTTTTTCAGGATCGAAGTGCTTTACAAGCGCGTGGTCCGCCTCGTCGTTGTCGAGTACGCGGTATTTCACCTTGACGTTGACCGCCACCCTCGGATAGTCCCTGCGTTCTTTCGGTACCAGAAGTTCCCCGTCCTTTATTTCCTCTTTCATGTCACCGGTCATGTTTTACCCCTTGATCTTATTTTTAGCGGCCATTGAAAACTTTATCAGACGCATCCTTACGCCAGAGGATCCTTTAAATCCAGCAGTTCCTTGAGCTCCTTGAACTTGTAATTTTTCAGGTTATGGTGGGTAATGGTCAGGAACTTTACCGCCACCACATATAAATACTTCGGGTTGTCGCTTTTTTCCCTCCGCAGGACCTCGGCCAGCGCCCTGCAGTTGGCCGCTATTCCCGGTATAGAGATATTAATGTTCACGGCCATTATGGATCTTTCGGGTATTTCCTGGTTGGTGTAAATCGCCGTCCCGTTCCTGGAGACGTTGGCGGTCTCTGATTCTTCGTAATCCTCGAGCAGGTCGGATTTGTCGGCGAACCTTCCGAGCGCGTGTTCGCCTTCCTCCTTGCCCAGCACCCGGTAACGCACGGGAGCGTTCATTACGACACGGGGATATTCCCTTTTTTCCCTGCCGAAAGAAAGTTGTCCGTCGTTCGTTCCGTCATTTTCGGGCATATTTCAACCCCCGGAAAAATTTTACTCGCTCAATATGCACGCATTATATCATAAAAATCAATTGTTTCCATGTAGTTGCTTTGCCGTGATACTGTCCCGCTTCCCCTCTCCTTTATCCTCTCCCACAAGGGGAGAGGAGTTATGCCTTAAATTTACACACTTTTCATTTTTGTTTCACTTCTTGGTTTTGAATTTTAACTTTTTAATTTTACTAGAGGCACTTGCTGTATCCGCACACCCTGCACACATTGCAGCCGCCTTCATGCTCCAGCGTGGTGCCGCATTCCGGGCAGGTCTCGCCGAACATCTTATGCTCCTCGTGCTGCCTGAAAATGAACTTTTCCCCGCCCTGTTCCTTGTCGTGAATGTATTTTTCCATGGCGATCCCTATCGCGTCCGGGCATGAGAGCACCATGCCGCCCTCCTGCCATGCCGGAGCCGGGCATCTTGTGCCGCGCAGATGCTTGATTATGGAGACCGGTTTTACTCCGGCCCTTAACGCCGTGGAAACCAGCCTGGATATGGCCTCGGACTGCGCCGCGGCGCAGCCGCCCGATTTTCCCATTGCGGTAAATACCTCGCACAACCCGCTCTCGTCCTCGTTGATGGTGACATACAGGTTTCCGCACCCTGTTTTCATCTTTATGGTCTTGCCATTTGTGACATCCGGCCTTTTTCTGGGTTCTATCTCATGCGGTTCCAGTCCGGCCTGGACCACCTCATTTTTCTTGTCCGACACAGAAATGGTCAGCACCTGTTCGTTCCTGCTTCCGTCGCGGTATATGGTCACGCCTTTGCAGCCGAGCTCGTAGGCCAGCATGTACACCCTGTGCACTTCTTCCTTCGTTGCCTCGTTCCTGAAATTTACCGTCTTTGAGACGGCGTTGTCGGTATATTTCTGGAAAGCGGCCTGCATTTTTATGTGCCACTCCGGCTCTATGTCGTGGCTGGTTACGAATACTTTTTTTACGTCCTCGGGCACTCCCTGCTCGTGTGAAACGTTCCCTGTCTCTCCTATTTTCATGATGAGCTCGTCGGTGTAAAATCCCCTCTGCCTGGCGGTTTCCAGGAAATACCTGTTAACCTCGGGGAGCCTTGTGTTGTCCATGACCGTCTTGGTGTATGCCACCGCGAATAACGGTTCCACGCCTGAAGAGCACGTAGCTATCATGGAAAGAGTGCCCGTGGGGGCAATTGTCGTCAGGGTGGCGTTCCTTAATTTTTTTCCGGACTTCTCGTGGACCGATCCCTTGTAATTCGGGAAAGTGCCCCTTTTTTTCGCCAGCTCCAGCGAGGCTTCCTGCGCCTCGGCATGGATGAATTTCATGATCTCCCCGGCAAGGCTTATGGCCTCTTCAGAACTGTATGATATGCCCATCTGGACGAGCATGTCCGCCCATCCCATTATTCCCAGCCCGATCTTCCTGTTGCCGCGCACCATCTCTGTTATCTTATCGAGGGGATATTTGGACATGTCTATGACATTGTCGAGGAAATGGACCGCTTTGCGCGTTATCCTGCCGAGCTTTGGATAATCCACTTTTAACTCCGGCGTCACCATCTGGGCCAGGTTAAGCGACCCGAGGTTGCACGCCTCGTAAGGCAGCAGCGGCTGTTCCCCGCAAGGATTGGTAGATTCAATCTCGCCAACGTTCGGCGTGGGGTTTTCCCTGTTGATCCTGTCTATGAAAACTATTCCGGGGTCGCCGTTCTTCCAGGAATATTCAACTATCATGTCGAATATCTCCCTGGCGTCCTCCTGGCCTGCTATTTCCCTGCCGCGCGGGTTGATAAGGTTGTACTTCGACCCTTTTTTTACGGCTTCCATGAATTCCTCGGTCAGTGCGACCGAAATATTGAAATTATTTATTTCCCTGTCGTTGGCCTTGCAGGCGATGAATTCCCTAATATCCGGATGGTCGACGCGGAGTATACCCATATTGGCGCCGCGCCTCGTGCCGCCCTGTTTTACCGCCTCGGTGGCGGCGTTGAATACCTTCATAAAAGAGACCGGCCCGGACGAGATGCCGGAAGTGGATTTTACCTTGTCGCGGTTGGGCCTCAAGCGCGAGAAAGAAAAGCCCGTGCCCCCGCCCGATTTGTGTATAAGCGCCGCGTTCTTGATGGCCTCGAATATCCCCTCTATGGAATCCTCGACGGGCAGCACAAAACAGGCGGCCAGCTGCTGCAAATCGCGGCCGGCGTTCATTAATGTCGGCGAATTAGGCAAAAAATCAAGGGAAGCCATTATGGAATAAAAATCATGGGCAATGGCGTCGGTGTCCGCCTTTTTATCGTATATTTTGTCCGCCGAGGCTATGTTCTGCGCCACGCGCAGGAACAGCCCTGTGGCGTCCTCTACGGGTTCGTTCTTTTCGTCCTTTAAAAAGTATCTCTTTTCCAGCACTTTTAGCGCATTATCCGAAAGGGCCGGGTTTTTTAGCCTGCTTTTATCCATGGGTGTTGTCTCCTCTAAAATGATATATTGATTTTTGGTTGTGTAATTATATACCTTAATTTCCCTTTGTCAACTTTTAAAACCTCGGGGCCTTTGCGCCCGCTCCCTATTTTTTGCCTTTACACTTTATGCCCCATAGGATAATATTAATCACGCGGCAACCAATATAAAGGAGAGCAAAGTGGCACATATTTCCATTATCATACCGGCTTTCAACGAGGAAAAGCGCCTTCCGGGGACGCTAAAGAGGATATCTGATTTCATCAAAAAGAAAAAATTCAAAGCCGAAATAATAGTGGTCGACGACGGCAGCACGGACGCCACGGCGGCCGTCGCGGCAAAGTTCGCCGGCGCAAAAGTCAGGGTCATAAAGAACGGAAAAAACATGGGCAAGGGCTATTCCGTAAGGAACGGCGCGGAAAACTGCTCCGGGGAAATAATACTGTTCACCGACGCCGACCTTTCAACCCCGATAAAACATCTCGAGGAATTCATAGCCTTCCACAAACAGGGTTACGACGTGGTCATCGCCTCGCGCGACCTGGTGGAATCAAAGGTGATGGTCCCGCAGGGCCATTTCCGCGAATTCGGCGGAAAGCTCTTCAACCTGATGGTGCGCGCCGTGACCGGACTCATGGTGCACGACACGCAATGCGGCTTCAAGAGCTTCACAAAAAAGGCCGCCGCGGCCATATTCCCGCGCCAGACCATATTCAACTTCGGTTTCGACGTGGAACTGCTTTACATAGCGCAGCGCCGGAAGCTTTCGATCAAGGAAGCCGCCGTGGAATGGTCCAACGATTCCGCGACAAAGGTGAAATTTTTGCGCGATTCCGTAAAGATGTTCGTGGAACTTTTTGTGATACGTTTCAACGGCGCGGGAGGCCGCTATAATTGAATTCCCTTCTGTTCATAGCCGTATTCGCCGTTGCCGTCATTTTTTCCATGCTCGGCCTCGGCGGAGGCGTCCTTTACGTCCCAATACTTCTCCAGGCAGGGCTTGACGCCCACGCGGCCGTGGCCACCGCCCTGGGCATAATGCTCGTAATGAGCCTCACCGCCGCATTCGTGTACCACAGAAATTCCCTTATAGACTGGCGCCTTCTGCTTTTGATGGAGCCCTTTTCGGTGATCGGCGCCGTTTCCGGGAGTTTTTTTTCCGTCCTGATACCCGAAAAGCCGCTGTATCTAATATTCGCCGGGGCGATGCTCATATCGGCCGTCATGCTGCTTTTTCCGCAGAAAAAAAATATGCTCGCGGCAATAACCCCAAAAAAATTCCCGGGCCTGATACACCTTTCAAAAAACGGTGAAAATTACAGCGTGAACATGTGGATCAGCGTTCCGGCCACGTTCATCGCCGGGGTCATATCGTCGCTTGTCGGCATAGGAGGCGGTTTTATGAAAGTGCCGCTGATGACCGCTGTTTTCGGCGTGCCGGTCAAGATAGCCGTGGCGACCTCTTCGGCCATGATAGTCATCACCGCCCTCTCCGGTTTTTCCGGCCATGCCGCGGCCGGCCATGTGGATTTCAGGCTGGCTGCCGTGCTGGCGGTGGTGGTTTTTTTCGGCGCGATAATAGGGTCGAGGGTGTCGGTAAAGGCGGACAAGAAATTCCTGAACGCCGTGCTGGTCACGCTTCAGCTCTCCATTGCGGTTTGGATGGTCTACAAGGCGTTTAAATAGGTTATTTTTTTTTCATCAGGTTCGCCATGGATGCCGCCCAGGCTGTCTTTCTTCCGGGCAGCACCTGCCCAAGCACAAAGAAAACAACCCCCCACAAAAGCCACGGCGCGTAATTTTCCTCGTGGCTCATCTGGTCCTTTTTTGTGCTGTTTTCCTGCATGTTCCTTATGTCGTCCTTTATCGACGCGAAAATGTCCGGGGCCGTTATCAAATAATATTTCCCGCCGGTTATCCCTGCTATTTCCTTAAGCTCGGAGTCGTCGAGTTTTGTGACGACCTCTTCGCCTTTGTATATTTTATTGACCGTCCTGCCGAACATATCCTGCCCCTCGGGTATCACCCCGCCCTGCGCAGTGCCCGCCCCTATCGTATATATCCTTATGTCGTTCTGTTTTGCCAGATTTGCCGCCTCGATGGGCGACATCCCGGTATTGTTCTCGCCGTCGGTGATGAGGACCATCACCCTTGATTTGCCCGCCTTTTCCACCATGCGCTGGACGCACGATTTTATGGCGTTGCCTATGGCTGTGCCGTCCTTGGCCAGCATTCCCGGAGAGAGGCTGTCTATTATAAGGTCGTAGGCGTCGTAATCAAGGGTAAGCGGGCACTGCACAAAATCCACGCCCGCGAAAGTTATCATGCCCACCCTGTCGCCGTTCAGCGATGACGAAAAATCCTTAAGGGCCGCCTTTACCGCCTCCATCCTGCTCGGCCTGATATCCGTGGCCGCCATAGAGGATGAGACGTCCACGGCCACCATTATGTCGATGCCGCTGACATTCACCTCGGATTTTATGGGTTTGCCCCACGGCCTTGCTATTGCTATAATAATAAGGAGGACCCCGGCCGCGGTCAAACCGAATTTCACGGCCGTCGTCCTGCCTGATAAGGGTGTGATCATCTTCGGGGCCGTGGCTTTGTCAAAAAACAGGCCGAGGTTGCGCCAGACTTTCAGCGTCCTGTAACCCAGATAGGCCAGCAGCGGCACGACTATTATTAACAACCTGAAAGCTTCGGGATTGCCGAATTTCATTTTTCTCCTCTTTGTTTTAAAATCTCATAAAACAATTTTTTAACCAGTTTAATGTGGATCGTATGAGACTTTTGGAGGGCCCGCCGCCATCTTTTAAACTTAGGCGGCGCTACCCGGAAAAAGGCTCATACGATCCACATAGCGCCATATTTGCATGCATTTTTATTCAACAATCTTTATATATTTCCAAGCTTCCAGCCCCAGCGCGGCCATTATAAGTATGAACCCGGCCCACAAAAACCACTGGAACCTGTCCTCATGCTTGTCGTATTTTTTCACCTGTATATCCTGCTTTTCCAGTTTTCCTATTATGTCGTATATCTGCCCCAGCGCCTGCTCGTTGGTGGCCCTGAAATACCTGCCTCCGGTGAGTTGCGCTATTTGCGTGAGGACGTTCTCGTCCGGTTCCTCATAGCGCAGCAGCTGTCCGTTATAAGGGTTCACTCCCTGCCGCCGCACCCCGAAATTATCCGTGTACATGACGGGCGCGCCCCCCTTTTTTCCTATGCCGATGGTGTATATTTTTATGTTCTTATACGCGGCGATCTTCGCCGCCTCCACCGGAAGCACGCCGCGGTTGTTGACCCCGTCGGTCGCAAGTATTATTACCTTTGATGCGCCGGATGCCTCGAGCCGGTTGGTGGCGGTAAGTATGGCCTCGCCGATCGCGGTGCCGTCTATCCTTATCGTATTAAGGTCCACCTGGTCGATGAAACTTTTGACTATCTCGTAATCCGAGGTGAGCGGGCACTGTGTAAAAGCCTTGCCCGCGAATACCACGAGCCCGACCCTGTCGTTCTCGAGGCCGGAGACAAAATTCCTGCAGACCTCTTTGGCCGCCTCTATCCTGCTGGGTTTGAGGTCGTCGGCCTGCATTGACCCTGAAATGTCCAGGGCCATCACGATGTCGATGCCCTTTATTTTTTCCTGCGTTTCCTTCCTGATATTCTGCGGCCTCAGCAGCGCCAGCACAAGCAGCAGCACACCCAGCACCTTGAGCGCGTCCGGGATGTAATGCATGTATTTGGCGGATTTTTCCCGCGACGGCAGCGAGGAGAAATTTGAAAAATTTATCTTCCTATATTTGAAATTACGCAGGAGCATGACAGCCAGCAAGACTACAAAGACGGCTATACCGAAAGGCAGTAAATCAAGGTTCTGAAAGGTCATTTCAGCCGCCTGCCTTCCCTTAGCTTAAAGAAGGATATGAGGCGGTTTATGTATGATTCGCCGCATTTCAATATCATGTGGTCGACGCCGAGTTTTTTCAGCGAGGCCAGCATTTTTTTGTCGCGCGCCTCCGCCGAGCGCCTTATGCCGGCGGCGATTTTTTTATCGGATGTGTCCAGCCACACCTCCTGCTTTGTCTCGGGGTCGTAGAACGGCGCGAAGCCTATGTCGGCCGGAGCGTAATCGCGCTCGTCGCGCAATATCACGGCAATGACGTCGTGGTGGTGCCTGAGTATCTTCAGCGCCGCGGAAAAATCCTTGTTGTCGTAAAAATCGGATATGACGAAAATGGTGGAGCGTCTTTTCAGTATATGGCTCAGATAAAGCAGGGATGCGGCGATGTCCGTCGACGAGGACTGCTTTTGATGGTAAGCCATTTCCCTGAGTATCCTGAAGACGTGTTTTTTCCCCTTTTTGGGGGGGATGTATTTTTCCAGCCTGTCGGTGAATCCCGCGAACCCCACCCTGTCGTTGTTGATGTTGGCGGTGAACCCAAGGGCCGCCACGAACTCGAACATGAGCTCGCTTTTCAAATGCTCCTTTGTGCCGAAATCAAGGGAAGGGCTCAAATCGGCCGCGAACACCACCTGAAGTTCGCGCTCCTCGATGAAAACCTTGACGAAAGGGGAATTCATCCTGGCGGTCACGTTCCAGTCGATGGCGCGTATGTCGTCCCCTTCGCTGTATTCCCGGACCTCGGTGAATTCAATGCCGCGACCCTTGAAGGAAGAAAGGTATTCGCCCTGCAATACGGTATCGACAAGCTTGCGCGTGGTTATTTCTATGCGTTTTACCTTTTTTAGGATATCTTTGGAGATCATTCGCGTTTTTATCTTTCCGGGCGGACATATAAGTCCGCCCCTACAGTGGGAATTTTCTACTTTCTCCTATCTACTCTCTGTATGTACTTGATTTTCTATGGGACTTTCACCTTGTTTATGATCTGTGTAATCACATCGTCCGGCGTCGTCTCCTCCGCTTCCGCCTCGTACGATAGTATCAGCCTGTGCCTTAGGACCTCGTGGGCCACAGCCTTTATGTCGTCAGGCGACACGTAACCCTCGCCGTTCATGAAGGCGTGGGCCTTTGCCGCGAGTATCAGGTTTATCGAGGCCCTGGGAGAGCAGCCGTATTCTATGAGCTCCTTGAGGTCGAGTTTGTAATCCTCCGGGTTCCTTGTGGCAAAGACAATGTCCGTGACGTACTGTTTCACCTTTTCATCGACGTATATGGAATCCACTATGGAGCGCAGTTCGAGTATGTCCTTCGGCTTCAGGATGGTTCCCACCTCGGCGGTTTCGCCGTGGGTCGTCCTGTTTATTATCTCTATCTCCTGCTCCATGGTCGGGTAAGTCACCACGACTTTCATAAGGAACCTGTCCACCTGCGCCTCGGGAAGCGGATATGTGCCCTCGGTCTCGATGGGGTTCTGCGTGGCCAGCACTATGAAGGGCTCCTCGAGCTTGAAGGTCCTGTCGCCGATGGTCACCTGTTTTTCCTGCATGGCCTCGAGCAGGGCGGATTGCACCTTTGCGGGCGCCCTGTTTATCTCGTCGGCAAGAACTATGTTGGCGAATACCGGGCCGGTGGATATTGAAAACTCGCCGGTCTTGGCGTTGTATATCCTCGTACCCACAAGGTCGGCGGGCAGAAGGTCCGGGGTGAACTGGATACGTGAAAATTTGGCCTGGATGGTGGAGCTCAAAGTTTTCACCGCGAGCGTCTTTGCCAGCCCGGGCACGCCCTCAAGGAGTATGTGGCCCCGCGTCAGAAGGCCTATCAATAGCCCCTTTATCATGGGCTCCTGCCCCACTATCACCTTTTCAACTTCGGCGATTACAAGATCCAGTTTCTCGGACTTTTCCCTGTCCTTCTCGGACAATTTTACGACTTTTGCCATGGATGCTTACCTCCGTTTTAAATATTAATCATTATATTTTCAGTCTATGACGACCATCGTGCCTTCGCTGACGTAATTTGAAAGCTCCAGTATCTCCCTGTTCTTCATCCTGACGCACCCAGACGAGGCGTCGAACCCTATCGAGGGCCCGTCATTGGTGCCGTGGATGGCGATTCCCCCGCCAGTGCCGGGGAAATACCCGTCCTCATCAGCCGGTATAGATCCGGCTTTTTTCGCGGCCCTGTAGCGGGCAACGTCGGCCGCGTTCGGGTAATCGAGGAGCATAAAAACAGGGCCGTAGGAATTATAACCCAGGTCCTCGTCCGTCCCGAATCTCGCGTGGCCCTGGCCCGCGCTCAGGTAAGCCGAGTTCATATCGGATATCCTGCGCCTGTTGCTTTCCTGCCTGGCGTAAAGCGAGCCGTATTTTTCCCGGTAATATTTGTACTCCGCGCTCTCCCTGTCGTAGCGAGCCATTATCTTCCTGAGCTGGGGCATATACCACGCCTCATGGTACTGGCACACGCGGACGATAGTGTAAAACCCCGAGGGTGTCCTGTAATCGCCGGCGTAAAGTTTTCCGCCGTCGACGGCGCCGGTGGCGACGGAATAATTTTTCCATATTTTGAGGTTTTTGTCCATAAGGTAAAGCTTTTTTTGTTTTTTATTTATGTAAACAAGGTATTTTTTCTGGTATGAGGCGGCACGGTCCTTTATAAGGGAAAAGTTGCCGGAAAAAACAAGGGCCGGGAGCATCACGGCCGCGGCCGCGGTAAGGATGGTTTTGTTTGGGCGTTTCATGACTTTTTCAGTCGAGGAAATTTATCGTCAGGGGCGGCCTGTCCACGGTGGTGAACCCGACCCCGGCTTCCCTGAACAATTCCTCATATGTTTTATCGGGATAATAATTTGACGTGACGAATTTTTTTATCTTGGCATTCACGACCATTTTGGCGCATATAACGCAGGGCGAATGTGTCGAATATATTGTAGCCCCTTCGGTCGAGGTCCCGTTCAGGGCCGCCTGTATTATGGCGTTCTGCTCGGCGTGTATGGCCCGGCATATCTCGTGGCGGGTGCCGGATGCAATGCCCATCTGGTCGCGGAGGCACCCGAGCTCTGTGCAGTCTTTTACCCCTGCGGCCGCGCCGTTATACCCGGTGGACACGACCTTATTGTTCTTCACGATTACCGCGCCAACGTGGTGCCTGATGCATGTCGAACGCTCGGCGGCAAGGTATGCCATTTTCATGAAATATTCGGTCCAGCTGGGCCTTGTGTAAGGGACATAGTTTCTTTCCTTAAGGATCCGGTCCAGTGCGGCATAAAGCCCCTTTATGTCGCCGCTGTTGTCCAGCTTTATGTCCGAAGCCTCAAAACATTTGTTCAACTGCTGGGCGTTAGGGTCGGTGGAGTTTTCCCTGGCTTCCTTTGCCTTGAATTCCTCAAGCGATACAAAAGCCTCGCCTTCCCTGGCCCTGCTTTTGGCCCGCTCGTACCTTGTTTTTATGTCGGCGGTGACGCCGATTAGGATGAAATTTTTCAGGCTCTTGCGGAGTTCCTCTATTTCGGAGGGGTTCCGTATGGAGTCTATGAGGGCCTGCGGCATGTTCTTTATCTTCATGGCGGTCATTTTTGCAAGCACCGCGGGCCCGTCCTTGGCGCGCAGTTCATTGCCCAGGGATATGAGATTGTCGCGGTTTATCTCGATGGAGCGGCTCTTTAGTTCGTTGCGGAGTATGTCGGAAAGCGAAAAAGCGGTAAACCTGTGGTTGTCCACAAGGTACTTTATCGCCTCGCCCTTGCCGGCGGCATTGGGGCCGGTGAAACCAAGGAACATCAGACACCTCCGGTAGTATTGTTTCCCGCGGCTTCCATCGCCGCTCAAGATACTATATTATAATGAACCCGCCGGGTTTTGCAAGAATTTTATTTGCGTTTTTATCCCGCCCGGGAAAGCCCTTAGTCCAATATTCCTTTGAACCCGCGATAAAAAAATAACAATTGTCCGTTACTTTATCGCGTTCGTAATGACATTTATCATGGTTTCCTTTTCCTTCGGGCTGCTCACTGCCGCCAGAAGCGTCAGGGCCGCGAGCGCGCCGTCGCTCACTCGCTTCTCCCCGCTTTTCGTGTACAGCAGGCCGTTCTTTGCCATGTAGTGAAGAAAGAGTATCGCGGCCAGCCTTTTATTGCCGTCGGTGAACGGGTGGTCCTTCACCGCAAAATAAAGCAGGTGCGCCGCCTTTTCCTCGGCCGTGGGATAGAGCTCTTTCCCGTCAAATGTCTGGTTTATGGCGCCTATTATGGATTTTAACTTCGAGGCGGGTCCGGCGCCAAACAGGGCCGAGCCTTTTTTATAATCATTTTTTGCTTTTTCAACCGCTTCAACGGCGTCTTCAATTGTCAATTCATATACGGGTTTTGAGAAGCCTCCGGATTCCAGCGCCATGTCGTCATAATCCTGAAGTATGTCCAGGGATCCGGAATAATCCGTTATCAGGCGAATAAGCTCGTTTTCCATTCCGCCGGCTTCCGGCAGTTTTACAGCGTCTGTTCAAAGTCAGCGAAGGATAGAGTTTAGTCAGGTTTTATGACATGATGGTTTGAGGTTGTGCTCACCCTGAAAAAGGGGTAAAATCAGACAAAAAGGAGCACAATAATGGAAAACTCAA
>Ga0181535_10002445_pt1 | contig 22686 bp, 14 predicted proteins | sample PEATcosm2014_Bin_44_FD_119774 | JGI IMG/M metagenome (GOLD analysis project Ga0181535, IMG submission 119774) | Peatland microbial communities from MTU Mesocosm Facility, Houghton, MI, USA - PEATcosm2014_Bin17_30_metaG | ecosystem: Environmental > Terrestrial > Soil > Wetlands > Peat | place...
GCAACCATCACCACCGAAACCGTCGTCAACCCGTCCATCCAGAACCCCAAACAGCCGCAGCAGAAGCAGACCGCGAAAGAAGTAATCGCGGCCAACGTCCAAGCCCTCATCGAGCAGTTGGAGCAGGGACACAGCGAAGGTCTCACCGCCTACCTCACAGCGATGGGAAAATTCCACAACTACAGCTTCGGAAACATCCTTGAGATTGCACGGCAGAAGCCGGACGCAACCCGTGTTGCTGGTCTGTATGCGTGGAACCAGCTTGGCCGCAATGTCAGGAAGGGAGAACACGGCATCCGCATTCTCGCTCCCGTTATCGGTATCCGGCGCAAGAAGGATTCGGAGGCGGAGAAGGACATCCGCACTCAGAATCAGGGCGTGTTAGTCGGCTTTCGTTCGGCCTACGTCTTCGATGTCTCGCAGACGGACGGCAAGGAACTACCGGAGCTTTCCAGCAAAGTGAGCGGAGATGTAGGCGAACGGCGAGAACGGCTGATCGACTTCACCATCGCGCAGGGCATCCAGCTTGAGTTCAAAGAGAGCATTGCCCCGGCTTTGGGCGTGAGCTATGGAGGCAAGATCGTTTTGCTTCCCGGCCAGTCCACCGCCGAGGAGTTCTCAACACTGGTTCACGAACTGGCGCACGAGATGTTGCACAAGGCAGACCGGCGCACCGCAACCACCAAGGTTGTCCGTGAGACGGAAGCCGAGGCAATCGCCTTTGTAGTCGGCCAAACCATCGGCCTCGACACAGGAAGGGCATCGGCGGATTACATCCACCTGTACCACGGCAACGCGGCACTCCTCGCCGAGAGCTTGGAGGTTATCCAGAAAACCTCAGCCGTCATTCTCTCCGCTCTCGAAAACCCCGCAGTAGAAGCCACCACAGAAACAGAACCCGAACTGGCGCAAGCCAGCTAATCCCTTCTCTATGGGCGGGCGGCCTCATGCCGTCCGCTCATCCTCCAAACGAACGCCCAACCGCACAAGGAGAGCAACCATGAACCCGAATACCGCAACCGAGTACCGCAACCTTCCCCTCAACGTCCTTTCCGAGTCCACCACCAACCCGCGCCATATCTTCGAGGATGCAGCCTTGAAGGAACTGGCCGACAGCATCCGCACGCAGGGGATTCTCTCGCCCTTGCTTGTGCGGCCTTTGACCGAACAGAGCTTCGAGATCGTCGCCGGAGCGAGGCGCTATCGCGCCGCGCAGATGGCCGAAGCCGCAACCGTTCCCGTTCGCATCGTCAACCTTACCGATGCCGAGGCGTTGGAGGCGCAGTTGATTGAAAACCTCCAGCGCCGCGACGTTCACCCGATGGAGGAGGCGCAGGGATTCCGCGCTCTTCTCAACTTGGAGGAGCCGAAATACTCCATCGAGCAAATCTCCGCCCGCACGGGCAAGACACCTGCGTTTGTCGCTGCTCGATTGAAATTGACCGAGCTTGCTCCAGTCGTGGTCGAAGCCTTCTACCGGGAGGAGATCGGTGTCGGCCATGCGCTCTTGCTGGCGAAGCTCCAGCCAGACAAGCAGGAGCAAGCCCTCGCCGCTTGCTTCAAAGAGGAATGGAGCGGCGGGGACCGGAAGGCGAAACGCCTCTTGCTCCCCGTCCGCAATCTCCAATTCTGGATTGAGCACAACATCCTGCTCATTCTGAAACAGGCACCGTTCAACAAGCGCGATGCTCAACTCATCCCCGCCGCTGGAAGCTGCGTCGATTGTCCCAAACGCACCGGACACAACAAGCTGCTATTCGCCGATGTGCGGGAGGATGCTTGCACCGATCCAACCTGCTACGCCGCGAAGCTGGAGGCGCACGTACAAAAGCAGATCGCGGCGAAGCCGGAGCTTGTGCAGATCAGTACGGCCTACGGCCAGCAGCAGGAGGGCAGCAAAATCGTCACCCGCAGCAAGTATGTCGAGATCAGGCCAGAAAAGCCCGACACCCCGGAGAAGGCGAAATGGCCGGAGTTCAAGACGTGCAAGTACACCGCCGAGGCCATCGTCTCTGACGGTATCGACAAGGGCGAACTGCGGAAGGTTTGCACCCAAGCGGATTGCCCGGTGCATCACCCGAAGAAGCAGCCAACGAAGGCCGATGCCAACTTCAAAGCGGAGCAGGACAAGCGCCGCAAGGAAGAGGCACTCGCCAACGCCACCGGAATGCGCGTCCTGCAAACCATCGTCGCCGCCGTTCCCGTTCGTTTGATGAAGCGCGATCTTCTCTTCATCGCCGAACAGATGCTCCTGTTGCTTGACGACAAGCGGCAGGAGATGGTCGCCCGCAGCCGAGGTATCAAGTCGAAGGATGGGGAATCCGCTCCCAAGCTGCTAACCGCATTCGTGCGCAAGGCAGACGAGAGCGCACTCGGAAAGCTGATCGTCGAAACCGTCATTCTGCTTTCCGCCAGAACGCAGTCCGATGGAGGCAAGGTACTCCGCACCGCCGCCCAGGCTTACAAGGTGGATACCGATGCTATTGCCCTCAAGGTGAAGCACGAGTTCACTGCAAAGGAGAAAGCGAGGTCCGCTGCAAAGATAGAGCCGAAGCCAACAGCAAAAGCATTGAAGAAAACTGCTTAAGCACCATACCCTCGAATGCGCCTGTCTTCGGACAGGCGCATCTCTTTTGCCGGCCCGTCTTCCCGCCCTGACGGTCGCTCTCGCAAGTGCGAGAGCGTCATGTTCTGCCCACCCGACGGGCTTGCCTATCGTGCAGGGAATCGGAAGGCAAACCAGAGTTCGCCGATGTGTTTTTTCGGCTGGCCGCTGGCAAACTGGTTCCACTGGAACGACAAAACGCAGCCATTCAAGGAAAAGCCAGCGGCTTCATTGTCGTCCTACATGAAGAAGCCGACCAATGGAACTGTCTTCGTCTATCCCCACACCTTCGCAGAGGCAGCATCAAAGAAGTTCACCTTCAGCGGCAGATCGCCTCGGTGACGAAGCTCAGCAATTTGTTCGACATTAGCCTGAATGCGCATATTGCCTTTGCTGTCGGGATCTCCATGGAGACTCACAAACAGGTGCGCGGTCTTCCCGCGTCCAATCATGTTGAAGACATGTGCATCATTCTTGGTAAAAGAATGGCCAAAAACGAATAGCGCAGTACCTCCTCTAGCGCTTGCCTTACACATACTCGCAAAGCTCTTGAAGCTGTGATGAAGGTATGCGCTGTGCTGAATCTTTGTGAGCTTGCTATTGCTGTCGCCCTCAGCCACGAAGAGTGGGAAAAGGTTTTGTTTCAAGGCGTCGTTCGCCTGATCGACAAGCGCCACGCCGGTATTTACCCACGTGTATTTTTGGAGTTGAGGACCGGCATCGAATAGGTGAAGCGCCCCATGTAGATAGTGTATGCACTGTCCCTGTGCCGCACCTTCACCTTGCCACTCGACATAAGGCGCGTTTAAATCATCCTCATCCTTGCGAAATCCATCATCGTGACCAAGACTGATTTGAATCTCAGGGTTCTCTTCTTCGTGCATCAAGGCCCAATAGAGCAATAGATCGTAATTCATGGTGTAGACTTTACCGCCTACATTGTCACCGATGAAGTGTGCGAGAAATTTCCTGCAAGCGTGGTACCGATTGTCTGCAATCTCATTCGGACGTGCAGGATGCCGCCCTGCTACAGCCTGAATCAAACTTTTCTTCAATATATCCGCATCTGCGAGAAGGAGCTTTTTCGTCGCTTTGAGTCCCGGTTTATAGACGCCAACAATTGCGGCCGCATTCTGAAGTGCTCGGATCACGTCTTCAAAGTCCTGCGTGCCCATAGCCGCAAAGATGGCCGCAAGTTCCTTGGACATGGTTTTTTTGGCTTCGTCGAACAGAGAACCGTATGAGAAGATGTCGGGCTTGCAGGCAATGCTGAAACCGTTCCCAAGAAGTAGATGTTTCTTGCCGTATCCTTTGGCCGCCTTCAGCGCTTGGTCAAAGTCAAGCAGCTTAATAGTCAATGCGCCCTCCTCTTAATTCAGGTTGAAGTGGACATGCCGTAAAGACTGGCGCAGTCTGTTGTGCCCATGTCGCTTCAGATCAAAGCTCGCCTGTGAAGGCTTTTGACAGCACGGACGGCAAGAGGGCGTCCAGTTCATCGGCGGTTCCGACTTGAAGACTTTTCAACTCATCCATTTTTGCTTGCAACGCATCCAAGTCCGCAACGATCTGGTGTTGCCGTGATAGTGAAAGCGATGAGGGAAAGGGAATTTCCATTACGATCCCTTGCGTAATTTTCTTCATAGTGGGACTGGTGCCCTTAGCTTTACGCTCAATAAACTTTCGCGCGGTGTCGGATTGTAACCAATACCAGACAAATTTCGACTCGACGCTTGAGTCATTTAAATTCAGACGCATCATGAGGTCTGGATAAATGCACGGAGCCGGATATCCATCGTAGATAGCAGCATGTCCAACAAACTGGGGTGTGTTACTCCTTGTTATAAGTAGATCACCAGACTTAAGCCAGAAGTGTCCATCTTCCGCCGCTTGAAGCGATGTCCGTTTAAATTCTGAACTCCGGTAGCGGAAGCCGGTTATAGCTCCAAGGGAGAGGACCGGAATGCCACCGTCCGCATTGTCACACCTAGCGGACCAACCATTTCTGGGTTTTGCGGACAAGACATCGCCAAGCGTTCCATTTGCAGCAAAGTCACACATCCGGTTCAAGGTCACATTGAAAAGCGCGTTTGCCTCTTCCACTGCCTGCTGTCGTATCTCGCGGACATCTACAATCCTCGAAGCTAGTCCGTCGATCCGCGCCACAATCCGTTGCTGCTCGGCTAACGGCGGCGTAGGCAAGGTCAGATGAAGAAATTTTGGAGGGTTAAGTGTGAGTTTGGACAGCGCCGCAGAACCCGTGGACATAAGCCGCGCCTGCCCCCAGACCGCCGGACAACGAAAATAATACCTTAGCCAACTTTCATCTACCTGTCTCCTATCGAGTTCGTAAGTGGGGAATTTATCTGAGACCAACATGCCGTCCAATTCAGGCGGTACAACGCCGAAGGAACCTTTCCAGGCAAACAACTTGTTGTATATGACATCTCCAGATCGAATAGTGAAATGGCTCTTCTTCGCAATTTGCATTGCCGCTTTAAGTTCACGATGGAATGGCCCGCCACCATACCAGCGCATTCCGACAAGATTTGCATCTTCGTCAGAGCCCAAGGTATATGAACGCGAGTTGGGCCGCAAAAACGAGCCAAATTTCAGGTCGGGCCAAGGGTTACTCATACGTGCTCTTCTTGAGGAAGTTTTGGATGTCACTCATGAGTTCCACGATCCGTTGCTCCTTCATCAGGATGCTGTCCGCGAGTTGACCGGGTGGGAGGTGGGCAATGTCTTCTTTGGCACTGGGATTCTTGCAATCAAAGTTGCAGCCATTGGCGATCAGTTCTTGAGCGGGGATTCTCCAGGCGCGTTCGTTCTCTTCACGCTTCTTCCACCAAGCCAAGCAGCTGGCAAACTCTTCAAACTGAATCGGTGCGGTCTTCGTGTAATTCTTGCGGCCTTCAGGCAATGGGTGCTCATAAAACCAAACCTCCTTCGTCGGCCCTGTGCGATCAAAGAAGAGGAGGTTTGAAGGAATGGGGGTATACGGAGCAAACACGCCATTGGGCAGCCGGACAATGGTGTGGAGGTTGAACTCTTTTAGGAGTTCCTCTTTGATCCGAGCACCAACATGATCTACAGAGAGGAGGCCGTCTGGAACGACCATGCCGCACCGGCCCCCTTTTGCCCCGGCGACGGGTCGGCGAAGTTTGCGCATAATGAGTTGTAGAAAGAGAAGTGCGGTGTCCGACGTTTGCCTATCCTCGGGAAAGTTCGAGAGAATGCCACGCTCTTCTTCTCCACCAAAGGGTGGATTGGTCACAATGACATCCACCCGATCTCGATCTCCAATCTCTCGTAACGGAAATCGCAGAGCATTCTCAGGATCAATCTCGGGGTACTCCATACCGTGCAGCAAAAGATTCATCTCACATAGGAGGTAGGGGAGCGACTTGGCCTCCACACCATACAACGTACTTCGCTGCAAAAGATGGTAATCTTCCGCCCGCTTCGCTTGTTTCTGGAGATGCTCGAAAGCCTCGACGAGGAAACCGCCAGTACCAGCAGCCGGATCGAGTACCGTCTCTCCTAGGCGCGGACCTATGGCTGCTACTATGAATTTAATTACCGGACGCGGCGTGTAGAACTCACCGGAATCACCAGCGGCATCGCGCATCTCCCGCAGCATGGATTCGTAAAGATTGCCGAGAGTGTGAATCTCATCCTTGGATGTGAAGTGGATTCCGTCGATCTTGTTAATCACATCGCGCAGTAGATATCCGTTCATCATCCTGTTCACGACACCCTGAAACACACGGGCGATGACATCGCGGCGGTCACCATTCGCGCTTTGGAGCGAGCGTAGGTAGGCGAACAATCCAGCCCCTCGCGTGCCATCGGGCCGGGTTGCCTCATCCTGGTTGACGAAGGCGATCAGTTCGGAACCGGTGATGCCGTCCAGCTTCGCCGCCCAATCTCGCCAGCGATAAGGTGCCTCAATGCCAGGTCGGAATCGTTTGCCAGCGAGCTTATATTCCTCCTCCCGTATGGTCTCCATGTCGTCAAGGAACTTGAGAAACATGACCCATGTAAGCATCGGCAAACGGTCGAGGTCGCCATTGAGGCCCTTGTCTTTGCGCATTATCTTGCGGCAGGACTGGACTATTGATCCGAGCTCCTGAGCGCTGGATTGAGGTGTCTTTATTCTGTTTTTTTTGGTTCCTCGTGGCATGTTTTTCCTTTATGCGACGTACAGCAAACGCTGCAATTCCTCGATGGCGGTTCGCAGCTTTTCTCCGCCTCCAAACAAGCTGGCAATCTCGACGACATTACCGTGTTGCGAAATTGGCGGAACCTTCAATGCGTCGGGGATCTGGAACTGCGCGGCTCCAAACTCAACGTATTTTTCAAGGAGTTCATCTAATACCTGCCGCGCTTCATCGGTGAACGCATCGAAAAACGCCTTGCTGTCAGCGCGGGTAGTCTCTGCCCGCTCGCGGCGGGTGCGGATGGGCGCGCTGTAAGCGACGTGACAAAGCAGGTCAAAGGGATCGGCGTCTGGCTGCTTTGCAGCTTCCGCGAGTTCCTCAAAGGTAATACCGCGTTCGGCGAGGGCTTCAATGATCGCTGCGCGTTCCTCCCCATCGCTCCATTTGGCGCGCAACTCAGCCGCGGACGGATACATGCTACGGACTTTCTCGCCGGTGTAGTCGGTGTATTTCTTGACCTGGAGTCGCCTTCCTTCGGCGTTGAGGTCATATACAAGGTGCGCGGCAATCTCCACCGTTCCGCCATCCACATAGAACTTGCGCCGCTCTCCTGGGCCATCCTCCTGTTCCGGGGGAAGCGTGGTGATTGCTCCTTCTTCCATTTCTTCGGGGATGGTTTCTTGTTCTTCCACTACCTGTGGTGTTCCCACTGTCTCGCCGGATTCATCCATCTCGGATTCCGTCACAAGAGCTGGATCACCGTCAAAGTCCTTGTCGGCAAACAGCCGTGTGGCACTGCCGGTGTAGTCCAGGATGTCAAAGTACATCTTGCCGTAGTCGTCACGAACGCGGGTGCCCCGGCCGATGATTTGCTTGAACTCGGTCATGGAGTTGATGGTGCGCACAATGACGATGTTCTTGCAGGTCTGTACGTCCACGCCAGTGGTGAGCATTTGCGAGGTGGTGACGATGGTCGGTGTGGTGGTCTCCAGTTCCATAAAGCGGCTCAGGTAACCGCGTCCGATGTCGCCCTCATCGGAGACTATCCGTACCACATAGTCGGGGTATTGCTGCACGAGGTCGCTGTTGCAGTTGCTCAGCTCCTTGCGCATCTCCTCGGCGTGTTCCTGATCCACGCAGAACACAATCGTTTTAGCAAAACGATCCGTCTGCTTCATGAACTCAGTGAGATTGCGCGCAATTGCCTGTGTTCGCGCCTTGAGCGCGATGATGCGGTCAAATTCTGGCGTTCCATAAACACCGTCCGGGATCTCGCGCCCATAGCGGTCGAGTTCCCCAGGGGTAGGGCGCCAGCCCGCCGCGTCCACGGTGGAGACGATACGATGCACACGATAGGGGGCGAGAAAACCGTCGTCAATTCCTTGCCGCAGGCTATAGGTGTAAATGGGGTTGCCGAAGTAGCGGTAGGTATCCCGGTTGTCCTCCCGTAGCGGCGTGGCTGTCATGCCGACCTGAAAGGAATCCTCAAAATACTCTAGAATCTCGCGCCAATTGCTTTCGTCGCGGGCGCTGCCGCGATGGCACTCGTCCACAATGATGAGGTCAAAGAAATCACTGGGGTACTGCCGATAGAGACCGGGGCGGTTAGCGTCGCTGGCAAGGCCTTGGTAGATGGCGAAGTACATCTCCCGGCTCTTCACCGCTTCCCCTTCGATCTTGCACCGTGCATCGCCAAATGGCGCGAATATCTTGTCCTTTGGTTCGTCCACGAGAACATTCCGGTCCGCGAGATAGAGGATTCGCGGACGGCGATATTCACCCTTGCGGTTCCAGCGCGAATTCCACAGCTTCCAGCAAATCTGGAATGCCACCACGGTCTTTCCTGTACCGGTGGCCAGAGTTAGGAGCACGCGTTTCTTGCCCTGGAGGATCGCTTGCACTGTCCGATTGATCGCAATTCCCTGATAGTAGCGCGGTGACTTTCCGGAGAGGTGATAGTAGGGTGCGAGCAACCGATCCACGGTTTCATCGGTAATACCCTCCGCTGCCCGCTGCCGTTGCCAGAGTTCGTCCGGCTTGGGGAAGTTTTCGAGATCAGTCTCTTTGCCGGAGAGGAAATCGTGCTCAACGATGCCCTTCCCGTTCGTGGAATAAGCGAATTTCAGACCAAGGATTTGTGCGTATTCTTTGGCTTGCTGCAAACCGTCGCCGGGTTTCTTGAATGCGGCCTTGGCCTCTACCACAGCGATAGGAAAATCCCGCCGGTACCGCAGGAGATAGTCGGCGCGCTTTTGCGGACGGCGCAAAGGACGCTTCCCGGCGATGACGATTCGCCCGTCCGTGAAGGTGCGTTGCTCATTGATCTGCTCGTCTGTCCAGGCAGCAGCGTAGAGCTTGGGCAAGACGTATTTTCTACAAGTATCAGCCTCATTCATAGGACCTTATGACCACGCTCCGCGTCTGACATATCTCTGCTTGATGGGCCATGATCTCATCGGCTATCTGGGTTCATCTCATACTAGCCCGAAGCAGTGCGGTCGTCCAACGGCAGTACCACTTTGGTAGCGGGTTTGGATGCCTATCGCTGCTATGGGCGAAACGGCAGATCGAAAACCGGCCAACGGAAGAGGATGAACTCCTTCCGGAACTTGACCCCGATGGGTTTACTTTGCGTCGAAAGAGATGGCCTAGATAGCGCGCTCCCAGGCCGAATTCTGCTGGCGTTGAGACTGCACGATCTCCTGTTTGCACGATCACTCGGCCACCGCGCCGGTGCTGTAGCTGCGCCCTGCGGCTCTGCGTTCAGAACTCGCGTACCGCGCCCTCCGGGTTTCGGACTCCTCCCCCCTCGCAGGCTCCGGGTCCCTTTCCAAAAACTTCCTCACTTGGCAACGCGGCTGTGCCGCGACTTGGGAGCAGCGCACCTTTGCGCCCCTTCGGGATGTGTGTCCCGAGTAACCGGGCAAAAGGAGAAACACCATGCAAATCAAACAAACCATCACCCTCTTCGGCACCGTCAGCAATTCCGCCACCAGCCGCACTTCCAAGAATGGCCGCAAGTACACCGCCTTTGGAGTCGCAATCATCCCCGACCGCAACCTTCAGGCCTTTCACTACAACGTCGTGGCATTCGGCAAGCAGGGGCATTTCGCCAAGCCGCTCCAGAAGGGCACTCGCATCAAGCTAGTCGTACAGGCGCAGTCTCAGCCAGACAACATCGCCACTCTCCCACTCCTCACCGCAACCTTCGTGCGACCGGTTCGTCCGGTTGCCGTCGCACCCCAATTAGGGGTGCGATGCGAGGCGCAAGCAGGTCAAGATCATTCAATGATGGAATGATAATGACACTCTAAGCGACTTAAACAGAATCCCGAGAATGGGATCAGCGGAGGCGATGGTACTCATCTCCGATCAATGCGAGGGGTATTCCTGCATAATCGTCATCATGGCTGACACTTGGTTCACGTCCGACTTTCACCTTGGACACTTCAACATCATTCGATACTGCAATCGCCCGTTCGCAGATACGCGGGAGATGGATGAGGTGATTGTGGATCGACTGAACGCCAGCGTGAAGCCCAATGACACGCTTTATTTCCTCGGAGATTTCTGTCTCGGCAAGCACGACAACGTGGCGGCATATCGCAATCGGCTCGCTTGCCAGACCATCCATTTCGTCGACGGCAATCACGACAAGACGACGCGGCAACTTCAACATCTCTTCTCGTCTTGGAGTTCTCTGTCCGAGATTCATATTGGCAAGCAGGGGATCGTTCTTTGCCATTACGCGATGAAGGTTTGGCCGAACCATTCACGCGGAGCTTGGCAGCTCTACGGACACTCGCACGGCAATCTACCGGACGACCCGATCTCCCTTGCGATGGATGTTGGAGTGGACAGTCACGACTTTCGTCCCTGGCACTTCGACGAGATTCAGGCGGTTATGAAGGTCAAGGCGGAGGCGAAAGCGGCGCATATAGAGAAGAGAAACGCCGCTTTGAAGAGTGCGGACACGCCTGGAATCAGGGAGCTGCTTTGATCGTGCGAAGAACATTCGAGCGCTATATCGGAATCGACTACTCCGGCGCGGAGACACCCATCGCGAGTCTCAAAGGCTTGCGCGTCTATATGGCGGACAGAGACACGCCGCCGGTCGAAGTGCAGCCTCCCGCAGGATCGAAAAAGTATTGGACGCGGCGCGGAATCGCAGAGTGGTTGGCCGAGGTTCTGTACGAAGATATCCCGGCGCTTGTCGGCATCGACCACGGCTTTTCGTTCCCTCTCCGCTACTTCGCTGAGAACCGCGTTCCGCTCGATTGGAGAGCGTTTCTGGAAGACTTCCAACACCATTGGCCGACGGACGATGACCATACTTATGTTGATTTCGTGCGTGAGGGAATCTGCGGTAATGCGCCCGCGCGTTCCGGTAATCCGAGGTGGAGGCGTGTGACGGAAATACGCGCTCGCGGTGCCAAATCGGTCTTCCATTTTGACGTGCAGGGATCAGTAGCAAAATCCACTCATAGCGGTATTCCGTGGCTTCGGTATATCGATTTGAAAGCCGCTGGTCGCGTTCATTTCTGGCCCTTCGATGGGTGGGATCTTCCAGCGGGGAAATCCGTTGTGGCCGAGGTCTACCCGGTGCTTTGGAGCCGGAGTTTCCCCAGGGAGAATCGTGACGGCCATCAGCACGACGCCTACGCCATCGCTGCATGGATGAGGCAGGCCGACAGCAATGGCTCACTATCCACATTCGCCAATCCGCCTCTTGATGAAGCAGACCGTAGAACTGCCGAGATCGAGGGATGGATACTCGGCGTCATGTAAGCATCACCCAGCCCGCCAGTGTAGCGATGCTGGGCTTGCTTGGTAGCCATCTGGGGCCGCAGGGCAATCGTGACAGCACCAGGACGCCTCAGCAGGGGCAAGAGCGAAGAGCACGCTGCGATGCAGCGGAAGAAGGATTGACACATCACCCCCAAAGGGTTGCTGTGGAGCGCCCCAGCGATTCCATCCGTAATCGCGCATTGAATCAGCCACTTGGCTGATTCACGATTCCAAATGGAAACGAATGTTTACGCGGACGCTAGTTCGCGTAAACATGCTGATTCAAAAGGCCAATCACGCGCTCGCGTGATTGGCCTTTCTTGACGCCCTGTTGCGGTGGGACTAGGGTTAGCCCAAAGGCGGGCTCACATGAGCACCACCCGTACGGGCCACGATTCCGATACCCAGGCGCTCGCTAGTACAGGGGCAAAGACGATCCTCCGCGCCAAGACTGTAGCGACCCGGCTCTCTACCGAGGAGCTGGAGGAAGTCGAATCGGCGGCCAAGCGGAGCGGCAAGTCGCTCGCCGAATGGCTCCGCGACACGGCGTTGGTAGAGGCAGGACAGCGGCCAGCGGACCCGGTTGAGGTCGTCCTTGCCGAGGTTTGTGCGACCCGCTACATGCTCCTAAATCTCTTCCATTCGACTGCTCAAGCGGCGTCGGAAGGCAAGCAGTTACTCCCGGAATCTGTCCTCAAAATCCGCGAAACCGCCGACGCTCAGAAGGGCCAAAAGGCCCGCAAGCTGCTTCAGGATTCGTCCGCCTCTGCGAGGCCGGAGCCGAAGAACGGGAGCAAACCATGAGCCGTCCGATGCAGTTTCCCAAACGCTTTCCGTGGCTGATAGTCGCCGTCGTGATGCTCACCGGGCTTCCGGTTTTGCCAGTGGCGGCATGGTTCTGGTTGGTGACACCGCCGCTCCAGAACTACTACCTGATTACCTATCTCGACAGCACGGAGCGCGGGAGCCAGCCCGACGCGACGACCAAGGTTGAATGGCTGCTAAAGACGGCACCGGGACGGAAACCGGAGGTGGCTTTGGGTGCCGATGTCGTCTCGGCAACCATCGGCAACGGAAACGAATTGCCCGTCAAACTTTCTTCCCGCGCCGTCGCCGATGGCTGGCGCGGAGTGGTTAAGAGCGAGCCCCAGCAAGTGGAATCCGCGAAGCTGGAGCGGTATCTGGAGGCGCAGATTTTCGACGGAAGGGGCATCTGGCGGATGGTGCTACAGCCGCTGTTTGCGTGTGCGGCGGCGGTACTCTTTCTGCTCGGGATGAGGGCTTGGTGGAAGACCAGATCGAAGCACGAAGAGCGGCATGGGCGGCGGACGAAGGGGCCGGAACTTGCATCGCCCTTTGGTTGGCTTAAAGCGCGGAAGGAAGATGGAATCCGCTTTCAGTTGCAGTGGGGCAACTCGCCCTTCAGTTGGACGACCCGGCTACCGTTTGGGCCGAGCTATCGCATTCCCCGCCGTCTGGAGTCCAGCCACATCATGCTCATGGGCGACACTGGCAGCGGCAAGTCCTCGGCCATCCGGCAGATTCTCCGGCAGGTCCAAGAGCGCGGCGAGACCGCCATCGTCTACGACCCGGCGATGGACTTTGTGGGCGAGTTCTACGATCCAAATCGCGGCGACTTGATCCTGAATCCCCTTGACGCCAGATGCCCTTACTGGTCGCTGGAGGCTGAGCTTCTGAGAGAGGAAACCGCCACCACCATCGCCGCCGCGTTCCTTCCAGATAAGGAGTTCGAGAAGGCGTTCTTTACCGATGGCCCGCGCAGAATCCTGGCTCATCTGCTCAAGTACAAGTCGGACTCCAGCGACCTCTTGAAATGGATGTCCGACCCCGACCAGATCGCTTCGAGGGTGAAGGGAACGCCGCTTGCCGCCCTCATCGACCCCACCGCCCCGGCGCAGCGGGCGGGTGTCATCTCAAGCCTCAATATGGTCGCCGACAGCTTGGAGTTGCTCCCTGAACATAGGGATGACGGCAACATATTTTCTACGGCCGAGTGGCACATCCAGCGCAAACGGTGGGTGTTTCTGACCTCCAATCCCGGCTACCGGGAGAGGATTCTGCCGCTCCATTCCGTGTGGCTCGACCTCTTCATCCTGCGCATGATGGGCGACTGCGAAGATCTTAATGCAAAGCCGGTATGGTTCGTCATCGACGAACTGGCCAGCCTCAACAAGCTGCCTCAGCTCCACACCGCCGTCACGGAAAATCGCAAGTACGGCAACCCGGTCGTGCTGGGTTTTCAAGGCCGCAGCCAGATGGAAAAACGCTACGGCAAAGACGCCGAGGCGATGCTCTCGCAACCGGCGACCAAGGTATTCTTCAAGACCTCCGAACCCCGTGCCGCGAAATGGATCTCCGATGCCATCGGCGAAATAGAAGTCGAGCGGTTGAAGGAGTCGCGCAGCATGGGATTGTTGCGGAGCAAGAAGTCTTTCTCGCTGGAGATCGTCACAAAGCCGCTCGTCATGGCCTCGGAAATCTCCGGCCTTGAGCCGCTGCGCGGCTTCATCAAGCAGGAGAACCGCGTCGTGCCTGTGCGCTTTGCGCTGGCAAAGAAGAGGAGCAAACAGCCCGAGTTTATCGAGCGAAAGTTACCCGGGTTGACCCCAAGAGTGAGGGTGGAAGCGATCCCGCCTATATCCGTAGCGCCGACGAAACCGCCAATGAAGAAGCCGGTAGCTGCTGTCCAGGCGTCGCTTCCTTTGTCCCCGACGACCGACCTCGAAGCGAAAGAGGTCTACGTCTGGGATGAGTCCAAGGGAATTGATTGACAGCCCCGTCGTTCGACTCTACCCTAGCTGATGTTTCAGGACTGAGCGATCATCGTTACCAAGAGCTGGAGCACTTCCGAATGGCCGACTAACCACCCAAAGACTCTGACGAAGTCGGACGGAACATCTCGCTGTGTGACTTGGCCTGTTCTCGCCATTTGAGAGCTCGCCGATGTGGTTTCGAACCGTGGGCCTGACACGCAACCAATTCAGATACTCCCGACCTCTTCTATAAACTTGGCAAGCGCTGGCTCTACACCTCGGCCTGACCGCCATTCGGTTATCGGCCTGACCAGAGCGACTGAGCGTGACTCGGTTAAAAGCTGTTCGAGCCCCTTTTCAATTTCGCTAGGCCTTACCAGAGAGTGTGCGGCCCACTTCGTGAAAGCGTAAATCCACATAGCAACAACTATGGATATATTCCATTTGTTCCAGTTCGACGTACTAGCTAGAGGCTGCTGAACGTCTCGCCGAACTCTGATGAGTACTGATTGAAGCGCCGATATGGTGGCTTTTTGCTGCTGCAGGCCGCTGTGACTGAACAGAAACGCGGCTACCTCTGTGACGCTGCCTTCTGCGGTTCTTTTGAAGATGTCCGTTTTGTCCCTAAGTGCTTGCTCCAAGAAAGCGAGCAGTTCCTTTACCCAAATACTGCAAAGGACATCTGCAGAAATGCGTCCATCTGCAAATAAAGGGAGTATTACGTCTCGATAAAGCCATGGCTCACCCCAGCCAAGGGTCCGCATATGTCCACGCATCGAATCTACCAAGAGATTAGCGTCTTCAGCGGTTATCGCCGGCGGTAAGACCTCATGGAGAGAATCAATCAGACCTTGAAAAACAGTCTCGCCATTCTGGCGCCCCGCAGAATGTTGGGTCATCCAACCCAGCACCTGAATCCTTTCTCGATGACTGAACAACGCCGTATATTGAACGACATCTCGCACTCCGTTCGGCTCTTGGAGTTGCGATTCGAGAAAATTCAGCCCCATCCACTTAAGTAAGCCATTAGGGCTACGAATCAGTCGATCCCGCTGTAAGTCGGTAAGTCCGAATTGCACTCCAAGTGCGAGATCACTCACAATTTGACTCAGCAAGGAAAGCTTCACTGCATCGGACTGTTTACTATCCTCCTGCACTGTTGCCGCTTGCCCTTCTGCTATTGAAAGTAAAGCATCTGGAGCATGATGCCACAGGATTTGTACGGCAAAGAATTCCGACCAGCTCAAGGCGGCGTACTTAGCGGCATGGAAAAAATGCTCAGGCTTTTGGGATCCGGCCAGTAATGTTTCAATAGGCTTTAGGAAGTAGGTGCTAGCGACGTGCGCGAGTGGTGCATCGACCTCGTTGTCATGTGCGCGACTAAATGAGCTGCTCAAAAAATCAACCAGAAAGGTCAAAAAGGCCGTTTCCGCCGATAGCTCGACAGCGTGAATCATATTCCCTGCATTCGAGTTGGCCAGGATCGCGCCGAGCACGTCCCATTTGGCGCTGAAGTTGGTGAAGTCCCCTGCCTGTTGATCCAAGCAGCCCTTAAGGCCAGGGACATCCTGTAGAACAAGCGATTCCTCGTTCAGCAAACCCAAGTTCCTCATCCTCTCCTTCAGATCGTCGCCTTCTAACCCTCGAAGCGACTGCTCCCCAGTCCACCCGGCCAGAACATCGTTTGCGAGACCTTTTTCGAGAAACCTCAACGGCTCAATGCGCTTGGGAGACGCGGCGAGCGCGGCTTTCGAGTCGAAGAGTAGCTGCACCTTTGAAGTATCGGCTTCGGTACTAGAAGACGACTCAGATGCTTGCATCAGAAGTCTGGACGCGTATTTATGCACCTTGAGCAAGACGTCAGGTGGAATCGGCGTAATCAGTAGAGGGTACTTCTCATTCGCCTTTTGGATGGAGTTCGAGAGATTGAAGCCGGCAACTGGCAAGTCGTCCTGATCGACGATCAGGAAATAACGGTCGTGTAGTATTCCGTACTTCAGGCCGTACACGCGCAATCTGACGCCCCTCATCAGAGGCTTGAGTTGCTCACAGCTCGCCAGCAGATTGTTGATTCGAGTCTTAATCTCTACAGACGTGGCCTTTTCCACCTCGGGCTTGGGCAGTGATGTAAATATGACGTAATCGCCGTGCCTCCCCGCGTTTGGAACGACGAGTCCAACGCCTGCGTCCTCGAAGTAAGGGTCAAAAATAATGACCTGATGATTTTGGTGTTTAACTAAGAGGTTCTTTACCCACTCCACAAACTCCAAGCGTCCCAAGCCGTCGCCATCGCTCAGACGGTCAAAGAAACGTCCGTCCGACTGCGGAGGGTGCAATCGGGCAAATAGTGACCGGACGTCACGGTTAACGGGAGCCCACGGATCGGCCTTGCGGTTTCCCACGTGAGTAGAAAACCCCATGCTTCCCTGATTGATGGTCTGAGCTGCCCGTAGCCTTTGCGAAGCGGCGGCAGATTTAGTCACCCTTTCGAGCCAGCCAAACCGAACAGAGCCACCTCCTTGTCCGACCAGATGGGCGTTGACGGTGATTTCCCGTACATAGCCGATCCGCCATCTGCAACACAGAGTGCTGGTTCGGTCGTCGTCGACTGCCGATCCATAAATCTCGACTTCCGCTTCGTCAACGAGTGTGCGCAATTGCTCCGGCACCTCGAACTCGCACTCAAATTCACCACCCTCGATACATTTGACAGTTGTAATGCTCGAGTGAACGAGTTGGCTGTCGTTGAGCACGCTCAAACGGACGTGGAATTTGTTGTAACGCGGGAGTTGAATCGGGTTCAGCTTTACAACAAGAACTTCCGGTTTGACTTTCCAACCCACGCTCAACAGTTCCCGCTCGCTGTCGTCCAGAGTCGGAAAAACCAACAGTTCCAAATCACCTAATCGGTTGAGATCTTTGTCGCCGAAGTCCAAGCCAGTGTCGGAATCCAGATGTTTGACGATAAATGTCGCCAAAGCCTCATCAAAATCCAACCCAGTGCGAAGCAATGCAATCTTATCGGTCGAAGTCAAAGATGCACTGAATGCTCCGGCGCCCCCGTGTGGACTCAAAGGTTCATTTTGATCTCGCGCATCTCGATTCAGCAGGTAGGCAACCGGTCGATAGACCAGGGGCAAGCTGAGCGTTGTCGTTCCGATCCGCCCGGCTAGCTTCAGAGGCAGCTTCAGATTCAAATCCTCGCTGATGCGCTCCACGGTGTGGCCGTCGCTCAGATGCTTGAGTAACGCAGCGGTATCAGTGCTCTTAACGTACAGGCTAAGTCGAATGATCTGTGCCCTGTGCTCCCCAACCAGTTCAAAATGGTCGTCCTCTGCGGCGTACCAAGTGTTGCTAGAGTGGTTGTAGGGAAGGAGTCGTCCGTAGAGGAGCCGGTTCTCGATCCTGCTGTCGGATTCTATCTGTAGAACCCAAAGCTGCAGAGCGCAGTCACGGCAGTGTTTGGAAAACAGCCTTTCTAGCCTCCCGTCCTTGACTAGATCATCCAGTGAAAGCGCCATTCATTCTTCTCCGGTTCCGCCAAGCCAAAGGGTCAGCCGAACAGTGCATAGATACCCAAGGTGACAGTATCACTTGGCGGCCCAAATTAGGCAGAGCAGGAAGATTATTGCACCGTCAACTGCGCAATCAGGAGTCATCACTTCGGCTTTATCTTGAGTGCGCGAGCTTTCTCTGTCTTCCAATCTGGATTTTTGACAAATCGGCAATGCACTCATCGAGTGTTCGCGGGCAAACGAAGGTCTCGCGGTTGTGGGCGAGTGACGGGGATACGAAAGTTGGCGGTCATTGACACGGATTGGCATCGACAAATGGACTGGCATGGAGTGACTTTTGCCTACGCGTCTGATCTGCCCCATAGGTGGTGATTACCATCGCGAAGGCTTAACATCGCTTCATGCGGCACTTCGATTGCCGCGTTGAAATCGGGCTCCCCATACTGTCCATCTCGAAATCGCTCTCGGCAGGCCAGGCGCGGACGTATCATGCGCGGGAGTTTGCTTCGAGTGAGCAGAATTACTGGAGCCGTGACCAGCAGGGGCATAGCGAGTGGCAGGGGCGGCTCTCCGGCGAGTGGGGACTTTCGGGAGCCGTGGGCGCGGAGCACTTCGCCCGATTGAGTGAAGGCCAGCACCCGCAGACCGAGGCGCAGCTTGTTCGGCACCAGGTATCCAAGACCTATGAAGGCAAGGGCGGCAAAGAGATTACTTCGGTCGAGCACCGCGCCGGGTGGGACGCGACGTTCTCCGCGCCGAAGTCCGTCTCGCTGACCGCGCTGGTAGGCGGTGATGACCGAGTGCGGCAGGCGCACCGCGAGAGTGTTCGCGTGGCGCTGACTGAGCTGGAGCGGTACACCGAGGCGCGGATCGGCAACATTCGGGAGCCGGAGACAACGGGCAAGTTCGCCGCCGCGACCTTCGAGCATGACACCGCACGACCGGTGGAAGGCTACGCTGCGCCCCAACTCCATACCCATGCCGTGATCTTCAACGTCACCGAGCGCGAGAGCGGCCAGACCCGCTCCCTGCAACCGCAGGAGCTATTCGCATCGCAGAGCTTCGCTACGAACGTCTACCGATCGGAGCTCGCCGTGCGGTTGAACGACCTTGGCTACAAGGTCGAGCGCGGCGAGTGGGGTGAGCCGCAGATCGCCGGTTACAGCAAGGAATACCTTGCGGCCAACAGCTTACGGCGTGAGCAGGTGAAGGATTACATCCGCGCCAACGGTATCGACGGGCCAGCCGCCGCGCAGATTGCAGCGCACCGGACGCGGGACTCCAAAGAGCTGCTGTCGCCGGAAGAGGTGTTGCGGCAGCACCGTGAGCTGTCGGCACAGTACGGCCACCAGGCCGACCGCGTTGTCGCCGAAGCACGGCAGCATGGGCAAAACCACGAATCCCATCCGGGTAAATCCGCACAGGTGTCTGTGACCTACGCCCGCGAACATCTCTTCGAGCGTTCGGCGGTTGAGAGCGGACGGTCGATTCTGACGGCGGCGCTCGACAGGGGTATGGGCGAGGCGAACTTCTCTCAGGTCCGGCAAGAATTCGACCGGAGGGCGCAGACAGGTGAGTTCCGAACGGTCCAGCATGGGCCGAAGCACGAAGGGCAGCAGTACACGACGGCGGAGACGCTGCGCATGGAGCGCGAAACCATCGGCCACATGAAGGACGGCAACCAGCGCGGCTTCGCCGATCCCATGCTGGTAGACGGGAGAACGCGCATTGATACCGAGCAACGTCACCCAGAGCTGAATACTGGACAGCGGCAAGCAGTCGATGAGGTGTTTCTGTCGCGGGAGAAGATTGTTGGCTTGGATGGAGTCGCGGGCGCGGGGAAGACGACGGCTTTGGCCGTGGTGCGCGAAGGTGCTGAGAATGCCGGGTATCGGGTGGAGGGTTTTGCGCCTACATCTCGCGCAGCACAGAAGCTCGGCGAGGCCGGCATCGAGACAAAGACCCTGCAAGCGCATCTTGCCCAAGGACAGAAAGTGGATACCGGGGAGAAGCGCCTTTATATCGTGGATGAAAGCTCTCTCGCCTCAACCCGTCAGATGCACGAGTTTGTGAGCCGACTCCATCCGAACGAGCGCGTTTTATTGGTCGGTGATACCCGCCAGCATGAGTCCGTCGAGGCCGGTCGCATCTTCGCACAGCTACAAGAGGCCGGGATGAAGACGGTAAGGCTGGAGGAAATTGTTCGTCAGAAAGACCCGGAGTTGAAGCAGACCGTCGAACAGCTTGCGAGTGGCGAGGTTGGGCTGGCGATTGCGGGCTTAGACCGGCAGGGGCGCATCCATGAGGTCAGAGGCCCGGAGGAGCGCATCGCAGCCATTGCGAAGGAGTACGCCAAATCGCCGGAGAACACGCTGGTCGTCTCGCCCGACAACCGCTCCCGGATCGAGATCAACCAGGCGATCCATATGGAGTTGCAGGCGAAGGGCGTTGTCAGCAAAGAAGAGCATCCAACGAAGGTGCTTGTTCCGCGCCAAGACCTCACCGGCGCCGACCGCATGTGGGCTGCTCGATACAACGAGGGCGATGTCCTGCGTTACAGTCGCAGCTCCCAAGAAACCGGCATCCCCAAAGGCGAGTATGCGCGGGTGACACAAGTTGATGCTCCGAACAATCGGCTCACTGTTGCACTGAAGGACGGCACCGAGAAGAGCTACGATCCACGTCGCCAGCAAGGCGTCTCTGTCTACCGTGAGCAGGAGAGGTCATTCTCTACCGGCGACCGAGTGCAGCTCACCGCACCTATATCGGACATGAAGCTAGCGAACCGGGAACTTGGAACAGTGGAGCGCATCGCCGAGTGGCGAATGTCCGTCAAGATGGACGGAGGCCGCGAGGTGCAGCTTGACCCCGTGAAGCATCCACACCTCGACCACGGCTACGCCGTGACCAGCCACTCCAGCCAGGGGCAGACCGCTGACCGTGTGCTCATCAACGTGGACACTGAGCTTGGCGCAAAAGACTTGCTCAACAACCGCATGGCCTACGTCGCTGTCTCGCGTGGAGCCTACGACGCCCAACTGTTTACCGATAGCCGAGAGAAGCTGGGAGCTGCGCTCGGGCATGATGTCTCTCACACAAGCGCACTAGCGCCGGAGGTGAAGCAGGAACAGGCCGCCAAAGTGCCGGAGCAGGCAGTCGCGCCGAAGCAAGAGCCCGTGGTGGAGCAGAAGTCGGTCGCTGAGCCTATCGAAAAGGTCTATAGCTGGCCTGAACTTGAGCGGCACTGGGGACCGCTCAACAATGCGGTGACAGCCGCCGAGGGGAGTCAGTTCGGATGGAAGGCTGAGACGGGGACGATTCAGTCATATGAGCACCTCGATACCCAACGTGGTTTGCACATTGATGGGCCGACCGGCCAGTTCTACCGGCAGGATGGAAACCCAATCACGGCCAAGGAAGCCTTAGATTATGCGATGCCGAAAGGGGAGTCCCATTCGCATTCGCAGGATGTGGCGCAGGTCAAAGGGCAAGACAAGAACGAGCAGAACACCGTCCAGACGCCGAAGCAAGAACAAGAACAGAGCATGGACATCGGCTTGGGCCTCTAATGGAGCAAGCCGCCCCCTGAGGCCCCGGCACCCCGCGCGCGCTCAGTTTAAGAATCCAACCGGCACCCTATATAGCCCGACTATGTAGCTCCTTCAGCTCGACATAATCCACTCGTCAATACACGCGTTCTCATTCAAAAATGACCTGATTTCTGTACGGTCTGTAGCATTGTGCAGGCACTCTCGTCCTTTTTATCACAAGCGTTTTTCCAATAGCTCAGGCCCTGCTGAGTATCCTTGGTGATGCTTTGACCATCGGCCAAAAGATTGCTGTGTCCATACTCAAATAGCATGCCGAGCCTGAAGCACACACTCATCTCTCCGCCCTCACAAGCCATGTTGTAATACTTGAGTGCCTCCTGATTGTTTGGTGCCGTGCCTTGAACAAGAGTCGAAGCATAGGACAAGAGAAATCCCGCTTCAGAACAGGCGCTCACTTCGCCAAGCTCACAAGCTTTCTTGTTGTATAGAGTGGCCTGCTGATAGTCTTGAGAACCTTCTATCCGGATTGTGCCCTTTAGGAGGTCGTCGAGCAGACGCGCATAACTTTTGCAGCCAGTTGGATCGTCGGCATCACAGGACATTTTATAGAAGCTCAATGCCTGCGTTTGATTTCCTTGGAGTTGCGATAAATCTGCCGCCTGATTGCAGCCACCTGGAATGCCTACCTTGCAAGCTTTCGCAAAGGAGTCGATGGCATGGGTGTAATCCCGGTCATGGATGCTCACAGCGCCTAGGTTATAGCATCCTTCGGCTAGTCCACCGTCGCATGCCAGCTTGGCATAGTTGTAGGCTTGCCGGTAATCCTGTGCAACACCGTGGTTCGAAACATACAAGAGAGACAGATTGTTGCAACTGCGCCATTCCTTCGCGTCGCATGCTCCCATAAACAAAGAATAGGCATGCAAGTAATCCTGCGCGACGCCATAGCCATTCAAATACAACTCGCCTAAATCATTGCAACCGGCCATCCCTTTTCCGTCACAGGCTCGCGTAAACAGTTCCGACGCCTTTCCATAATCCTTGGCAACACCCCGGCCATTTTCGTAGAGTTGTCCTAACAAATCGCATCCTCTAAATTGCGAAGCGTCGCACATCTGCTTATAGAAAGCGAATGCCTGCTTGAGATCCTTCGTAACCCCGTTGCCCAGCTCATACATGACGTCGATATTGGCGCACCCTATACCCTCACCGGCATCACAGGCTATCTTCAAATATTTGAATGCCTGCGCATAGTCTTGTTGGACTCCGTCGCCGTGTTCGAATAGAAAGCCA
>Ga0181535_10002446_pt1 | contig 22651 bp, 21 predicted proteins | sample PEATcosm2014_Bin_44_FD_119774 | JGI IMG/M metagenome (GOLD analysis project Ga0181535, IMG submission 119774) | Peatland microbial communities from MTU Mesocosm Facility, Houghton, MI, USA - PEATcosm2014_Bin17_30_metaG | ecosystem: Environmental > Terrestrial > Soil > Wetlands > Peat | place...
GTAGATCTTTAGCTTTCTCGTTCCCTTGGTCCCTTGTTCCCTCGTTCCCTGTCTTTCTCAAAAATCGATGTGCGCGCGCACCGTCGTCACATACACCGGGCCGCGGACCGTGTTGTAGCCGGGATGGGCAATTTGGGTCCCGCCGAACATGCCGTAGAGCCCGTGCCAGATATGGGCGTTGTAATACCACTCCGCGATGTCTTCGCGCCCATAGCGCAGATTGCCGTCGCCCAGCAGGAAGCCCAGGCCGCCGTAGTGCAGATAATTCTGGTGGTCGCGCTTGATCGCGTTCGAAACATACGCCACAGCCACCTTGTCGTTCGATCGCCGCCAGCTCTTGCCTCTGTAGTCACCGCCGAAGAGGACGGTCTGCCCGACCTCGGTGTAAGCAAACGACTCGTGCTGGTCCTCGTCCCAACCGAAACGCGCAAACAGCCGTAGGTTGTCGGTTACTTCTTGTTCTGTATTAAGCCCGAATCCGTACTTCACCGCGCCGAACCGCTCGGTCTTAGTAATGTCGGGCGTGGACACCTGGCCGTCCAGAAACTGATCCACCGACTCGCGGTAGTCGCCCATGTGCGCGTGGTTCACGTAGCTCAGCACTCGAACCGCCCCCTCCCGCTTCGGATCAAGCCACCGCCCGAAAAGGCCTTTACGCAACTCGAACTCCCAGTTCTGTCCGCTGGCGCGCCTCAGGTCCCAATCGAGGTCGATGCCGTTCGCCACCGTTGGCATCACTGCGATCGCGTACCGCGCCGACCATGCCTTGTCGTCGTACTCCAGAATGCCGCCGACTGTGTAGCCGCGTGTGTCCGCCGCGTAATCCCATGCGCCATTGTTGTCGATCGTCCAGTTGCAGAATTGCAGATGGCTATCGGAGCCGACGGAGTTGACATCGAAGCTGTCCGGTAGAGTCATTTTGCCGATGCGAATCTCAAACCTGCGCGCGGGTACTTTTGTCGCCAGCGCCAGCGGCTGCCGCTCCTGATCAACCATCTCGTCGGTCAAGCCGATGATCTGGTGAATCTCGCCACGCGCGAGATAAGGAGCGGTGCTCAGCGTCGGGTTGCGAACTACATCGAGGTTGGTTTCACCCGCCAGCCCCAGCGCCTGGGAGATACCGCGCCCGCCGGCGTTTTCCAGATCGACGATGAAATCGGTGCTGTAGCGCGTGTTCGGATGCCATTCATAGCCTAGGTAGAGCGTCGCCACCTCGGACGCTTTCGTCTCAAAATCGTCAATGAGACTATTCGTGCCTTCATACGGCGAACGAAAATGCCCGTGCATCTGGAAGATGCTGTTGGCCTGACCTGAGACCCAGTAGGGAGCCGTGTCAGAGTGTGGAAACATGGTGAGGACCGCAGCTTCTGGCGCCTCCGTCGGCCCCGCGTCGCCAGAACCGCCCTCCGTGCCTGAATCCATCCCAATCTCCGACAATTCGAGCTGGAAGGTGTAGAAAGCCGGCACCGGGAAAGGCAGTTGAACTTGAGCCTGCGCCCCTCCATCGATCGCAGCTTGGCGCTGCGGCTCGGGCGCGAAAGGCAGGTCCGTTGGAACTTGCGCTCCGGCGAATGCAGCGGAAAGCCAAAGGACGCCGGCCAAGACAGGCCGCGCAATCACCAACGGGTTGGAGCTCCGGAGAGGCATAATAGGAATGCGGAGTGACTATACCCCTACCGGGTATATACTATACCCTGGGTGGGTATCGTCAAGCGAAGGAGTTCGAAAATGTCGCATCGCGAACGCGAAAAAATCAAGCTCATGCAGCGGGTTAAAAAAGTGCGCGGACAACTCGACGCCGTGGAGCGTTCCCTGGCCGCCGATGAGGACTGCGGCGGGCAGCTGATGCAACTCGCTGCCGTTCGCGGCGGGATCAACGGCCTGATGGGCGAGGTGCTCGAGACTCATATCCGCTTTCACCTCGTAGACGGCGCGAAAGAACAGATCGCACCGGAGTTGGCCGAAGATCTGATCGATCTCGTGCATGCGTATCTTAAGTGAAATCATTGGCTTGCAGAAAATCCATCGGCTGCGTCTTCGCCAGATCTTGGCTCGCGCTCGCCCCGCCCTATCCTACCGGCTCAATAGCGCGCCAAGTGTGAATACAGGTTGAATCGATCGAGATCTGCCAGCCGCATTCGAGCGGCTGAAGTCTCGCGCGTGATCGCTCCATTGGTCAGCGCTTCACCCCGGCCGTGCATCCAACGCAAAAGGGAATTCAGCAAGGATCGGCATTTTGGAGCTGTCCATGCAGCGTTTGGCGGGAAAAGTTGCGATTGTGACTGGAGCAGGCTCGGGAATCGGTCAGGCAATCGCGAAGCGGCTCGGCAGCGAAGGCGCAAGAGTCGTTGTTGATTACGTCGGCGAGCCGTCCGGCGCCAACGACACGCTCAAAGCCATCGAGCAGGCGGGCGGGGAAGGCGAGATCGTTCACGCGGATGTCACCAGCATTGACGACGATCGATGCCTGGTCGATGAAGCCTGGAAGCGCTTCGGCGCGGCGGACATCCTGGTAAACAACGCGGGAATGGAACATAAGTCGGACTTTTGGGACACATCGGAGGCCGATTACGACAAAATCATGGCGGTAAATCTGCGCGGGCCATTCTTTCTCACGCAAGCATTCGTCCAAAGGCTCCGCGGCGCGAAGCGCCCAGGCCGCATCGTCAACATCAGCTCAGTCCATGAAGATATGGCCTTCCCCGGTTTCGCTACCTACTGTTGCAGCAAGGGCGGATTGCGCATGTTGATGCGCGATTTGGCCGTTGAGTTGGGGCCGCTCGGAATTACCGTCAACAACGTGGCGCCCGGCGCCGTTGCGACGCCGATCAACACGGCACTGCTCAACGACAAACCCAAACTCGATGCGCTGCTGGCCAACATTCCGCTCGGCCGTCTGGGCAGTCCCGACGATATCGCCGGCCTGGTGGCCTTTCTCGTCTCAGACGACGCTGCCTACGTTACCGGCTCAACCTTTGTCATTGACGGCGGTTTGATGCGCAGTTATCACGAACAGTAAAGACTAACGATGGCTACAAAGATTGAGAATTATGCACTCATCGGCGACCTCGAAACCGCAGCCCTCGTTGACAATAATGGCTCCATTGACTGGCTCTGCTGGCCCGATTTCTCCTCCCCTGCCTGTTTCGCAGCGCTGCTAGGCACGGAAGAAAACGGATTTTGGAAAATCGCTCCTGCGGGAGCTGAGTGGACCAGCTCGCGCCGTTACTGCGGCCACACTCCAATCCTCGAAACAACTTTCAAACAGAGCAGTGGTGAGGCGCGCCTGATTGATTTCATGCCCCCGCGCGGCAACCACTCCGACGTGGTGCGTATCGTCGAGGGCGTGCGCGGCAGCGTAACGCTGCAAATGGAGTTGGCGCTCCGTTTCGATTACGGCCGCACCGTGCCCTGGGTTACGCGCACCAGCGACGGCTTCCGCGCGGTCGCAGGCCCGGCCCTTGCCGTTCTTCATGCCTCCGTGCCCGTTCACGGCGAGAACCTCAAGACCATTGCGGATTTCACCGTCCGCAAGGGCCAAAGAGTTTGGTTCACGCTCACCTATGGCGCATCCTACGAGCCTGATCCAAAAAAAATCGACTTCCAGCGCGCGCTCAACGATTCCTTGCGCATCTGGCGCACCTGGAGCAAGCGCCTTAAATATCAGGGCAGGTATCGCGACGCCGTCGAGCGCTCGCTCATCACTTTGAAGGCGATGACCTTCAGGCCCACAGGGGGCATCGTCGCCGCTGTAACCACGTCGCTTCCCGAGTCGATTGGCGGCGTGCGCAACTGGGACTATCGCTATTGCTGGCTGCGCGACACCACCTTTACGCTGCTCGCGCTCACCAACGCCGGATACTTCGATGAAGCCCTCGCCTGGCAGGACTGGCTGTTGCGCGCGCTCGCCGGCAGCCCTGACCAGGTGCAGATCATGTACGGGCTCAGGGGCGAACGCAGCCTTGTGGAGTCAACAATCGATTGGCTCGAGGGATATGAGAATTCGCGCCCTGTCCGTATTGGCAACGCGGCCTCCCAACAGGTGCAGCTTGATATCTACGGTGAGGTTCTTGATTCTTTCTTCCATGCGCAGCAGAGCATGCGCCGCCATTCAGAGGACGACTTCCGCGTGCTGGTTCTTTTGCTGGAACATCTGGAGAAAATATGGAAAGACCCCGATCATGGCATTTGGGAAATGCGCGGAGCGACCCAGCATTTCACTTACTCCAAGATGATGGCCTGGGTCGCCTTTGACCGCGCTATCATCCTCGCCGAGCAGCTCAAATACGATGCGCCCGTGGAGAAGTGGAAGTCGATTCGCGATGCGATCCATAAACAGATTTGCGCCAAAGCCTTCAATCGCAAGAAAAGCTGTTTCGTGCAGGCCTACGGTTCTGATCAGCTCGACGCCGCTCTTCTCCTGATGCCGGCGGTCGGGTTCTTGCCCGGGCGCGATCAGCGCGTGAAAGCAACCGTGGAGGCCATCGAACGGGAACTCATGCCCCGGGGTTTCGTTAAACGCTATAACACATCCAAAGTGGATGACGGCTTGCCGCCCGGCGAAGGCATGTTCCTCGCCTGCAGCTTTTGGATGGTAAGCGCTCTCAAGGCCATAGGCCGCGCACGGGACGCTCGCAAGCTCTTCGAAAGACTCCTCCGGCTGCGCAATGACGTCGGCCTGCTTTCCGAGGAGTACGATGTCGAACACCAGCGCATGGTCGGAAACTTTCCCCAGGCTTTTTCGCACATTGCCCTGATAAGTGCCGCATTTTTTCTGGAAACAGGCAAACGCATGCGCAGACGCGCCCAGCGCAACCATCGCTAGAGAGAATTGGCTCCCCCAAGGCGGCCGGTTGGCAAGACAAACCGCAACTGACCGATACTCGCCTCACCGCACCCCAAAAAGCAGCCAAATCGCGGCGACTGATAGAATGAAGGGGTACCGCGCTGCGCGGTGCATCGACTTCTTTTCACTCCCCCCGCCGTCGCGCAACCCGCGCAGCCGGCCACACGCAAAGGACAAACGCACCTGTGAGCCAGACGATACGCAATATCGCCATCATCGCCCACGTGGATCACGGCAAGACGACGCTGGTCGACGGCATGCTGCGCCAGGCCGGAACCTTTCGCGCCAACGAACAGGTTGCCGAGCGCGTGATGGATTCAAACGAGTTGGAGCGCGAACGCGGCATCACGATTCTCGCCAAGAACACCGCCATTAATTTCGGGCTCGGAAAAATTAATATTGTCGACACCCCCGGCCACGCCGATTTTGGCGGCGAGGTCGAGCGCGCGCTCAAAATGGTGGACGGCGTGATGCTCCTTGTGGACGCCGCCGAAGGTCCGCTCCCGCAGACGCGCTACGTGCTCTCGAAGGCACTCGAAGCCAAGCTCCCGCCCATCGTGGTCATCAACAAGATCGATCGCCCCGACGCGCGCCCGCAGGAAGTGCTGAACGAGATTTACGACTTGTTTATTGACCTCGACGCGGACGAGTCGCAATTGGATTTTCCCGTCTTGTACGCAGTGGCCAAAGACGGCACGGCGACCACCGATCCAGCCAAACCAGGCGTAGACCTGCAGCCACTCTTCCGCGCGATCGTCGACACGATCCCAGAAGCAACGGGCGATCCCGATGGTGCCTTGCAAATCCTGGTCGCCAATCTCGATTACTCCGATTACCTCGGCCGTATCGCCATCTGCCGTGTCTTTCAGGGCACGCTGCATGCCGGAGACGAAGTCAACATCTCCCGCCGCGACGGTTCTCTTTACAAAACCCGCATCACCAAGCTGTTCACATTTTCCGGCCTCAAGCGCATTGAGACTCAGGAAACCGCAACGGGCGACATTGTGGCCGTGGCCGGCGTTGAAGGCATCACCATCGGCGAAACCATCACCAGCGTGGAGAATCCTTCGCCGCTGCCGCTCATCGTCATCGACGAGCCGACGATTGCCATCCAATTCAGCGTGAACAACTCGCCGTTCGCCGGGCGCGAGGGCCAATACGTCACCAGCCGCAACCTGCGCGAGCGCCTGGAAAAAGAGTTGCTCACCAATGTGTCGATTCGCGTGGAGGAAACCGGATCGCCCGATAGCTTCAAGGTGCTGGGCCGCGGCGAACTGCAGCTCGCCATCCTGATCGAGATGATGCGCCGCGAAGGATACGAACTGATGGCTGGCCGCCCCGAGATCGTCACCAAGGTCGTCGACGGCGTCCGCATGGAACCGGTCGAGCACCTCACCATCGACGTACCCGAGCAATTCACCGGCACGGTCATCGAAAAACTCGGCCCGCGCAAGGGCGAAATGACCAAGATGCACAATCATGGCTCGGGCCGCGTGCGCCTCGAGTTTCGCGTGCCCAGCCGCGGCCTCATCGGCCTGCGTTCTGAAATGCTGACGGAAACGCGCGGAACCATCGTCATGAACACGCTCTTTGACGGTTACATTCCCTACCAGGGCGAGATTCCGCAACGGCCCACGGGCGCGCTCATCGCCGATCGCCAGGGACCCACAACGACCTACGCGCTCAATGGCCTTCAGGAGCGTGGAATCCTCTTCGTCGGCGCCGGCGTTGAAGTATACGAGGGCATGATCGTCGGCGAGCACTCTCGCGACAACGACCTCGATGTGAACGTGGTCCGCGAAAAAAAAATGACCAACATGCGCGCGTCCACGGCCGATGACGCCATTCGGCTCGTTCCCTACAAGACGCTCAACCTCGAGCAGGCCATCGAATTCATCGCCGACGATGAGTTCGTTGAGGTCACGCCCAAGTCGCTCCGCCTGCGCAAGAAGGTCCTGCAGCAGAACAAACGCCCCAAGCGCTGGGAAAAGGCCGAACAAGCCGCGTCAGTCTAACCTAGGTTTGTCATCCTGAGCGAGCGTAGCGAGTCGAAGGACCTGCATTTGATTCTTAGGTTGTCATCCTGAGCGCAGATCGCGAAGCGATCGAAGTCGAAGGACCTGCATTTGCTTTGCGCGATCTTGACCCAGCACGAAAAACGGGTGCCCCATCCTAGCTTCGCTAGGGTGGGGTAGCACGAACCTAAATCAAACGATGTCATCCTGAGCGGAGGCCGCCGCGGCGGCCGAGTCAAAGGACCTGCATCTGCTTTTCCCGCATCCGGCTCAGCACGAAAGTGGGTGCCCCAGGTCTGGATTTTCAGACCTGGGGTAGCATGTTGAAGGAAAGACGCGACAACACGTCCTGTGCGAGACACCCTGCAAACCGATCGCCTTCTGCTCCGCCGCTGGCGCGATTCCGACCGTCTACCATTCCAAGCCATGAACGCCGATCCGCGAGTGATGGAGTTCTTTCCTTCTCTTCTATCGCCCGGCGAATCCGACGCGCTCGTCGACCGTGCTCAGGCTCACTTCGACCGTCACGGCTATGGCCCCTTCGCCGCCGAGCTGCTTGAAAATCAGGCCTTCATCGGCTTTATCGGGTTGTCCATCCCCGCCTTCGACGCTCCGTTCATGCCCGCGGTCGAAATTGGCTGGCGCCTCGCATTCGATTTCTGGGGTCGGGGATTGGCCACCGAAGGCGCCGGCGCCGTGATCCATTACGCATTCAACGAACTCGACCTTGAGAGCCTCGTTTCGTTCACGGTCCCCGCAAACCTGCGTTCGCGCCGCGTGATGGAAAAGATCGGCATGAGCCACGACCCTCGCGACGACTTCGATCATCCACGTTTGCCGGAAGCCCATCCGCTCCAGCGTCACGTCCTCTATCGGTTGCAACGCTAAAGCCGTCGTTTCGCCTCCAGCACCCTCTCCAGCGCTTCCTCCGCCGTCTTCCCCGTCGACGACAAATGCCCCATCTTCCGGCCCTCGCGCGGCCCTTTCTTCTCGTACAAATGCAGCCGTACCCCGGGCACTTCGAGCGCAGCAGGAAAATTCGGCTCGCCCTTCAGCCACACATCGCCCAGCAGATTCAAGATCGCCGCCGGCGAAATTAACTCCGTCGATCCCAGCGGTAAGTTGCAAACCGCCCTTACTAGCTGTTCGAACTGGCTCGTCTCGCATCCGCGCTCGCTCTCGTGATAGCTGTTGTGCGGCCGTGGCGCCAGTTCGTTCACAAATAGCTCGCCTTGTCGCGTCACAAAGATCTCCGCGCACAGCAGTCCCTCAATCCCCAGTTTCTCCACCAGCTCTGTTGCGGTCTTCTTCACGCGCGCCTCAAGCTCAGCGCCCACCCCCGCCGGCATCACGCTCCACGCCAGAATCTGGTTCTCATGGTGATTGCGCGCCGCCGGGAAGACCTTCACTTCGCCCGACGGGCTCCGAGCAGCCATCACGCTGATCTCGCACTCAAGCTCCAGCGCCTTCTCAACAACCGCCGGCCGTTCTCCGAGTTCCCTCCACACTTCTCCGAGATCAGAAGCGCCAGAACTTCCAGGAAAAACCCGCGCCTGCCCGCGCCCGTCGTATCCTCCACGCCCGGTCTTCACAAAAACATCGCCGCCCAGCGCGGAAACAGCTTCCTCCAACTCCGCCTCGCTGCGCACCACGCGAAACGGCCCTACCGGAAACCCATTCTCCGCGAGCCACGTCTTTTGCAGCGTTTTGTCCTGAATGATCCGCACCGGTTCCGCGCCGGGCCGCAGCGGTGCAATCTTCGCCACTTCGCGCAACGCATCCACGCCGATCTGTTCGATCTCGAGAGTCACAGCGTCGGCGCAGTCGGCCAGTCGCCGCGCCGCGTCCACGTCGTCCCAGCGGCCAACAATCGTCTTGTCGGCCACAAAGCTGGCCGGGCACTTTGCTTCCGGATCCATCACGCGCACGCGATAACCCATGGTCCGCGCCGCCATCGCGGTCATGCGACCAAGCTGGCCGCCGCCGAGAATGGCAATCAACCCTCCGGGCCTCACGATGATGTCTTTTTGTTGTTCAGAGCCGCCGCTCACTTCGCCGCTTCCTCGCCCAGCTTCTGGTCGAGCACTTCCTGCGTGCGCGCGGCGCGCCACTCCGTGAGCCGCCTATAGAGAGCCGCATCGGTTCCAGCCAGGATCTCCGCCGCCAGCAGCGCCGCGTTCGCCGCGCCTGCTTTGCCGATCGCAAGCGTCCCCACCGGCACACCCTTTGGCATCTGAACAATCGAGAGCAGCGAATCGAGACCGTTCAGTTGCGTCGCAGCAACCGGAACGCCAAGCACCGGTACAAGAGTTTTCGCCGCCAGCATTCCCGGCAAGTGCGCCGCGCCGCCTGCGCCGGCGATAATCGCGCGCAATCCCCGCTCGCGCGCGGTCTCGGCATACTTGAAAAGCCAGTCCGGCGTACGATGCGCGCTGACGATACGCTCTTCGTGTGGAATCTTCAGTACGCGCAGAATCTCCACGGCCGCCGAGAGCACTTCATAGTCGCTCTTGCTGCCCATCACCACGCCCACCAGTGGTCGTTCGCTCATGAATTCATTATATGAAGCGGCACTGGGCGGTGATCAAAACATTCAGGTTCGCCACGGATGATAGCTGCGCTCAACGCCGCGAATTGCGCCGAAGGCGCGGTCTGCCCACCGCGCAGGTGTTAGTGCCGATGCCAGGCTTCCACGGCCACTTCAATCACCGCGAACACCACGCTCATCGCCGCAAGAAATCCCTTTGCGCGCTGCCAGTTTTGCTCGTGACGGTCCATGCGCCGCTCCAGTTCCACAAGTCTGCCGCCGCTGCCATCGCCCAACAGACCCGTCATCTGCGACTTCAGCGCGCTCAGATCGCTCAGCACCTGGGCCTCGAATTCGTTCATCATGCGCATCTCTTGTCTCTGATCTCTGTCCGCTACTCACTGTCCGCTGCTCAGCGGCAGATTGATAAATAATGCCGTTGAAAACTCCGAATAGTTCGGCGGCGTCGATCCGTCATACATCCTTATGTAGAACCGGTCGCTCGCGGAAACGCGCGCGAATGTCAGGTTCGGCTGCGAACCCCGCAACACCAAAGTCGGATCCTCGCCCGGCATAAAAGCAAAGTCCCGCAACCGAACCTCAAATCCGCCGCCGCTCGGCGGTGTCACACCCGTATTCACCGTCATTGTGCTGCCAGTCAGCGCCGTGACCGTCAGCCATTCCAGATTCGCCAGCACCGTGGGAGCGATCGTTGCAGGCAGCCACGCGTTTGCCGGGACCGTAGCGCTTGTCTTGATCGCAAGGTCATTCGCCCAGTCATTGGCAAATGCGATCTCATATTCCACTAAGTCCGGGTAACTGGCACGATAGGTCGCCTTGACTGTGCGCACCACAACTTCTACGTTCAGGTTTGCCGACGGCGCATTCAGAAGCAGCGCGTCCCCGGGCCAAACATCCGAGGCAAAGCTCGTTCGGTTCCCTCTGTATGTCCCGCTCCAAAGCGCGCTCACGCTCGCTGCCGCCTGCTCCATCGCCTGCGCAGCGCAGCGGCAATCCGCGGAGCAGCGCGCCGGCGGACGCGTCACCGATCCAATCCACGCTGCAGCGGACGGCGATCCTGCTTCTGCCAGGGCCTGCTGGCTCGCTGCGTTCACCGCGCGCCCCACCGCGCGGCCAATCGTGCGGTAACTCACTGCAATCTGCTCGCCGGCAACTGGTACGCATCCTGTGTAGAACGTCGCCTTCCCGGTACGCTCGAGATGGCACTCGGCAGCTTCAGCCGTTGTGCCTACTCTTCGCGTATACGCGCCGCCGTTCGGTGGAGTGCTTACCACCCAGCCTGACCCAAGGTTGGTAAGATTTACGGCCCGCATGGTCCCGGTCAAATTGATGCTGCTCACTGGCACCACATAGCTCACACCCGGTAAGTAAGTAACTCCTCCGTCATATACTGTTACTGGGGTTGCTCCCACACCATTGACGAACTCCTGAACGTCCATTTGGATTTTCCCGGGCGCGATGGGCCCTCCGCCGCCGGTTGTAATAAGCCCCGAATCTCCGTAGGAGTAGTAAACAGCTCCCATGCGGTTACATTCCGGGCAATGGACGCGGACGCGAAGCGTGTATTGGTTGGCCGCGTTCAAAGTAAATGGCGTCCCCGCGGGCGTTCCCTGCACCATCGGCTGCAAAGTCACCACGCCCGTGCCTTGTTGAGCCGTGGCCTGTAAACCCGCGATGCAATTCGATGCTGTTAGTAGACTGGAAAAAAATCCTGCGAGAATGCCTGTGCTGCCCGGTGCAAGCGTCACGCCCACCGCTTCCAGCAGGAGCGTCCCGCCCAGCTCGATTGGGTCGAGCCATTCCATCAGCGTTTCACCATCGATTCCATTGCCGCCATTCATGGTCAGGCCGCCTGGGCCTATCTTCAGATAGCCAGAACCCGCTGCGCCGCCCCACAGGGTCTCATTAATCTGCGACTCATTGAAGAGTTCGCTAATGATATTCGATTGCGAGGCTGCCGGAAAATACGGGTCGGCGGCCAGTGTAAATTCCGTTGTTGCTCCGTCACCTAGAAAGTACTCGGTTACGAAGGCGACTGGCTCATTCTCTCCGCAGACGGTCACGTCGTTTGCCAGCGCGCGCTTCACGCTCGCGGTAAAAGCCAGATTTCCAAGAGTCAGGGTGCCGTCGCTTTCATTCAGTGGATGAACCGTTGACTGGACTGGTGAAAGCGTGACCGCGCCGTTCAGCGCCCGATATCCCGCCCGCGCCATGCTTGCCGCTTGCCCCGCACTCTTGCTCCAGCTCGCTCCAGGCTCTGGCTCAAACGCCCCCACATTCCTGCTCAGCGAAGCCGTCTGCGCGGCAAGGGCCGCAGATCCGGTATGAGCTACAAGGGAAGCGAGCAATGTGCCGGCGTTGGCTTGGGCGATGCCGGCGCTCGGTGGCATCAGCACGTGGTCGAGCAGGATTTCATCGCTGACGGCCTGAATGGCCAGCCGGTAGCGCGGACCATCCATGCCCACCCCCGCATACTCCGGCAGGGGACTTACAGCAATGTAACCCGTAAAGTAAGGCGTTCCGTCGTCGCCAGTTACTGCGAGCGATTGGAAGCGAGCCGGCGCAGCGAGTTCACCGCTCGATGGCAAAGCTAGGCATAACTCACAAACAGACGGCTCATTCAGTTTGCGCTCGATGGTGAGTGGGCGCACGGCATCGAGTGCGGCCGAATAATCTTGGCCCTGGATCGTGATCTTCATGTTCGCTCTCTGTCTGGTAACTTGAGTTTTATTCCGTGCGTTATATCAACGCATTGGCCGCTGGCAGGAAGCTCCTGTAACAAACCACCCGCTCACCGTCCAGCGGGTCAGAGACAGGCAGCGCCCGAAACTGCCCCTTCAGGAGCACACGCGAATGTCCGCCCTGACTCTTTTGATTGAGCGGCAAAATCGTTTCCTCTGCACCAGCCATCGTCTGCAATCTCGGATAGTGAAAGAAGATTCTTTCTCCCTGGCTGCCCTCCATCACGAACAGCGCCGACCACTCCTGGTAGAAGCTTCCGCCTTCACGATCGACAAATCCGGCAACCACCTGCGCCTTGGCGCCCGTTGCCGGCGCGCCTCCCGGTAATGGTTCGGCCAGAGTCAGTCCATTCGCAGTTACCTGCGACACCAGTGCGACATTGAACGTTACGCGCCGCACGTAATCCACATCCGTGAGCGCCTGGCGCACAAACGCGCCCGCCACCGGCGATCCCACATATCCCGTCTGCCCTGCATAATCTACGTCGACGGCGACGATCGCTCCAGGCGCGAACTTGGCCGTGTCTGCGGTCGCGAGTACGATCGACATGTTCGTCGAACCGGTCTGCGGCGTAACCGCCGCGTTCGCCTGCGCGCCATCCGCTGCCGCAGCCGCGCCGGCGGCGGGAGCCAGAACATTCATGTGTTGCGAGCCTGTCGCCAGCGCCATCGTCAACTTCGTCCAGCTTAGAAACTCCAGGCTTACCTCGGCCGCCAGCGACTCGCGCACTTGTTCGAGCGGAGAGGCGGGAATTCCCGTCATCAGCGCCGTCGATTTGCTCGCTGCCTTGCGCGCAAAACTCTGCACCCATCCCAGGCTCAGCCACGGTGCCGGCGGAGCGTCCAGGCTGAACCGGCCCTGTTCCGATGGATCGAATAGGACGGGAGTCTGCGTTGCGCGATTCACTGGCGCAAAGAAAGCTCGCACCCTCCGCGCAACCGGCGCCGGAGCGGAAAACCATGTCGAGGTCATTTACTCACCCTGCTCCTGATAGCTGTAAACCAACACTGTCGCGCTGCGGCTCAGCCGGTCGCGCTGGGTCACGATCGGCGAAAACACCGGCTCGTCCCAGAACACCTGCGTCAACATCGTTGTCGGTGGCGTCGTCGCGTAATTCAGCTTCGGCGTGTAGAAAGGCTGAATCGTGGCCATCAGTTCCTCGTCCATCTCGCTCAGGGCCCGCCCGCGATCCAGCCCGCCGAAGCTCTGTGTTCCGCAGGTCTGGTACACGATTTCACACTGCTCACCTGTCATCGTCGATGCCAGGTCCATGTCGACGGCCAGCCCCGGCCAGCGCAAAACAAACACATCGTTGGGAAGTTGGCTGAACGGCGCTTCCGCTTCTTCGACCAGGATTCCCGGCCGCACTGTACCCCGAAGCAGGATTGTCCGCTCCGGAATGATCGCCGCTAGCCGCGTTCGCAGCGCCATATAGAACGAATCTTTTGCATTCTGCATAGGAAGTCTCTATTCCCTATTCCCATTCCCTGATCGCTATTCCCTGCTTTTTCACACCGCTTGCTGCCGCGCCTCGCGCAACAGCAGTCGATAGAGATACACCTGGCCGAAAGCCTCGTTGGAAGCGATCGACTCAATCAAATAGTCCTGGCCGACCACCGTCACCGCCAACGTCATGGCGAAAAGGGATTGCGCCGACGGCAAATCGAGGGCGTTCACCTGTTGTTCCACGCTCGTTGCCGACACCAGCAGCTCCCATTTCGACTCCCCGCCCTCCTGCCATGCCGGCCGCAGTTTGCGCATCAAGGCGGGGCTCACCGGCACATCGGCGAATGTGGTCGCCATCAGCCCAACCTCCGACATGCTCGTATCCGTGTTCGCACCAGTCACGCGCAGAAGAGCCGTCGTTCCTGCCGCGCCGCGCAGCAGCGCGTCGGCCACCATCTGCGGCGCTCCTCTCGGGTTACGCGGCGCCGTGTCGCTCATCGCTCACCCCAGCCTGTTCGCAACGTACGGATTCAGCCACGCCTGCACCGTCTCGTCGATCAGCGAACTTGAAAAGTACTTCATCTGCATGGTGTCGATCCTGCTCATGCTCGTGTTCAGCGACGGCGTAGCCTGTGCGTTGCGCACGATCTGCGCGCAGGCCGACTTCACGTCATCGCCGATAGCCGCCAAACCCGCCGTGTAGGTCACCTGCACCTCGTTGAAAGGCAGACCCAATACATTCCACGGCAACGTCAGTTCCCCGGTGTTCGGATCGAAATCCACCAGCGAGGAGTCGATCGTTGTCCATTGACCGGGCAACGCGAAAGCCCACGCGATCTCGATCAGCGGCTCTTGCGGAATCTCCCCTCGCCTGGGCCGCGCGTATCTTCCCTCCAGGTTCACGATCGGCGTTGTCGCCGGTGACATCGGCGCCAGCGGCAGATAACTCAGCCGCACCGTCTGTGCCCCCGCCGTTATACGCAGGCGCTCCGTGTACTGAATCACGTTCAGATCTGGCCGCCTGCAGTAACTGTTGATCAGTGCCGTCGCGGCCGTGATCCAGTCCGCCGTGGTTCCGGCCGGCAATCCGTAATTCGGGTAATCCGCTGGCTCCAGATATGCCATCGCGCGTCCTTTCTAAAAAGAATCCAGGGATCCGGGGCAAGGATCAGGGGCCGGTCCCGTTGGCCTATAGCGATCCACGGGCTTGTCCATCTGATCCCTGATCCCTGTTCCCTAATCCCTGTTGTTTTACCGATCCACCAGCACCTGGTAGTGCGCAAAGTTCGCACCCTTCACCACCGGAGCGCCGAACTTGACCGCGACATACTGGTAGGTCAGCGAGCTCGGCAGCCCAAGCTGGAAGACACGCGGTGTGGGATCGCCCAGCCAGTGATACTCGATCAGGTCTTCGGTCACGATGTAGGCCGGCAGCACGGCGTTGCCGGTTCCCGGTGTACCCGTATACGGCAAGCTCCAATCCGGAATCAACGGAAGATCGCCGGCCTGCGTCGAAAGCATTTTCACCGTGAAGCCCGCCGAGATCTGCGTCGTATTCAGCACCACGTTGTACTCCGTCTTCATCTCCTGGTCGATCAGATCCACAAGCACCGGGTTGGCATAGATCGCCGTCGGCCGCACATGATAGCCGTTGTTAGCCACCATCTGGGCGATTGTGGTTTTCATTGTGTCCACGATCTTCATCGAGGTGGTCACGGTCACCGAGTTGCCGCCGGCCGCGATCTGCCCCGCGCAGCCCATGTACTGCGTGGTCGTCGGCGCGCTCAGGCTGGTGTCATTGCCGTTCCACAGCGCCACATCGTGCGCCACCATCACGCCGCTCACTGTGTCCACGAGATCCTTGGCCTGCAGATAGGCGAACTGCTTCTGCTGGTCGCCCAGTTCGATGTCGAACAGGTTGTAATTGATCTGCGCAACGATCGCCTTCAGCGGCACGCTCAGCTCAATCCGCGTCGGGCTCACCACCGTGGGATTGATGCTGCGCGGATTCACAAAGCCCGCCGTGCCCGGATTCGGAATCGCCGTCTCTTCGAAGAAGCGCGACGGATGCCCGGTCGCGGGAACCTGCTTGATCCGTTGCCCGAAGGCGCTGGAACGCCGGCAAATGTCGAAGATCTCCGTCTGGTACAGCGGAACCTCAATCGCGCCCGGCCCGATGTAGTCTGCTGCTGCATGAATATCTGCAAAGGTTGCGTTCATAGGTTCTCTCCGCCCCCTCCATGGGGCCGTGTTCAGCCGCTAGCCGCTAGCTTCTAGCTCCTAGCTTGTTTCCGCCGGAATCCGGCTTGGTTACATGCGTCGGCAGGTAAGTTCCGATAAGTTCTCATCGGAGCCGTTTCCCGGCCGCAATTGCCTTAATCGCCCTCGGGCCTATAGCTAGTAGCTGAGAGCTAGTAACTAGAAGCTGCATTTACGCGATCGCACCCGCCCGCAGCAGTTGCGTTTTCACTGCGATGCGCTGCTCCAGGCTCAGGCCCGAAAGCGCCGCATCGAGAGCGCGCACGTCCACGGGTCCTTCGCCAATGCCGTGCTTGGCCAGCATCTCGGCTGTCGCGGCAGGCATGGTGCGGCGCAGCGGACTCAGCGCGTTCTGCGCCGAAGCCGCCTTCACTTCGGCCAGCTCTCTTTCCACCGTAGCCAGCTTTTCCGTCAACTCCGCCTCGCGCCGGCTCTGATCGACAGTCGCGGAGATTCTCTCCACCTCGCCGGAGAGCGCGGTCGCCGCGGCGACACGCTCTTCCACGAGGCTCAATGCCTTTTCAAGCGCGGCGGCTGCGGCCTCCAGCCGTTCCACCATGTTCTTCTCCCCGCTTCTCTCTTCTCGTTCCATATCCTTCCTTTCCTGTTTCTGCGGATGACGCTCCAACATTCGTTCTTCAACAAAAAAGGCTCCGTTCCCGGAGCCTCTTCACTTCTTCACTGATTCACTTCTTCACTCGCCTGCTTTCTCTCTCACCTACCTGACTTGCTAACTCGCTAACTTGCCACCTCGCCGGCTTGCTCCCTCGCTCCCTGCCTTTTCAGCACGCCATCCTGAAGCTTGTCGCCCTGTATGCCGCCTTGTCCCGCAGCAGAATCGCCGCGCCGGTGAAGGTCACCCGGGTCAGCTTCCATATCTCGGCCCGCATATCCTCCACGCGCGCATCGGCCAGTTCGTAGCTCATGCCCAGCTTCTCCGGGGCGTGTGCCTCGATCGCTTGCGTGACCTCGGGAAAATCGCGTGCGTAAAGATACCCGCGCACCACCAGGCGCGGCCCGACCACATTCGCCTCGGTCAAGAGACCGATCTTGCGCCGCGCATCGTGCCCGTCCCATCCCGGCCTGTAATCCACGGCCATTCCGAGAAGCGACGGCAGTGCCTTCTCCGCCGCCTCCCTTGTCAGCATCACGCGGTGTCCGCGCGCCCCGGCCGGCGCCTTGTCGCTCGCCGCGTTCACCACCGTCAGCACGCCCTCAAAGGGAACCCGGTTCGGGTGCTTGTCCACATGAGGAATCTCTACCGCCATCGCTTCCATTCGCATTGTCTCGCTCCGCTAAATCCCTGATCTCTAGGCCGCCGTCCCTGTTCCCTGTTCCCTATTTCCTGTTCCCTGCTTCTCAGCCAGCGGAGCGAGCCCACGCATCGCCCGCACCTCGTCAATCGTCAGCACCCCGGCCTGCAGCAGTTGCACCTGCACCTGCAACTCGGTCTGCTCATCGCGTGCGCTCAGCTCGTTGAACGCAAACTCAAACTCCCTCCAGCCGATGCACTTCGCAAAGAGGTCGCGCGTAATGTGCCCTGCCAGCAGCATCGCCAACGGCGAGATCGCTCCGCGAAATGCCTCATCGGCCATCTCCGATGCCGTCGATTGGTTCACGTCCGCTTCCAGGCCCAGCATCAGCGGCGGCAAACCGAAGGCGTTGGCCACCATCCGGATCAGGAACTCCTGCCACTGCAAGCGCAGGTCCGCATCCGTTCCCTGCGCAAAGCGCAGCACCTCCGGCTTCTGTTCGGTCGAGATCAGCGGCACGCGTCCCGTGCCTTCAATCTCGTCCTGCCACCACCGAATCAGCCGGTCGTGCTGCGCGGGCGTCGCTTCGTTCAACCACAGCGCATACTGCGCCACAGAATTCGCCGCCAGCTTTCCCGCAAACCGGTGCGCGCTCAGGAACTGGTTGACGGTCTCGAACGCCACCTCCAGCGGCCCAAGCCCGAATGGCGTAAAGCTGCGCGGATTCATCCGCACGTACATCAATTGCCGATCGAGAAGCTCCACCGCGCTCGATTCCAATTGCCCCGGCACCGCTTGCGCATAGCGTGGCGTCTCTTCCCCGCCATCCCACTTGGCGTTGATGCGGATCGATGCCCCATCCACCGGCCACAGCATCGCCGGCCGCTCCGCATCGCCGGTCGGCTCCATCTCCACCGCCCCGAAACCGCCGGTCAACGCGTCCTCAATCACCTGTTCCATCAGCGTGCGAAAACTGTCCGCCGGATTCGGCTCCTCCAGCGTGTGCCGCAGCGCCCGCAATTTCCGTCCCGCAAAGGCCACATCCTCCGCCTTGAACCCGCGCCTCACTCGCACCTGCCAGTCCATGGCCGCGATCCTGTCCTTGATCACGTTGATCGCCCGGCGCACCACCGGCGTCTCCGCAAACCTCCGCAGGTTCATCGGCGTCGGCTTGGGCAGGTGCTTGCCCGGAAACTCCACCGGGCTCAGAATCGCCGGCAGCGCCAGCGTCTTCCGCTCCGCCTCAGCTTCCAGATCCACCGGCCGCGCCGCACCGCTCTTCACCGCCGGCCTGCCCTGCCGGGCCTGCCGCCACATCTCCCGTAATTGCTCGCCTACCTTCACCAGGCACCTTCCTTTACAGCCGTTCCAAAAGCCCGCCCAAAGCCGAGATCGCCGCGCCGCGCTTCTTCAAAAAGAAAAAGCCGCCTTGTGGGCGGCGCAATAGACATGTACCTTCTGGAACTGCTCGAAAAACAAAAGGCATGGCCATGGGCCATGCCTTTTCTCATTCATCTGCGTTGCGGTCTCAGCCTTCAGTCGTTAGCGAATTCTGTCTCAATCGCTGCCGGCGGCGCCGCTCGATTCCCTGAATTCCATCAACACGATCTATCGTACCGCGAACCCCAATAATGATCGGCAAACTTCAAAAAAATATTTTCAAAAATCTTTCAACGATGAATCACTCAAACATCTCACAGAAAACAAAAGAATTATTCCGCGAATCGTCCTCATCGAACTTCATTTTCCCGGCGCGATCTTTTCGCCGCGCCTCTTGACAAGATTCCGCGAGGGGCGAAAAACGAGTCCCATCCAACTTCGAAAATACAGAGCGGAGTGAATTCGGTAAGAAGGCGCGCGGCCCGAATCTGTGCGCGTCGACCTGCCATGAAGAGTTTCTAGTCCCTAGTCCCTGCTCTTCTCACACATGCAGCTCGCGTCGCGCCGTCTCCGCCACGCGCCCCATGTCCGATGTTGTCAGCACCCGGATTTGGTGCTCCTCCATCGTCTCGACACCAAACCGATAGAGCTCCAGCCTCTCCGGCTCTTCATCGCTCGCTCCCACCCTCGCCGCGGGCTCAATCACCGCCGTCAACTCCAGCTCGGCCTTCTCCACGCGCTCCACGCCGGCGCGCAGGGCGGCGGCTGAAAACGCCAGCACCTTGGCCGTATCCAGCCCCGTGGCCATCCCCGGCTCCAGGCTCACCGCATGAAACATGCGCACGATCCCGTTGGGCCTGTATCCCACGTCGATGCGCAGCGGGTCGCCCGGCCTTGTGTACTCCGAGGCGGCAATTCTCTTGCGCAAAAGGTCCCATACCCCCGCATGCTCAAACTCCGAGCGCATCCGCGACTGGATCGCGGCGCGGCCGCTGAGCCTTGGCGTCCGCTCCCGCCGCGGCGGCTCCACATAGAGCCGCATCAGTTCTTCCATCCCCGCGGGAAGGCTCTCGGCCAGGTAAGCCTTGGGCTCGGTCATCTGCACGTTCAGCGAGAGCGACTCTTCGAAGATTCGCATCAGCTTTCCGTCGGGATCCGCCGCCAGCCGCCGCAGCTCGCCTTCCATGCCTTCGAGCAGCGCCGTGTCGGCGTCCGGATCGAGGCAGCGCACCCGGCGCCAGTCGCGCGTGAAGCGCACCTCAATCTTCCCCGGCTCGACTTGTCCAGCATTGATTTGTCCAACGTCGCCTTGTTCAGCCTTGATTTGTCCAGCATCGCCTTTTCCGGGCTCAGCCGTCCCAGCTCCCGGCCTTCCGGGCTCACCCTCCCCGCGCCCGTTCGCCGCCCCGGCCTCGCGCAGGATCACCCCAATGTGCACGCACTCGTTCCGCACAGCGTCCGGCACATACCGGAGCAGCCGAAACTCGCACGCTCGCCGCTGGTTTCCAATCGCCATACAATACAGCTCTCAGCTTCTAGCTTCTAGCTTCTAGCTTCCAACTCCATGCTCTCAGCTCTTAGCTTTCCAGATCCTGGCTCTTCCTATCGGCGGTCCAGCGCGCAGCTCGACGCCAAAAAACGCTCGCTGAAACCTTCGCCGCCTGCACCCGCACTGCAAAGCTGAGAGCTGAAAGCTAACATCTGCCTTTCTCAATTCACCCTCATCGTAGTCCCCCATCTCGCCTCTTTCCAAGCCGCATTCCCTCTTTCTCTTCCCCCCTCGCCCCATTTCGGAAACGGTCTCCTATCCGAGTTCCCAAACGCCTCAACCAGTTCCCGGATCCGGCTCTGCCGCTTGAGCAGCTTCTCCACCAGCGCCTCCATCTCCGCAAGGTCGCCGCCGTACCATTCCGGAGGCACCGCATTCGCCGTCTCCCAGATCGTCTCCGCCGGCATTGTCTCCAGCCGCGTCAGCCACGGCTCAAAGGATTCCCATCCTCTCACTTCTCCGTAAACATCATTCCGGTAGTAGACGCCCCGGAGGGGCGCATCCTCGAAGCGCCACTCCCCCGCATGAAAGCAATAGCCGAAATCGATGAAGACCGCTTTATAGCGCCGCTCCCTCTGCTTCCGCACGAACACGGCCTGCCGTCCGTTGGCGTTGCCCGTCCACTTGTCCAGCGCCAGAATGCCGGCGAACTCGCCCATGTTCTTGAGTTCCGCCATCTGCTCCTCGCCCAGAAAATCCATCATCTGTCCCGGCATCGTTCCTCCGGCGAAGCGCGACCCGAACTGAAGTCCCGCCTGGCAACGGACCTGCGTCTGTCCCAGATCGATCTCGAGCTCCGGCGAATGATCGATCAGCCAGCTCGAAACTTCCACCAGCTCGGTCTCGGGCACCGACAGTCCGGCCGCCGCCGCCAGCCGTGAAGCCATCAGCTCGTTGGCCAGCACACGCATGTGCTGTGGATTGTTCTGGAATTTGACCACGTACACGTGACCGTCCGCGCCCAGCATCAACTGGCCCTGCGCGCCGCCCCGCATGCGTCGGATCTGCTGCACCGCCAGAACCGCCACCCTCTGCCCCCACTGTCTCCGGATTCTCTCTCGAATTCTAGAACAGCTCTCAGCTCTCAGCTCTCAGCTATCAGCTTCTAGCTTCTAGCTTCCAACTTGTAACTTTGAGTCCCGCCTCATAACCCGTGGCCGTTCACTCTTCACTTCTCCACCGTTCCCCGTTCACCGTTCCCCGTTCACCGCTCACCGTCCACGATCCCTGTTCCCTGTTCCCTACTCCCTATTCCCTAGCTTCTTCGCTCCCTCCTCGCCGTCCAGCACGCGAAACACTCCTTCGGCCAGCGCCCGCAACTCGTCTTCGCCCGGATATACCGCCATCGGCGCAATCCAATCCACGTACCCGCGTAATTTTTCCACCATCCGCTCCGAGTGCGCCATGCCCCCGGTCACCAGCACCGCATCCACCCTGCCACCCAGCACCGCCGCCATCGCGCCCGCTTCTTTTCCAATCTGGTAGATCATGGCTTCAACCACGGCCGCGGCGCGCGCGTCTCCGCCTTCGATTCTTCGCTCCACTTCCCTCAGGTCGCGCGTGCCCAGGTAGGCGAACATCCCCCCGTCCCCGAATACCTGCCTGTCGAGCTCCGCCTCCGTCATCTTCCCGCTGAAGCAGAGCTTGATCAGCCCCCGCACTGGCAGCGATCCGGTTCGGTCCGGCCCGAACGACCCTTCTTCAATCGAGTTGCTGTCGACAATCCGCCCGCCGCGATGTGCCGACACCGTAATCCCGCTGCCCATGTGCACTACGATCAGCTGCATCTCCCCGTAGCGCCGCCCCAGCCCGCGCGCATGGCGCCGCGCCACAGCCTTGGTGTTCAGCCAGTGCCCGATTGAGACGCGCTCGACCAGCGGCGATCCGGAGAGCCGTGCGCAATCCTGCCACTCATCCACCGTCACCGGATCCACAATGTATGCATCCACGCCCGCCGCCCGCGCAAACCTGAGCGCCAGCACCGCGCCCAGGTTCGACGCATGGTCGCCACGCCGCGTGCGCCGCAGCTCCTCCACCATCGCGTCGTCGACGAGATACGTCCCGCATTCCATCGGCGGCAGCAGGCCTCCGCGTCCCGCCACCGCTGCCCAGCACTCCGTGCCTTTACCTTTTGGAGTGAATCCATCCTCAGCCAGTGCCGCCTCAATGAGTCCCGCGCGATACTCCAGCCGGTCCAGCATCGGCCTCCCGCGGAAACGCTCAATCTCGTCGTCCCCATGCTGAAGGTTCCGCGACCTCTCCTCGCCCGCACGCGTATAGACTCCGAATTTGGTCGACGTCGTCCCCGGATTCAGCACCAGGACTCTTTCGGTCTCGCCGCTCACACTCCGCCTCCTTGCCGATCCATAAAGGCGTCCTCGAGTGTACCTCGCGCTCGGTTTCGCGAGCTGTGCTCTGCGCCCGTCCTCTCAAACTATTCAATCCAATCGCCTTCCCCATTGAATCCACATGATTTCGCGGGCTTCGAGTCCATTCCGTGCTACACTGACTGTAATCGTAGAATTCGATTTGAAGTTCTTGCCTGTTCCGGTTACCGCCTACACGCAACACTCCACATTGTATTCAGCGGTAATTCAGGTTTTTGAGGAGCAA
>Ga0181535_10002447_pt1 | contig 22644 bp, 20 predicted proteins | sample PEATcosm2014_Bin_44_FD_119774 | JGI IMG/M metagenome (GOLD analysis project Ga0181535, IMG submission 119774) | Peatland microbial communities from MTU Mesocosm Facility, Houghton, MI, USA - PEATcosm2014_Bin17_30_metaG | ecosystem: Environmental > Terrestrial > Soil > Wetlands > Peat | place...
GAATTCGTGCAAAGCAAAGGCGCGGTTCCCGGCAGGAAACCGCGCTTGAATAAATATACGACGGAAGTGCATAAGTATGCAAGGAATCTTTTGTGGAAATATGAAGATGGAACGAAGAGGCGGCGGATGGAGCGACGGCTCGAATCCGGTCCAATTCCAGAGGCTGACGATGCGCTTCCTTCGCTACGATACAGTCCAATAGACAGCAAACCGTTGCCAACTTTGGTTCAGGGGCTTCAGATCGATTTCACGCTCCTGGCCAGTTGTGCGGAATGCGAGAGTCTCGCCTGGAATGGGCCTGATCCACGAGTTGGGATCGGCGCCCCCGGCTTTGAGAGCAGGAACATCGACGGGAGGCGCTTTATGGATCTCCGGTCCCTGATTGTGCTCAAGTTTCTCTTCGAGGCCGTTTCTTGGAAACTGGCCGGCCAACACCAGCGGCCCGTAGAGAAATGCCTGCTGCGTGGTGTCGTCGGACAGAGGTTCGGCGACGAGGCGCATCGGAAGGGTGAGCTCGATGCTGTCGCCGGACTTCCAGGAGCGAGTGATGGCCAGATAGCTGCCGGGCGTGCCGGAAACGTCCAGCTTCTTACCGTTTACCGCGATAACATTGGCCGCCGTTGTCCAGGCGGGAATGCGGACGCGCAGCGTCCACTCGGTTCCGGGCGCCTTCTCGATTTTCAGCTCGGTACGTTCGCTCTCAGGGAGCGTCGTATTCTGTCTGAGCCGGATGCCGCGATCTTTCCAGTCAACCGCCGACGCGAAGTAGAGATTGACGTAGAGCGAGTCGTCGTCGTGGAAATAGATTGTGTTATTCACCTTGGAATACTCTTCAACGCCGGTTCCCGTGCAGCACCAGAAAGAATCGTCTTCAGTGCATTTTGTCTTCCAGGCTCCCGGAGAGAGCGAGAGGAAGTAGCTCGTGTGGCCGGTTTCAGGCTCGATCGTACCCAACCGGTGATTGAGGAGATTGCGCTCGTAGTAATCCATGTAGCGACTGTCAGGATCCCAGGTATAGAGGTGACGCGCGAGCTTCATCATGTTGTACGAGCAACAGCACTCCTGGTGATTCGGGCTGACATTTTTTTCGGCAGCTAGATGATCGGGATCGACGAGCCAGTGCTCATTCGTGCTGGAGCCGCCGGTCGAAAAAGTGCGGGCTTCGGAAACGGTCTCAAAAAAGAAACGGCTCACGTCGCGGAAGCGGTAATCGGAGCTGAGTTCATAGCGGCGGGCGGCGCCAATCACCTGCGGCACATGCGTATTCATGTGCTGGCCCTTGAGCGCATCGTGGCGTAGGGCGAGGGGGGTGAGGAAAACTTTCTTGGTGAAGCGGTCGCCGGTGCGGGCCCAGCGGTCATCGCCAGTTGTGGCGGCGATGTTGTAGAGAACCTCGCTCATCCCTCCGAATTCTTCGTTGAGGATGTCCTGCATGTGCTCTTCGGTTTTCGCCGCGGTCCAGGCGTCGACCCATCCGGCCATCTTAACGACCACGTCGCGGGCCTGATCGTTGCCGGCCTGCGACTTCATGTCGTAAAGCCCGGCCATGATTTTGTGCATCGTGTAAAACGGCGCCCAGACTTGCTTGCGCTGGTCGAGGCGGTCAAAGTACTCGGTGGGGAAGGCGCTGAGATAGCCGTTGTCGTTGAGCTTTGCCTGGCACTCGGCAAGCCCCGCAACGAGTTCGTCGGCCTTCGCTTTGATGGCCTTTTCGCCGGTAGCGGCGTAAAGCATGGAACACGCGGAAAGATAGTGACCGACAAAATGGCCGCGGAGCTCGCATTTGGGTTCTTCCCAGCCACCGAGCGGCTGGGCATCGGTGGGCAATCCGGCATTTACGCGAAAGTTGCGCAGGAGCCGGTCGTTTGGGAGCCGCATAAGGTAGCCGCGGTTCCACTCGCGGGCCTGCTGGAGCGGGCCAGCTTCGAGAGTCACTTCGCCGAGGGCAAATTCGCGAACTCTGGGCTTCATTGGGTTGCGAGCGAACTCAATGGGTGCAGCAAAGGGCTCCGGCTCATCGACGGAGAAGCGAAGAGTAGGAGGGACTTCGTGCGCCGGAGCCGGTTTTGGAGCGTCAGGACTTGGAGGAGTTGCCTGGGTATGGGCAAGTAGAGACGATGCGGCCGCCAATCCGACTGGGGCAAGGGCAACACTCTTGGCGAACTCTCTGCGGCTGACTTTTTTCATGGCGATTCCTCCGACTCTGGCAAACGTTTACCAGTCTAACTCGTGGAGGGCCTTCATGTGCGGGCGAGGACCCTTCGACTCCGTTCAGGGCAGGCTCCCGCTTGATAGCTGGCCAGGAGGCCAGCGGCACACAGGGATCGCGGCCCAGTTGATGGCTCAGGGTTTACAAAAGGCGCGAGGGACTTATTTCAGGTCGCGCCAATTCGGCCCAAAGGAAAGGTCGGCGACCAGCGGCACCTTCAGTTTAACCACGCCTTCCATTTCGGAACGTACGAGAGCGGCAGCTGCATCTTTCTCGTCGGCCGGAACTTCGAAGAGCAATTCGTCATGGACTTGCAAGACCATGCGCGTTTTGAGTTTTCGCTCCGTCAGTTTGCGGTCGAGCGAAATCATCGCCAATTTGATGAGGTCGGCTCCGGTGCCTTGCAGAGGAGTATTGATGGCGGTGCGCTCGGCAAAGCCGCGCTGATTGGGATTACGGCTTTCAATGTCGGGGATGGGTCGCAGTCTCCCGAACATGGTGCGCACGAATCCGTCATGGCGTGTTTGTTCGAGCGTTTTCTCAATAAACGCGCGTACGCCCTGGTAGCGCGCAAAGTACCGCTCGATGTAGGCCTTCGCTTCGGCTTGCGGAATGCTCAACTGCGTGGCGAGACCAAAGGCGGAAATTCCGTAGACGATGCCAAAGTTGACGGCTTTGGCGCGGTTGCGGGTCTCCTTATCCATGGTTTCGACGGGGACGCCGAATACTTCGCTGGCGGTGAGAGTGTGGACGTCGATGTCTTCAGCATAGGCGCGAATCAGAAGCGGATCGCCGGTGAAGTGCGCGAGGAGACGCAACTCGATCTGCGAGTAGTCGGCCGAGAGCAGCTCGGTGCCGGGCGCCGCGGTGAATGCGGCGCGAATCTCTCGACCCAGCTCGGTGCGCACTGGAATATTCTGCAGGTTCGGATTGATCGAGGAGAGACGGCCGGTGGCCGTTGCGGCTGATTGAAAGGTTGTGTGCACGCGCGAATCGGAATCGGCGAGGAGCGGCAAGGCGTCGACGTAATTCGATTTCAGCTTGGACAGATGACGATATTCGAGAACGAGTTTGGGGACCTCGTGCTTGTCGGAGAGAAACTCAAGCACGTCCACCGCGGTGGAGACGGACTTGCTCTTGCCGCGAGCGGGTGGAGAGGGCAGGCCCAGTTTGGTGAATAGAACGACGCCAAGCTGCTTGGGCGAGTTGATATTGAAGCGCTCGCCAGCTAGCTCGAAGATGCGTTCCCCTACGCGATCAATTTCTGAGCTGAAGCGCTTGGACAGGCCGTCAAGCACGCCGGTATCGATGCCAACGCCCGCTTTCTCCATGCGATACAGGACAGGCGCGAGCGGGAGATCGATTTCGGCATAGACCCGCGCGACGCCGGCTTTGTCGACATCCTGGCGCAAAGCGGGTACGAGCGCATGAATGGAAGCGGCAGCGGCGGGGAGAGAAGAAGGGGCCGGTTGGTTATTGCGCGCGGCCACGTCGGCCAGGGACTGCGTGGAGTGGGTCGGGTTGAGGGCGTAGGAAAGCAGTTGCGTGTCGTCGACCGGGCCGCGGAACGCGACATCTCTATCGCCGAGGACATGGAGGGTGAGTTTCAGATCATGAACGCGCTTGGGCACTGAGGGATCTTCGAGCAGCGCGCGGAGTTCCGGCGTAAGCTGAAAGCGAAGAGCGCGCGCCGGATCTGCGCAGACTCCGATGTAGAAGTTGGCCTTCTTTTCGGCGGCTTCGGCAAGGTCGAGGAGCGACTGCAGCGCGGGCTGATCGTCTTCGGTTTCAGGTTCGGCCGGTTCGGCTGCATCGAGGGCCAGGGAAAAACCATCGGCGCGCGCCGCAGCGAAGAAGGCGGCGATTTGCTCTGGCGAAGGGTCTTCGATCAATTCCGTTGATTGGCCGCCCTCCACAGGAGCGAGATCGCGGAGCATGGATGTGAACTCGAGCTCGGTGAAGAGCGTCCGGCAGGCCTCGAGATCGGGCGGCTGAGTTTCCATCGCGGCCAGATCGAGCGGCAGCGGCACGTGAGTGTCGATAGTGACGAGCTCTTTTGAAAGCAATACGGTATCGCGATTCTGCTCAAGCGATTCGCGGTAGGCCTTACGTTTCACTTCCGCAGCGCGGTCGAGAACGGCCTCGACGCTGCCGAACTCCTTGATAAGTTCGACGCTGCCCTTGTCGCCGATGCCGGGCGCGCCGGGAATGTTGTCGACTGAATCGCCGCGAAGGGCCATGACGTCGACGACTTTGTCCGGAGGGACGCCGAGCACTTCGGTGACTTTGTCGGGATCGAGGATCAGGTTGTCTTTTTGCGGGTTGAGGATACGGACTTGAGGCGTGACGAGCTGCATCATGTCCTTGTCGCCGGAGACGATGAAGACCTCGTGGTGCTGCTCGGCGGCTTCGCGTGCGAGTGTGCCGATGACGTCGTCAGCCTCAAAGCCTTCAGCCTGGAGGATAGGAATGCGGAGGGCTTCAAGCGAGCGGCGAATGTAGGGAATCTGACGGCGAAGATCCTCGGGCATGGCTTCCCGCTTGGCCTTGTATCCGTCGTAGCTCACGTCTTCGAAGCTTTGCGTCTTGCCGTTCCAACGACGCAGCGTTCCAATGGCGCGGGCGCGCTCGTCGCGGAAGACTTCGCCGCTGACGTCGAATACCGCAGCGAAGTATTTGGGTGAAAAGTCCTGGCGGAGTTTCTTGATCATGTTGACGAAGACGTAGGTGGCCGCGGTAGGCAGGCCGGAGCGCGTGGACATGGGCCGCGAGCGCTGCATTGCATGGTAGGCGCGGAAGATGAAGGACATCGCGTCAAGAAGAAAGACAGGCGGCCTGGACGAATCGGGCATCGATTGTGAGGATAGCAGTGAACGGTGGACAGTGGACGGTGAAGACGTGAAAGAACTCTTCACCGATCTCTCTCTCGCTTTTTTACTGAATAAGCATGCAGTCGCCGTAGCTGAAGAAGCGATAGCGGGATTGGACGGCGTGGCGGTAGGCGGCGAGGACGCGATCAAGGCCGGTGCGCTGGGAGCCGGCGAAGGCCGAGACCAGCATAAGGAGGCTCGACTGCGGCAGATGGAAGTTGGTCAGGAGCGCGCCGACGATACGGACATCGAAGCCAGGCGAGATAAAGATGTCGGTTGAACCGGAGTGGGGCTGGATCGGGCCGTCATCGGCGGCTAACGCAGCGGCTTCGAGCGTGCGGACGACGGTGGTGCCGACGGCGACGATCCGCCTACGCTCCGCTACGGCGCGATGAATTGCGTCTGCAGCGCCTGCCGAAATGGAATAGCGCTCGCTGTGGAGATGGACTTCGCTCACGCGCTCGACGCGCAACGGAGCGAATGTCCCGAGGCCGACATGGAGGGTGATGCGCGCTATTTCGATTCCCTTGGATGAGAGTTGTTCAAGAACAGCTGGCGTGAAGTGCAGGCCAGCGGTGGGCGCGGCAACAGAACCGCGCTCGAGGGCGAATACGGTCTGGTAGCGGTCACGATCGGAATCGGCGTCGTCTCGATGGATGTAGGGCGGAAGGGGGACGTGGCCGATCTGGTCGAGCACGGCGAAGAAGTCGTTGACGGGCGCGAACTCGAGGAGACGCCCGCCGAACTGACCGCGCTCGAGGACATCGGCTTCGAGCGCAATGGCTCCAGAAGGCGCGGGAAAGACGAGGTGCTCGCCGATGGCAACCTTGCGGCCGGGCCGAACGAGAGCGCGCCAGCGATGGTCGCCAGTAGGTTCGGTGAGCATGACTTCAATGCGGCCGGTCGGCTTTTCACGATCCCCGACGAGTGTGCGATGCGCATAGAGACGCGCGGGAATGACGCGGCTGTCGTTAAGGACGAGAAGATCGCCGGGGCGCAGATGCGATTCGAGGTTGGCGAAACGGTCGTCGTGCAATGCGCCTGAAGCGCGGTCCATAACGAGCATGCGGCTGGTGCCGCGCTCGGCTGGAGGCTCTTGCGCGATGAGGTCTTCGGGAAGGTCGTAGTGGAAGTCTCCGACGCGGTACTCCCCGGTTTGATTCTTTAGGCGCTCCGGGATCTCAGGAGCTTTGTGGGATGGCTCAGACATCGGCGTTCCGGAAGTGGTTGAGCGCGTGGAGACGGGCGCGCTCGATGGTGGCGGTGAGCAGGTCGCGCTGCTCTTCAATCTTGTCTTCGGCGAGGTCATCGGAAACGTGGGTCCAGCGAGACCAACTAACAGCGATGCGCGTGAAGGGCATGGGAACAAGAAAACGGTCCCAGGAATGCAGAGACCAGGCACGCTGTGGTTGTAGATGAAAAGCACCGATACGCGCGCCAGTGAGCGCAGCGAGGCGGAGGGGGCCCGTCTTGGTGCGGAAGATTGGGCCGCGCGGGCCGTCGGCGGTGAATATTGCGGTGCGGCCGGATTCTAGGACGTGCTTGAGGCCCAGCAACGCCTCTTGCGCGCCGCGCGAGCTGGAGCCGCGGACGGTTTTGTATCCGAAGAGCCCAAGGGTGCGCGCGATCAATTCGCCATCGAAGCTCTGGCTGACGATGATGGTTGCACCGCTACGGCGGAAGTAAAACGTGCAGGGCAGAACGCACTGGTGCCAGAAACAAAAAATCTCGGCCCCCGCGCCCTCGCCGCCGGGAAGCGGCGTGGCGCCCAGTTCGGCGATGGTCTCGAAGCGCCAGGTGCGGCCGACGATCGAGAGCAGCGCCCAGACCAGACGGGGAACCACGGCCAGCACGAGGCGCTGGCGGAGCGAGAACTTTTCGCTGGCTGCGGTAGTCACTTCGTCGATTCTACGGCGAGAGCAGAGAGTTAGCGGAGCCGGGAGCGCAGAGAACTGGCGTGGCTGCCACATTCAGGGCGGAAAACCAGGGGTTAAGGCCGGTGAGCCGCAGTTGATCGGAGATCAACTGCGGGTGAACCGAGACCGAAGAACAAGGATCAATTAGCCGGCGGGCTTGGTGGCGTCGGGCCAGGTGGGACTAACGAGTTGGATGGTCATCACGGGGCCGTCTGGATAGATGGGGCCTTGTTCTCTGACGAAGGTCGGAGGTTGCCCGGGCACGGTCCAGATCTCAATATTTGGCGGAGCCTTACCGATAAGGGGCGCCACGAAGCCAACGACTCCACCCAGTTGGATCTTGACTTCATAATGGATCGCCTTACGAGCAGTGCCGACCAGGGAGTAGTTGTCTTCGCCAATTTTGGAGATCACCAGTTTGGCCACGAGCGGATTGGGTGCGGCCACGACCATGGAGATTGTTTTCGAAGAGTCGCCGGGGCTCATGTTTTCAACGACGAGGGGAACCATGCCGTTGGCGAGGTCGTTTGGCAACTGAACGTGGCTGGCCTTGACCTCCTCCTTGCCATCCTTTCCTGCAGTGCGGGTTATGAATTCACCACCGCGCGCGTCAACAAACACCGCCATGGGGTGAGGAAAGAAAGGTCCCTTTTGAATATGGTGTTCCGAAATGAGCTGGAATATGCTGTGTTGCGAGAAGACGGTGGTTTCCTCGTCCGTGGAGCCATCCTTGAAGGTGAAGGTTGTTTGTGAAGTAACGCGATCGCCACGGACGACCTGAGTGCTATCTCCCAAAGCAACCACCTGGCCGTCTGGGGACAGCAGTTCGAGGAATCCGTGATAGCTCCCTTGCGCGTAGCGGACAACCTGGGGGTCCGCATGGATGCGTGGCAGGGTGGCGCAAATCAGCGCGGTGACTAGGAAGGCGTTGAGAGAGAAGGATCGCGGGTTTTGGTCAAAGAGATTCTTCATTCGATGTCTGCCTTGTGGCGTTTAGAGACGATAGCATTCGCTCTGGACGCCAAGCTGAGCAATTCTGAACATCGGACGCTACGCTGCTCCTGAGCGCGCTCCCGAATGAGTAGATGGGATTCAAGCGGGATGAGTTGTAAGCGAGGACAGAGAGCAGAGATCAGGAATCTAGCTGTAGCGGAGCCAGCGGAAGATTTCAGGGAGAGTGGCGCGCTTGCCGTACATGAGGATTCCGACGCGATACAGGCGGGAGGCGAGCCAGATGACGGCCCAAATGCTGAAGACCATGAGAGCGAGCGAGAGTGCAAGCTGGCCCCAGGGATAGGGAGCGGACAACATGCCGATGCGAGGAACCATGACGAGCGGCGCGGTGGGAGGAAAGAGGGATGCAGCGACGACCCAGGGCGAGTTGGGATTGTTGAGAAGAAAGGGCAGGATGGCGAAGCTGGTCCAGGTTGGAATGACGGCGAGAGTGATGTACATCTGGAGATCCTGCGCAGTTTCGCAGGTGGCGGCGAGGCCTGAGAAGAAGGCGCTGTAAAGGAAGAAGCCGAGGATGAAGTAGATGGGAAAGAGCACGGCTTCAAGAACGCTGAAGTGGATCTTCATTTGGCCGCTGAGGATGGGTGCGGCCAGGGCCGAGCCGGAGAGGAGAGCGGCGGCGGCCAGCCAGATGGCGATTTGGGTGAGGCCGACGGCGCCTACGCCGAGGAGCTTGCCGGCGAGCAGATCTTCAGGGCGCGCGACGGCGAGCATGACCTCGAAGATGCGCGAGCCTTTTTCTTCGATCACGGAGCGAGCCATGTCCATACCGTAAAGAAGGATGGGCATGGTCATGAGGAAGGTCATCAACATGGCCGCGTAAAAGGGCGCCATTCCCTGGCTCTTTCCGGTCTTGCCGCTGGAGGAGACCTGAAGAGTTTCAAGGGGGACGGTCTGTACCAGGGAGTGGACCTGGAAACTGGAGATGCCCTGCTGGGCGAGGCGGAGATTGAGGAAGCCGGCGTTGATGGCCTCCGTGAGGCGCGACGTATCGAGTAAGTCCGCTGACGATTGCGATTCGTAGGTCACGCTTGGAGATGCGGAAGCGGAGTTTTCGATTATGACGAGTCCGTCAAGGGATTTGTTCTGGACGCGGGCCTGAAGATTGGCGCGGTCCTGCTCGGTGAAGGGAGCCACCGTGTCGATGGTGTAGCTGGCGCGTTTGCCGCCGAGAAGGTCGGCGCGGATATCGGCGGCGAGAGAGGCGTTGTCGGCGGCGATGGCAATGTGGCGTCCGCCAGCGAGTTTACGGCCGGTGAAGCCGCTGACGCCAAGAAGAAAGAGAATGAGCGCAGGTACGAGAACGGTGGAGATGCGGAAGGCGCGGCCGCGAATCTGCTCGAGGTACTCGCGGCGAGCGACGAGGAGCATATTACGCATTGGCTTTGCCTCCCACGGTCTGGATGAAGATTTCCTCGAGTGACGGCTCGACCAGCTCGAAACGGTAGATTGCGGCCATGGAGGCGGCGAGATGAAGGAGCTTTTGCGCGTCGCCGCCGGGCTTGAGGGTGATTTCCGCATGGCCTGAGTAGTTGTTGGCCGAGGCGATTTCGTCGGACTTGAGGAAGTCGGCACGGCCCTGGAACTCGACAATGACGCGATTGCGCTCGTAGCGGCTCTTGATCTCACGCAGGTTGCCGCTGAGGACGGCCTCGCCGTTGTTGATGAGGCAGATGGAGTCGCAGAGTTTTTCGACCTGATCCATGCGGTGGGTGGAAAAGAGGATGGCTTTGCCCTGCGACTTGAGATCGAGGAGCGCGTCCTGGAGCAGCGTGGCATTGACCGGATCGAGGCCGCTAAAAGGCTCGTCCATGACGACCAAGCCGGGGTCGTGGAGCAGCGTGGCGATGAACTGGATTTTCTGCTGCATGCCCTTGGAGAGCTCCTGCGTCTTCTTGTCGAGAGAGCCGGAGATTTCCATGCGGGACGCCCAGTCGACAGCACGCTTGCGGGCGGCCTCGCGGGTAAGGCCGTGGAGCTCGCCGAAGAATACGAGCTGGTCGAGAACCTTCATCTTCTTGTAGAGTCCACGCTCTTCAGGCAGGTAGCCGACGCGGTCGAGGTTGCGGCGATCGAATGGTTTTTCGAAGAGGCTAATGCGACCGGAGTCGGGCATGGTGATGCCCATCATCATGCGGATCGAACTGGTTTTGCCGGCGCCGTTGGGGCCGAGAAGGCCGAACATCTGGCCGGCATCGATGGAGAGCGAAAGATCGCGAACGGCGACTTTGCTGTCGTAGGCCTTGGTGACTGCGGCGAGCTCAACGACCGGCATGAAGGCTCCCGCGGTAGTGGGGGATTGGATACATGGTGGAGCGGGGTGATGCTTCAGGAGAAGTGTAGCAAAGCGGAGGGCAGAGTATTGGGATTAGGGAACAGGAAATGGAAAATGCGGAGTGGGGGAATGATCGGGCGCAGGAGCATCGAAGATCTCCTGCTGCGAACGTTCGAGGGCGGCGGTATACTCGAACAGCCTTCCATCCCCAAGAAGGAAAAGTCGAATCTGAAAGGTGATTCCCCATGGCAAGTTATCTGGTTCAAGCTTCGTATACGAGTGAAGCCCTGGCATCGCTCATCAAGAACCCGGAAAACCGCACTGAGGTCGTGAAGAAGGTGGCGAAGAAGCTCGGAGGCAAGCTCAGCGCATCGTGGTTGTCGTTTGGAGAATACGACCTGGTGATGGTGTTGGAGATGCCAGACAACATTAGCATTGCATCTTTCGCGATCGCCGCGGCAGCTGGAGGTTCATTGAAGGCCGTGAAGACCACTCCGCTGATGAGCATCGAGGATGCAACGGCTGCGGTGAAGAAGGCAGCGACATCGGGCTACAAGCCGATCGGGGCGAAGAAGTAAATTCTGCGGCTCCCTGCGGTTGAGGGCGCCGGGCCTGCGCGTTGGCGGCTGGCGAAGGGGAGAGTTGTGTACTTGGAACGGTTCTTGTGCCATTTCACGCGGGCTTGTGTTTGAGATTGCTTCGACAACTGCAGCGTCGCGCGCCTAAACTGCAGGCCCGGCGAAGAGGATGAGGTTACCGTCGGGATCTTTCACGATAAAGGTCTTCGCTTGCCACGGCTCGTTCCTCAGGGACTGAGCGAGCGACACGTCAGCTGCTTGATACGCGAGAAAGAGCTGCTCGATCTCGTTCGCGCCAGCCAGAGTGATCGAGGCGGACAGCAGGACCTCGCGCTGGCGGATATCTTCGGCAAAGAAAGGCTCGTCCACGCGGCGTAGCGCAAGCCGAGCGTTGTCTCGGCTTACTTGCGAGTAAAACGGCGGATCGCCATAGACAAAGTCAACGGTGAAGCCAAGTTTCTTGGTGAAGAAACCGATGGACGCTTTGAGGTCGCTAACGTACAGGTGTGCTGCAACCGAGGTCAGAATCGGCTGAGACTGTGCGTGCGTCTGGGACATGGCGATGCAAGCTCCTATTCTCAAATCTGAATCCGAGCGGTCTTACTTGATTCCAAGGCCAGCTGACTTTTTCGTTCCCGTTGCTTACAAGAGGCGGCGGCGGACGAGATCGAGGGCAAACTGTGCGGACCACTCGCGGACGCGCTGTCGATCGCCGCGGAAGGTGCGGTCGATAGAGTCGGTTCCCTGCGAGTCAGAGACGGCGATGTAGACGAGGCCGACAGGTTTGGAATCGGTGGCGCCGGCGGGTCCGGCGATGCCGGTGACGCCGAGGCCGATGGTTGCGCCGGTGCGTGCGCGGATGCCTTCGGCGAGGGCCCTCGCGACTTCGACGGAGACAGCTCCGTGCCTTGCGATAAGATCGGGCGGCACGTTTGCAAATGAAGTCTTGAGCGGATCAGAATAGACGATCGCGCCGCCGAGAAATGAGCGCGAAGCTCCCGGGACCGAAGTCACGCGCTGAGCGATCAGGCCGCCCGTGCAGCTTTCCGCGACGGCGAGTGTGGCCTGACGCAGGCCGAGATAGTAAAGAACGACTTGCTCGAGCGTGTCGCCTTGCGAAGAGTAGAACCATTCGGCGAGGGCATCTTCAATACGCTCTGCGAGCTCGTTGACGCGTGCCTCGGCGGATTCAGTAAAGGGCTTGGAGCAGATGAGAGTGATTTGAAGGTCGCCGGTGTGCGCGAGGAGCGTGGTTTCAACATCGGTGTAAGTGGAGTAGATGGGAGCAAGGAGCTTGTCCGCCTGCGACTCGGGAATCATTGCGGCCTTGAGCGTGCGAACGGCGATGGAGCGTGGCGGGACGATGCCGCGGAGACGGGGCAGGCATTCGGAATCAAAAAGCGGAGTGCACTCGTGGGGCGGGCCGGGAAGGAGCATAACGAGCTTGCGATAGCCGGAGAAAACGACGTCGAGCCATTGACCGGGCGCGCTGCCATTGGGATTGGGAAGAACGGTTGCGCCCTCGAGGACGTCGGCCTGCTTGAGATTATTTTGGGGCATTGATATGCGCCAGGTAGCGGCGCGCGCGTGGAGGGCAGCGACCTGCGTGGCGTCGCGGCGAATCGACAGCGAGAGAGCCTCGGCGACGGCTTCGCGTGTGAGATCGTCTTCGGTTGGCCCAAGGCCGCCCATGAGGATGAGAATGTCAGCGCGGCTGAGAGCGGTTTTGATTGCGCCGATGAGATCGTTGCGGCGGTCGCCCACGATGGTTTTGAAGGCCACAATGACCCCGATTGAGTTCAGTTTCTCTGTGAGATAGAGAGAGTTGGTGTCCTGGCGGTGCGGAGTGAGCATCTCGGAGCCGACGGCGATGATTTCACTCTTCATAAAGGCTTGGATCAGGGGTCAGGGCTTTGGGGGTCAGAGAACGGCGAGCTAGAAAAGATTCAGGCCTTCGACTCCCAATTCCACATCATAAACGGCTTCGTTGGTGGCGAGAATCGTGGTACCGAGGGGCGAGAAGGCGACGCCAACGAGGTTGGGCGCAGAAAGTACGAGCGATGCCTCGCCCGCGGCAGTGATGCGAACGAGTCCGTGGCGGCCATGGAGACATGCGGCGACGTAGACATCGCCTTCGCTTGAGATGGCGAGCCCCTGCGGACGGCCGAGGCCGCGATACCAGACGCGCGTGTCGCCATTGGGCTCGATGGCCCAGATGGCTTCATTGGACGAGAGCGAGGGAGCAGTGACAAGAAGCGTACCGGCGGCGTTGACCGCGAGATGATAGGCGGCGACGCTGGCCTCAAGAGTTGCGTGAACAAAGATCTGGCGCTGGGTGTTGATTTTGAAGATCGTGCCGCTGCGATCGCCGACGAAGAGATTGCCCTCATGGTCAAATGCCGCGCCGGTTGCGACGCCCATGCCTTCGACATACTGCGTGAATTCGCCGGCGGCGTCGACGCGGTAGACGTTACCTTCAGCGCGCGAAGTGACGAAGAGGTCGCCGTCGGGATTGAAAGCGAGTCCAGTGGCGTTGAGGATTCCGGTCACGAAGGGAGTGGCGCGGCCGTCGGGCGAGACGCGGACGACGGAGACGGGCGTTTGCTTGCCACGCGGACCGGAGATTGTGGCGTAGACCATCCCGGAGCGGCTGACAGCGGGACTGGTGACGGGATGCAGGCCGTCATTGAGCTGGCGAGCGACGCGGAGGCTGGCAGGATTCGCGGCGCCGGCGGGCGTGCGGACTTCAATGAGCCCGGCTGAAGCCTGTGCAGGGACGCGGAAGACGAGGCGCGTGGGCCGGCTCATAAGGACGTGGGCTGGCTGGTTGTCAACAGCAACTGAGGGCAGTCCGAAGCCGTTGGGGCCGAGAGATACGCCGATCAACTCGATTTCGCCGTTGGGCAGGGCGGCGGAGGGGAGAACCTGGTCGACGCGAGGAATTTGGCCGACTGGATGAGCGGGTTGGGGGGACGAACGAGCCATATTAGAACCAGATGCGCAACAGCGACGATATACCCAAAGCATACAGTCCGGCGGCCACGTCGTCGAAGACGATGCCCCAGCCGCCGGGGAGGCGCTCGAGGCGGCGCACAGGGAAAGGCTTGGTGATATCGAAGAGCCGGAAGAGGACGAGAGCGATGAGACCGTGACGCCAATCGAGGGGGCAGAAGAGGAGCGCGATCCATTGGCCGATGACCTCGTCGATGACGACGAATTGGGGATCGTGACCTCCAGATTGGCGCTCGACGATGGTGGCGGCGGGGGCGCCAGCAGCTATCGCGAGTGCAATCCAGACCAGGAGGACAATCAGCATCGCTTGTGGAAGCGGGTGGCGGAGCACGCCGACCGCGGCCCATAAAAGCACTGCGGCGATGGACCCGTATGTGCCGGGGCCGGGCTTGAGGTAGCCGATGCCGAAGAAGGTGGCGGCGGACCATGCCCAAGGCGTCTTTTTCATGGTTTGCACGTGAGTCGCAGGAAGCTCGTGCAGCGAATCTTCAGCGCTCATCCGAACCTCCGCCACGATTGTCGCCGAGGAGCCCGAGATCCTCGAGGACTTCAGGATCGAGAACAGGGGAGCTGATTTTGTAAACGCCCGTGGCCCATTTGCCGAGATCGATTTTGCGGCAGCGGTCGATGCAGAAGGGAAAGTCGTCGTCGTTGGGGCGGACGATCATTCCGCAAGTGGGGCAATGGAGGAGCTTGGCGGGTTTTTTGCGGGGCGACATGGAATTGGTGAAGGGCCAGTGGCCGCAGTCACTCAATATGTTAGCGCGGAAGAGAGCCGAGTGAAAAAGTGAACCGGTGAAGAAGCGGATCGACAGTGATTTGATGAGCTCGGCGCTACATTTTCCCAAGAAGCGCTTTGAGGCTCGCGAGAGCCTGTGTGCGAGCCGTCGTGTTGGCGGGGTTGGCGTTGGTGGGATCTTCGCCGGCGCGCATGAAGCCGTGGCCAGCGCCATCGTAGATAACTGTGTCATATTTTTTGCCGGCGGCGGCCATGGCAGTTTGGGCATCAGGGACGGTGGCGGAGATGCGTGCGTCACTGCCGCCGTAGAAACCGTAGACGGGGGCGGTGATGTTCTTCATGGCGCCGGCGGGTGGCGGAGGGCCGTAGAAGACGAAGGCCGCCGAGAGGTTCTGGCGCGTTGTAGCGAAACGGAAGGATTGTCCTCCACCCCAGCAGAAGCCGATGACGGCGAGCTTGCCGTTCGCGGAGGGGAATTTGAGCGCGTAATCCGCAGTGGCGTTGAGATCGGCGGTGATGGTAGCGGGATCGAGACCGGAGACGGCCTTGATGATGGATTGCTGGTCAGGGAATGCGCTGGTGCCACCGCCGTTGGGGCCAAAGCCGGAGAGCAGATCAGGGGCGATGACAATGTAGCCCATGGCGGCGAGGTCGTCAGCCTGGGAGCGGGCCCAGTCAGAGAGGCCGAAGATCTCGTGGATGAGAAGTACGACGGGCGCTCTATGGCTGACTTCGGGATAGACGACGAAGGCGTCGACTGTCCGGTTGTCATATTTAACCTTTACCCATTCCTGATGGCGCGGGGATTTGTCGAGGATGGCTTTGGCCCAATCCTGTGCGGAGGCGGGCGCAGCGCATGCCAGGGCGGCACAGAGAAACAGCATTGCGGAGGCCAGACGGGGAAGCGGGTTTTTCATGGCCGAAGGATAGCAGAAAGACGGGGAACAAGGGTCAGCGGGGCCAAGGGACCGAGGACCCGAGCCCTTCTGTTACGACTTCCAGAACGGCGAAGGGCCGATCCATTGCATGTCGTACTGGTTCATGAAATCTTTCGTGGGCGCGAGTTCGGGATGGACGACGGCGTCATTGAAGTACTGCTCCATCTTGTCGGCTGGCGTGAAGGCTATGAGCATGTGCGCTGGTGAGCCGGTAGCGGAGAACGTGTGAGGGATTTGGCGCGGGGCGAGGATGGACTCGCCGGGACCGAGCCGCAGGCGACGATCGCCGACCTGGAAGCGCACTTCGCCTTCCATGATGTAGAACCACTCCTCTTGAGAGAAATGCAGATGCAGGGCCGGGCCGCCGTCGGGCTGGAGATTTCTATGCTCGATGATGAGCAGGTTCCCGGATGTGTCTGAAGGGACGACTTTGAAGGCGAGCGAGCTGAAACCGAGAGAATGGAGATGGCCAGTGCGATCTTCGCCGGCGGGGACGGGATGGACGGGAGGCGCTTCGGGCGCGGGAGCTTGCCCGAAGAGGTCGTGGAGCGCGGCGGCGGGAACGATGGAAGCTGCTGACTTGAGGAACGAGCGGCGATGGATGGACATGGAGGGATGTTAAGACAAGGAGTAGCCAATGGGGAATAGGAAATTTGGCTAGTTCGCCGCAGAGAGGATGCGGGCGACAAGGTCGTAGTCGTGGGACTCGGTGATCTGGGCGCGGTAGAAGTGGCCGGGTTCGAGATCATCAAGCGGTCCGAAATCATTGATGAAGACCTTGCCGTCGATTTCGGGAGCGTGGAATTCGGTGCGGGCTTCCCAGAGAAGCGGCGTTTCGGCGCTGGACCCTTCGGCGAGCAGGGTGAGCTCCCGGCCGACCCAGTTTTTCTTGGCGCGGCGTGAGATGGATTGCTGGAGCTTCATCAGGCGGCGGCGGCGCGACTCGATGGTGCGATGAGGAACTTGCGCGTCGAGCGCGTAAGCGGCCGAGCCTTCTTCATGTGAATAGTTGAAGACGCCGAGCCAGTCGAAGCTAGCCTCTTTGATGAACTCCTCCAAGACTTCAAAGTCCGAGGAGGACTCGCCGGGAAAGCCGACGATGAAGCTGGTGCGGAGGGCGATGCCGGGGACGGCGGCGCGGACTTTGGAGAGCGTCTTGAGGAAGATGTCGGCGGAGGCGCCGCGCTTCATGCGCTTGAGGACATCGGGCGAGGCGTGCTGGAGCGGCAAGTCGAGATATTTGCAGATGTTATCGTGCTGCGCAATGGTTTCAAGCAGCTTGCCGGTGATGCGGTTGGGATAGGCGTAGAGAAAGCGGAGCCACTTGAGATTCGGGATGCGGGCGAGCCGGTCGAGGAGGGTGGCGAGGCCGTCGCGGAGGCCGAGATCTTCGCCGTAGCAGGTGGTGTCCTGGCCGATGAGGGTGATCTCGCGAACGCCGCGAGCGACGAGCTGCTCGGCTTCAGCGACGACTGACTCGAAGCGGCGCGACCGAAACTTGCCGCGCAGGTTGGGGATGACGCAGAAGGTGCAGGGATGGTCGCAGCCCTCGGCGATTTTGATGTAGGCGGAGGCGCGGGGCGTGGAGAGGAGGCGAGGGGTGGTTTCGTCGTAGAGGTAGGTTGGGAGCGTGGAGGAGGCGCCGGCCCAGGCGTCGCGAAGGAAACGGCCTGAGCGCTCTCGAGCGTCGCCTTCGGGACGGCCCTTGTGCGTGCCGGATTGGGATTCCTTGCCGGATCGGACTTCGGCGCGGGTGCTCGTCAGAATTGTGAATGGCGAGCCTGAGATCGGTGCGGGCGCGGGGTTCAAGCCGGCAGCTTCGAGGATCGATTCGAGTTCGCCGGTGCCGACGACGGCGTCGACTTCAGGGATGTTTTTCTGGATTTCGTCGCGGTAGCGCTCGACGAGGCAGCCGGCGACGATCAGTTTTTTTGCGCGGCCGCTGGTCTTGTGCCGAGCCATTTCGAGGATGGTCGAGACCGATTCCTGTTTGGCGGTATCGATGAAGGAACAAGTGTTAACGACCAGGATTTCGGCGTCTTCAGGGCGGGCGGTAAGGCGCGCGCCGGCGCGGTCGAGGAGGCCCATCATGACCTCGGAGTCGACGAGGTTTTTGGGACAGCCAAGAGAGACGAAGCCGACCGTGGGGGAAGGTTTGGGCACAGTTCTATTCTACGTGGACGGTGAACCGTGGAGTCGGCTCGTGGGCTAGCTATCTTTTCGGTAGAGCAGGTCGCGCATGGCGCGGCGGCGGGCGGCGTTGACTTCAAGGGTGGCGCGGCGCTCAGCGTAGTCGGTGGAGGGGCGGGCCTCGGGCTCGGCGGATTCCTCAGGCTCGCTGCAGGAGGGGCAGCGATTGGCGAAGCCGGGCTTGCCAGGACGGAGTTCGAACTCCTCCTGACAGATGACGCAGGTTTTGATTGGGAAGGACATGCGAGAAATATTTTAGCGAAAGTCGGCTGTGGAAATCTGCTGAGAGTTCACAGTTCTTAGTTCAAAGGGCGCGGCGACTTACTCTGCGTTCCAAATCTGGTCTTGCACTGGAAGTTGCGTCCCCGCATGCGCTAGTTGGCGAGGACAGCGCGGTAGCGGACTTTGCCTTTTCTCACTTTGTCGATGGCCTCGTTGGCCTTAGACATGGGGAAGCTCTCGGTGACGGCCTTGACGCCGTGACGGGCAGCGACATCGAGCATCTCACGCAGGCGGAAGGGGCTGCCGACAGGGCTGCCGCCAATGGTGCGCATTCCCGAAACAAGCGGGAAAGTGTGAACGGAGACGGGCGATGGCGGAACCCCGACAAACCAGAGAGAACCATTGGGGCGCAAGGCCTGGAGGTAGGCGCTCCAATCCTGGTCGGCGTTGACGGTAGAGAGAATGAAGTCGAGAGAGCCGGCGACTTCCTTCATGGATTTGGATTCGCGGCTATGAACGAAATGATGCGCGCCGAGAGCGCGGGCTTCCTCTTCTTTTCCGACTGTAGTCGAAAAGGCGGTGACGTGCGCACCGAAGACGCGGGCGAACTGGATAGCGAGGTGGCCGAGCCCGCCGATGCCGACGATGCCGACGCGGGAAGATGGATTGACGCCGAAGACGCGCATGGGGTTGTAGACGGTGATTCCGCCGCCGAGCAGAGGTGCGCTTTGTTCGCTGGGCAGAGCGTCAGGGATAGGAACGACAAAGCGGGAGTTGGCGCGGATGCGGTCAGCGTACCCGCCGTGGCGATGGACGCAGGTGCCCTCAGAGGCGGCACAGAGATTTTCCTGGCCGCGCATACACCACTCACACTGGCCGCAAGAGTTGGATTGCCAGCCAAGGCCGACGCGCTGGCCGAGTTCAAGCGTGCGAACCTCGCTGCCGAGGGCAGCGACGGTTCCGACGACCTCGTGACCGGGAATGAAGGGATATTGGCTGATGCCCCAGTCATTGGCGATGAGGTGAAGATCACTGTGGCAGACGCCGCAGTGAGTGATGGCGATTTCAACCTCGTACGCGCCGAGCTTGCCTGGGTCGTAGCGCAGAGGGAGCAACTCCGACCCCGCCGCATGAGCCGCAAGTCCCTGAATTTGAGCCATAATTTGCCCGAAGCCTCAATCGAATCTGCAATTCGCCGGCTCAATCCCCAAAAAGCGCCGGTCGAAGGAAGGTCAATCGATATCGTGTTCAGTCTAGTTTAAACCGCCGGGCTCGATGTTGAGGTTGAGAATCCAAAAGCCGGTGAGGACGCCTCCGGCGGGGGCTTCGCCGACGAGCTCGGCGGATTCGCCGTTCAGTCCTGCATCTTGAGCATTGCGGATGGGCTCAAGGGCATTGGCGACCGAGAGCGGGAGGCTGGTGAAGGTTTGGCCGTGGATCTCGGCCTGGGTTTCAGGTGCGAGAAGGCTGACATAGATACGGTCGGCCGCGTGCTGATCTCGAGCCTCGGCTAGGACGGCTGCGAGGCTGGGTGCGGAAGAGGAAAGACGAGGCTGAAGCAAGGTGCGGTCGAGGGTTGCCGCGTCAGAAACGAGAAGGCGGAGGTTGCCTGAAGCAAGACGGGACGGCAGTTTGAAGGCGATGCGGACATTGCGTTCCGGCTGATGCGAAGGGCGGAGCGTTGCTTCGATCGTGATGGTGTCGCCGGCGTGAGCGATGTCAGTGGAAGCGATGCGCGCCTGATCGAGCGCGACGTCGACCGGACGGGGAATGGCTTGGACGTGGAGATCGATGGAGCGAACAACACCCTGTCGCGCGCCGTTCGAATAAAGGCGAGTGAACTGGCCACCGGCGAGAAGTGCGGCCGCCATCGAGGCGGGAGTTGGTTGGCCGGAGGGAGCCCAGAGATCGAGCGGGACAGGTGGGAACCCGGAAATATCGATGTTGCCCGTTAAGTGGTAACTGATGGCTTCGGAGCTCTGGTTCGATTCGAGGAGCGCATCGTAGAGAACAACCTGGACGGCGGTGGGGGTGAGGGACGGCAGGTCGAGGACATCGACGTTGACCATTCGTGGGCTGTCGTTGGAATCGATGGCGATGTGAACGGGGATCATGTGGGCTTCGGCGCCGAGAATGCCCCGAATCGCCGACTCGCGATCCTGCGTGAAGGCGCCGACGGTGACGCCGGTGTTGATGATTTTGAAAGAATTCAGCGGCGAGGCGAGAGTAGCGACGACATCGGCGGTGGTCATGGGGAGGGAGACCGGCCCTGCGCCGAGAACGGGATGGCCGCAGGCGAGGAGTTGCTTCGGGTCGATCCAAGTGACGGTGCAGGTGGCGGAGACCTCGAGATCGCCGCGAATGAGCTGCATGCTGACGGCCGAGCCGGGCACAAGCGTGGGGTGCGCGGAGGGGTCGGAGCTTGGGCTTGGAAATGAAGAAGCCGAAGATGAAGAGCCCGAGGACATCCTGCCGGACGATACTCCGCTAGAAGAGCCGCCCGCGGCGACGGGTTCGAGCGAGGTCCCGGCGGTTTGCTGCTGCCAGAAGCGGATGGCTTCGGGCAGAAATCCAGTCATAACGAGTGGAGTGTCAAGCGGCTGAAAGCCCATGTCGCCAGAGGCGAGCGGGTTCCGATCTTCGGCAGGGCTGCTTGCCACGAGATCTGGAGCTCTTAAGGCGGTTTGCGAGCCGGTCTGCGTGTCTATCTGAGTGTCTGCAACCGGGAGGTCGTGCAACGGGATGTCGCGGACTTCGAGCATTTGCTCGATTGGCGTAATGCCGGCGATGGGTTCTTTGGTGAATTGGCCAATGCGGTACGACAGCGAGCCGGCCAGCTTGCCGTCGATGTAAACGGGGCTGCCGCTCATGCCTTCGACGACGCCGGTGTATTCGGGCTTGTCGCCGTGGAGGCGGGCAAGGATAAGGTCCTGGCCGGGGCCGCGCGCGCCGCGCAAAACTCCGAGAATCTCGACCTGCATGGGCTCGGGCGTGGAGCCCTGAAAGACGGTCCATGCGGTTCCGTTCATTCCGGGGCGAATCTGGCTGAGCGGAAAAAAGCCTGGATTGGCCGGAGAACCAGCGACGGATTGAGACAACGCAGAGGGAGGCGTGGGGGAGGACGGTGTTGATTGCGCGGGCAAAGAGGCGGGCGAGGTTGCCGCCAGCGCCAGGGCGGCGAGGAGGGCGAATGCGGGGAGTGTGTTGGTTCCCTTCGGGCGGGTTTCCACGTCTATTAGAGTACGGCAAGGGAGCGGTGTTAGCGGAGTTAGCGGCGCTGGCGGAGTTAAAGGACAGGCGCGGCTGGTCGCCCGCTCGGCGGTTGCAGCTCGACGAAGCAGATCGCGTATGCTGGGGAACACAAGAGGTCGCGATGACAAAGGCACATTCAAAGGCACGAAAGATGGGCGGATTGTCGCTGGCAATTCTGTCAATGGCGGTTTTGATGGCGGCGACGACGACGCGGGGACACGCGCAATCCCAGAGCCAGCAGCCTGCGGCGCAGCAGCCGGACCAGCAAGCGCCGGAAGCGGGAGGCCCGAGCGGGGACAACGGCCCGATCGCTCTGCCGAAGAAGCCGGACAATTCAGATAACACGCCGCCGCCGGCACCCGCGCGACCCGAGTTCAAGGCCCCCGAAGGCACGCCCAACATGAGCTTGCGCGTAGAGGTTCCGGAGGTGACGGTGGACGTGGGGGTGCTGCTCGAAAAGACACGTCAGTTCGTGCCCGGACTGAAGCCCTCGAACTTCCGTGTCTACGAAGATGGGGTGGAGCAGAAAGTTGAAGGATTCAAGCGCACCGAGGCGCCGATCACGGTGTTGATCCTGATGGAGTATGCGGCGCGAGGATTTTTGTTCAGGGTGGATGCGTTGAATTCGGCGTGGGCGTTTACGGAGCAATTGCGGCCTCAGGATTACGTGGCCATGATGACCTTCGATCTGAATACGCATATTGTGAGCGATTTTACGCAGGACAAGAAACAGATCATGGAAGGAATTAACCAACTGGCCAATAGTGTGTACTCGCCGGCGGCATTCCAGGAGACGGCGATCTTCGATGCGCTTAACGAGGGGCTGGACCGGATGTCGCGCGTGGAGGGCCAGAAGTACATCCTGCTGGTTGCTTCCGGCGTGGACACCATGTCGAAGCTGGACCTGGACCAGATTTTAAAGCGAGTGAAGGAGTCGCGCGACACGACAGTTTTCTCGATTTCGACGGGCGGGTTCCTTGAGGCAATGCGCGGGGAAAGCATGACCTATCTGCAGGCGGAAAATCAGATGAAAACCTTCTCCCAGTTGACGGGCGGCATGCACTTTGAACCCAGGTTCGTGGGCGAGCTGCCGGATGACATGAAGGCGATCAACGAAAGTATCCGAGCGAAATACGAGTTGGTGTATCACCCGACAAATGCGAAACAGGACGGGACGTGGCGCAAGATTCGCGTGGAACTTGTGGACGATGAAGGCCAGCCGTTGCGTATGCAGGATGAGAAGCACAAGCCGCTGAAGTTCGACGTGATTGCGCGGGATGGCTACCGCGCGAAGCAGGAAGTGGAATAGTGCAGGGAATAGGGAACAGGGAATAGGGAAAAGTAAAAGCAAAGGCAAAGATAAGGGCTCGCCCGAATAGGCGGGCCTTTTATTTTGATCGATGCTGAAGCTTTTTTCATTGTGGGACGC
>Ga0181535_10002448_pt1 | contig 22638 bp, 20 predicted proteins | sample PEATcosm2014_Bin_44_FD_119774 | JGI IMG/M metagenome (GOLD analysis project Ga0181535, IMG submission 119774) | Peatland microbial communities from MTU Mesocosm Facility, Houghton, MI, USA - PEATcosm2014_Bin17_30_metaG | ecosystem: Environmental > Terrestrial > Soil > Wetlands > Peat | place...
GCCGGAGCGATCCGTCAGCAGGCAATCGTCCGCCAGCACTGTGCCGATGCCGGTCAGCATGGCGTCGGAATCGTGGCGAAGCTGCTGCACGTGCGCGCGCGCTTTTTCGCTGGTGATCCAGCCGCGGTTATCGTCGGGCGCGGCGATCTTGCCGTCCAAAGTCAGCGCGGTTTTCAGGGTGACCAGCGGCAGGCGCGTGCGCATGAAGTGCACGAAAGCCTCGTTCAGTTTGGCGGCCTCCGCGGAGAACGCGGTGGCGATTTCAGCCCGGATGCCCGCCGCGCGCAATTGCCGCATGCCCTCGCCCGCCACCAGCGGATTGGGATCTTCGAGCGCCGCCACCACGCGCGCCACGCCCGCCTGGATCAGCGCGGCGGTGCAGGGTCCCGTGCGTCCTTCATGGCAGCAGGGTTCCAGATTGATGTACAACGTGGCCCCGCGCGCCCGTTCGCCGGCCTCTTCCAGCGCCAGGATCTCGCCGTGCTTCACGCCGGCCCAGGTGTGGAAGCCGCGTCCCACGGCTTGCCCATCGCGCACCAACACCGCGCCCACCAGCGGATTGGGGCTGGCCTGCGCGTTGCCCTTGCGCGCCAGGTCCAGCGCCTCGCGCAGATACCGTGCATCGGTTTCCTGTTCGGCGGCGTTCATTTTTCGAAGAGGGATGCGATGAACTTCTCGGCATCGAACGGCAGCAGATCGTCTGCCTTCTCGCCGATGCCCACGTAACGGATGGGAATGTTCAACTCGCGCGCGATGGCGATCACGATGCCGCCCTTGGCCGTGCCATCCAGCTTCGCCAGCACGATGCCGGTCACGCCGGAGGTCTCCGTGAATTTGCGGGCCTGCTCCAGGCCGTTTTGCCCGGTAGTGGCGTCCAGCACCAGCAGCACTTCGTGCGGCGCATCGGGAATCACGCGCGCGGCGGTGCGGCGCATCTTCTCCAGTTCGGCCATCAGGTTGGTCTTGTTTTGCAGGCGGCCGGCGGTGTCCACGATCACGTAGTCGGTCTTGCGCGCGCGCGCCGCTTGCAGCGCATCGTAGAGCACCGCGCTGGGATCGGCACCCTGCTTCTGCCGGATGACGTCGGTGCCCGTGCGCTGGCCCCAGATCTCCAGTTGCTCGATGGCGGCGGCGCGAAACGTATCGGCGGCGCACAACAGCACGCTGCGCTGCTCGCTGCGGAAACGGTGCGTGAGCTTGCCGATGGTGGTGGTCTTGCCGGAGCCATTCACCCCCACCACCAGAATCACGGCGGGCGGCTCGGCCACGCGCGGCATGGGTCGCTCGGAGGCTTGCAGGATTTCGAGCAGGTGCTCGCGGATCAGACCTTCCAACTCGGCGGCATCGCCCACCAGCCTGCGGTCCACGCGCTCGCGGATGCGATCCAGGATTTCCGTGGTGGTGCGCACGCCGATGTCGGAGCTGATCAGCGTGAACTCCAGTTCGTCCAGCAAATCGGCGTCGATCTGCTTGGCGCCCTGCAGCATGTCCTCGAGGCGCGTGACCAGACCCGCGCGCGTCTTTTGCACGCCGCTCTTCAAGCGCTCCAGGAGAGAGGGCTCTTGCTCGACCGCGCCGAATAGCGTTTGGATCATTTTGGGACTATTGTAGCAATCATGGAGAGAGTAGCGATTTTTGGCGCAGCCGGGCCGATCGGCCGGTATGTGGGGATGGAGTTGGATCGACGTGGCGTGCCGTTCCGCGCCGTGGGACGCACGGCCGGCAAGCTTGCTGCGGCATTCGGAAAGATGCCGAATGCGGAGGTGGTCGCCGCCGACTTGTCGGATGCCGGCGGCGCCCTGCAAGCGGCGCGCGGCGTGGATACCATCGTCTACACGGTGGGCGTGGCATACACGGAGTTCCAGCTTCACCCGCAGATGATGCGCGTGGCGGTGGATGCGGCGGCTGCGGCTGGAGTGCAACGGGTCGTGCTGGTAACGGGCATCTATAGCTACGGAGTCCCGCAGACCAAGAAAGTGGCGGAGACGCATCCTCGCGTGCCGGTCTCGGTAAAGGGCCAGTTGCGCAAGGAGCAGGAAGACATCCTGATGGCCGCCGGCGAGCGCGGGTTATTCAAGAGCATGGTGGTGCGGCTGCCGGATTTCTACGGGCCGTACACCCACAGCCTTGCCAGTTTCATCTTCGACGCGGCGCTGGCGGGCAAGACGGCCAACTGGCTGGGACCCATCGGATCGCTGCACGAGTTCGTGTTTGTGCCGGATGCGGGGCCGGTGATTGCGGAGCTGGCGGCGCGCGACGATTGTTACGGAGAAGCCTGGAATTTCGCGGGGCCGGGCGAGATCTCCGCGCTGGCTTTCATCCAGAAGATCTACCAGGCGGCGGGACGGGAGCCAAAATTCCGCAGCACCGGCCGAACGCTGCTGCGCATGCTGGGCTGGTTCAATCCCTTGATGCGCGAGTTGCCCGAGATGTTGTATCTGCAGGAGACGCCCGTGATGCTGGACGATGAGAAGCTGCGGCGCGAGCTGGGGCAGGTGCACAAGACCAGTTACGACGAAGGCATCCAGCTGACGTTGGACTGGATGCGCGCGGGCGAGTAGGGCGGTCCCCCTGGACCGCTGCCGACGCCCTCATCGGCTGTAGCTGCTGTCCGAAGCCTTGATTCCCCGAGCGAAAGAGCGGGTCCAGGCGGACCCGCGCAGACCAGGGGGTCTGCCCCACAAAAACTAAGTGACAATTGCGCGCTACTTCTGGCCCAGCCAGTAGCCGGGCCGCGTGCGGACCTTGACATCCCTGCGGCCGCTCACCTGTACCGATATCTCGTGGAAGCCGCCTTCATCCTTGTTGTTGGGGCTGTAGGTAATCAGGTACTGGTTGTGAAGATCCGCGCCAATGTGCTCGATGGCATCCTCCAGGCCCCGCTGCCGCATGAAGCCGAACTGCTCGCCGCCCGTGCCCCTGGTGAAAACCTCCGACGGGTTCTGCTTGAAAATGGCCTTGGCATCCTTGAAGACCTCCACCATCGCCGGGACGAATTCCGCGCTGCTGCCCAAGCTGCCCGTGGTCTGCATTACGGTATTGGGAGTTTGGGGGACGCCCGACGGCATGGGCGTCATGGCGGGAGGCCGGTTGTCGATGTACCCCGGGTCCTGCTTGGCCATGACGGATGTCACCACGCGCGAGATATCCACCGTATACACACTGACGTTGGCCACTTGGGCGGCGATCAGGGTCTCCCGCAGGCGCGCCTCGCTGGACAGATCGCGCGTTTCGCTCACCAGCATGAGCACGCGCCGGCGGTTCCTCGGCCGGCTATGCAACTCGCGCACGCCTTCCTCCACCGCGTCGATCATGCGGTTCTGGCTGCTGCCCGGATGAATGCTCTTCAGCGCCGCGGTGATTTTGTTGGGATCGGAAGTGAACTCCTGCAGCAGCCGGATGCGCGAATCGAAGGCGATCACGGACGCTTCGCCCTGATCGCCGATCACGATCGGCTCGATCATCCCGCCGATTTTCTGAATCTGGGGCAGCACGGATTCCACGCGATCATTGGCTTCGACCGCGATCGCCAGGGAGATCAGCGGGAAGGCCACGTCCACGTGAATGTTCTGCTCTTTGCCGTTGTCGAAGAGATGGAACTGCTCCGGTCCCAGGCCGTCGACGTTGTCGCCATGGCGGTCCACCACGGTTACCGGGGCCATGACCACTTCCACCGAGACCCGGATCGGCTGGTCTACGGTCACCTCGGGTTTGGCGGAGTCCTGTTGGCCTTGGGCGAACAGGCCGGCCGCGAGCAGCCCGGCAAATATCCATCTCATAGTTGGCATGAAATTCCAGACGTTACGAGTTTCCAAAACGTTGCGCATCCCGATGCTCCGTGCGGCCTCCCAGCAGGTCGAGTAGGTGGGGCACTACCTCCACGATAGCATCCAGCGACTCCACCGCACCCTTGGGCGAGCCGGGCAGGTTCACGATCAGCACACCGCCGCGCGTGCCCGCAATGGCCCGCGAGAGCGCCGCCATAGGCGTGGAACGCGATCCGCGCGCGCGCATCAATTCGCCGAGGCCGGGAATCTCTTTGTGCAATATCGCACGTGTGGCTTCCGGGGTGACATCGCGCAAGGCGACACCCGTGCCGCCGGTGGTGAAGATGGCCGCCACCGAATGGCCGTCCGCCAGCGCCGCCAGCCGCCGTCCGATGAGCGCGGCATCGTCCGGGATGACTTCGGTCACCGAGACGCGCCAGCCCAATTGCTCCAGTCTTTGGCGCACGGCAGGGCCGGAAACGTCGGCGCGCGTGCCGGCGTCGACGGAATCGCTGATGGTCAGCACCGCCGCATCGATCATGATGCGAGTTTACCGCAGGCTAGCGTCACCTTGGAGGGCGGCCAATCTTGGCCGCAGCCGCCTTTTCAGGCGGCCAGAGCCGGCTGAAAGCCGGCTTTGTCGCGAGCTTCGCTCGCGAGAGGCCGATTAACAATCGGCCTGCAGGTTACCAACCTGCCCCACTACGCGCCGGTCAGCAATTGGAAAGCCCGCCGGGCTACGATCAGCTCCTCGTTGGTGGCCAGGGCAACAACAGCCACCGGGCCGTTCGATACGATGCGGTCGCCGCTGCCGTGGACGTTCGAATCCGGGTCGAGCGCGATGCCCAGAAACTCCAGGCCTTGGCAACAGGCGGCGCGCAGCGTGGCGGAGTTCTCGCCGATGCCGCCGGTGAAGGCCACTGCGTCCAGTCCGCCCATGGCGGCGGCGTAAGCGCCAATAGTCTTCTTCACCTGGTAGACGAAGACCGCGAGTGCCTCGGCGGCGCGCGCATTGCCCGCGGCGGCGACCTGTTCCAGATCGCGCACATCGCCGCCCTCGATCCCCGAAAGACCGGCCAGCCCGCCGCCTTTGGCGAGTTGCTCGCGCACCTGCCCGCAAGTCCAGCCGTGGCGCTCCATCATAAAGAGCACGGCGAAAGCGTCCAGATCGCCATGCCGGGTAGCGTTCTCCAGACCGGATTGCGGCGAGAAGCCCATGGTGGCGTCGATGGACCGGCCGCGGTCGATGGCGCACATCGACGAGCTGCCGCCCAGGTGGCAGCTTATCAGACGGGTCTGGCGGCCCAGCAGCGCGGCGCATCGCTCGGCCACATACTGGTGCGAAGCGCCGTGGAAGCCGTAACGGCGCACCCCCTCCGCGAGCCACTCGGCGGGCACGCCGTAAAGACGCGCGCAGGCGGGCATCGTGGCGTGGAACTCCGGCTCGAAGGCGGCCACCAGCGGGATGCCCGGCAGGCTTGCCCGGAAGGCGCGGATGGCCGCCAGATAGATGGCATTGTGCGCCGGCGCGGCGGGCAGGAACTCTTCCAGGGCCAGCAGCACGCTATCGTCAATCGCAAACGTGCCGCAGTATCGCGGTCCGGCATGCACGGCCTTGAAGGCCACCGCATCCACCGGCACGCCGCCGGTGCGGATCTGCTCGATGGCTTCGCCGTAATCCCGCACGCGCTCGAACCGTCCGCGGCCCAGCACTTTCTCGGAGGGCATCTCCAGGATCTGGTACTTCAGCGACGTCGAGCCCAGATTCGGGACCAGGAGGTTCATTTGACGCCGTGAAACTGAGCTTTTATGGCAGTCAGATTCTTGGTGGCGGTCGCCTGAAACGGACTACTCACCGCCGCGCACGCCTTGAAAAAAGTGTAGGCATCCTGGACTTTCTCCATCTTGTAATTGGCCACGCCAAGGTAAAAAAGCACTTCCGTCTTTACCGCCACGTTGCCTTCCACCAGCGGCAGCGACTTACGCAGTTCCGTATCGGCCTGCGGCAGCTTCCCATCGCTGAGATACTGTTGGCCGCTCATGGAGTAGGCCAGCCCGACAAAGGTGTTCTTGCGTTTAGTCCAATCCGCGTCGGCCACGCCTTCGGGCTTGGGCTTGGAACTCATGACTTCGATGAGCTTGGCGCTGTAGGCATGTACCTTGTCGCCGTCTTTCTTCTTGGCGGCATTGTCGGTGAGAACCAGTAGCATGTCTTCGCTCGGAGTGCCCGTAGCGGCGATCTGCTGCGCCAGGGCCACGGCCTTATCGTTGGCGCCGGATTTCTGATACGCCACGAACAGCGTGTCGATGGCTTTGGCAAAATACTCGCTCTTGGCGTTGCGCTGCTGCAAGGCTTCCAGCATCACAACCTGCTTCTTGGGGTCGGCCGTTCCGAGCGCCATGGCGTAGAGCGAGTACTCGGTGTAGGTATTGACTTGGCGGGCGTAGTCCACGCGCGCCTTCCAGTTTTCAACCTCGTCGGCATCCGTCGGCTGGGGAGAGGCAACCACCTTCTGCGCCAGTTCGGCGGTTTTGCCCGACCATTTCAAGACCAGGTCGGGATCCTTCTTCAGCTCCGCCGCCTTGAGGGTCTGCTGGGCGTCCTCCACGCATTCCGGAGGCATGGCGGCCAGCTTGTCGGCCACGGCCAGCGCCTTGTCGGCGTCGTTAGCCTTGACGTAAGCGGTCAGCAGTTGCTCGTAGACCCAGGCGGCGCCCTCGTGCTGCGGATACTGGGTGACGAACTGCTCCTGCAGCGCCAGTTTCTTGGCGGCGTCTTCCTCCTGGCCGGCCTGCTGCAGCAGTTGACCTTCCGGTGTGGCGCCGTTGACTTCCGCGAGCTTGTGACACTGCGTCCATCCTGGCGCGGCGGCAAGCGCCAGAGCAAAAAGGGTGGCGACGGTTTTCATGCGTACCTCCTCGATTCTGCGGAATGTTAACACAATTCGAGGCGCATTGTGAGATGCTAAGGGAATGGCACGGGCGGCCGCGAAATACGTATTCGCCGCGCTGCTTGCGTTGCTCTCGACGCAGGCGGGCGTACCGTCCGTTCGTGTTGTCACAGCGATCGAAATCGTCTGCCGCACCGAGGCCGAACAACAGACCCCACGCGAAGCCCCGCGCCCTCGGGCAGGCAGACAAGTCCGCCAACCCGCCGCTACGTACCTGTCCCGGACCAGGCCCGAGCCGGATGCCGCCATCCTGTTCCAACGGCCGCCTCCCACGCCCTTTCTCTTCTCGTAGTCACAAACAAGGGCCAACAAATAGGGAGAGGACCGTGTCTTTCAGAAACTTACTACGTCATTTGGGGCTCGCAGATCGCGAGTCCGAGGATCAACTGCGGGCCATTGCCCGCCGGCGGCAGGAGCTATCCGGGTTGCCTGACGATCGGCTCAAATCTGCCGCGAGAGGTATTGGCCGCGACGCCGACGTGATTGAAACATTCGCGCTGGCAGCGGTGATCGCGGCTCGTGTGCTCGGGTTGCAGATGTTCGACGTGCAGATCCTGGGCGCGCTGGCAATGCACCGCGGCCAGATCGCGGAGCTGCAGACTGGAGAGGGCAAGACGCTGGCGGCCGTGCCCGCCGCGGTCTGGTACGCGCGCCAGGGCCGCGGCACACACGTGCTAACCGCCAACGATTATCTTGCCCGCCGCGACGCCGCGTGGATGCGCGGGATCTACGACTGGTTCGGGCTGTCCGTCGGGCATATCTCGCAGGAGATGCCGGCCGCGGACCGCCGCGCCGCGTACCATTGCGACATCACCTACGCGACGGCCAACGAAGTCGGCTTCGACTACCTGCGGGACGGCCTCGCGCGCAGCACGGGCGAACTGGTACAGCGGGAGTTTGCGTTCGCCGTCATCGACGAGGCCGACTCCATCCTGCTCGACGAAGCGCGCATCCCGCTGGTCATCGCGGGCGGAGTGGCCGAGGATTCCGCGCTGGCCTACCGCGTCGATTCGGTCGTGGCCGGGATGCAGCCGCACATGCATTACTCGCTCGATGAGTTTGCGCGCAACGTGCAGTTGACCGATGCCGGCATTGAGCGCGTGGAAGCGTCCCTCGGCTGCGGCAGCCTGTTCGACGAGCCAAACCTGCGCATTCTAACGGCGGCGCAGGACGCGCTGCATGCGCACGCCTTGCTGCGGCGCGATGTGGACTACGTGGTCAAGAAAGGCGCCATCGAATTGGTGGACGAGTTCAAGGGCCGCATCGCCCAGAACCGGCGCTGGCCGGCCGGGCTGCATTCCGCCGTGGAAGCCAAAGAACGTGTGCGGCTGAAGACCCAGGGACGCATCCTCGGTTCGATTACGGTGCAGAGCCTAGCCGGAATGTACGAGCGAATCTGCGGCATGACGGGCACCGCGGCGACACAAGCCGAAGAGTTCTGGAAAGTGTACAAACTGCCGGTAAAGGCGATCCCGACGAATCGGCCGGTAATTCGGCAAGATCTTTCCGATGCCGTGTATGCGGATAGTGAGGCGCGGAACGAAGCGCTCGCGGAGGAAATTCGACGGGTCCACGAGACCGGCCGCCCGATGCTGGTGGGAACGGCCAGCGTCGAGGAGTCGGAGGAATTGAGCCGCCGCCTGCAATCGGCCGGTATCCGGCATGCGGTCCTGAACGCCAGGAACGATGAGGCGGAAGCTGGGATTATCGCGCAGGCGGGCGCGCTCGGGGCGGTAACGGTTTCCACCAACATGGCGGGACGGGGCACCGACATTCTGCTGGGTGGCAATCCGCCAAAAGATCGCGAGCAGGTAGTGTCGCTCGGCGGCTTATACGTCATTGGCACCACGCGTCACGAGGCCAGGCGGATTGACAACCAACTGCGCGGCCGTGCGGGACGGCAGGGCGATCCGGGCACCTCCCGCTTCTTCATCAGCCGGGACGACGACCTGCTGGTGCGTTTCGGGATTCGAGAGAACCCGGATATCGACAGCGTGCAGCGCACCGCGGAAGGGCAGAATCTTGAGATTCGGCAGACGCTCTGGAAATACGAGTGTACGGTTGAAGATCACCGCCGCGAGGTGTACAGCTTGCGCCGCGAGATTCTGCTGTCGCCCGGCTGGAGTCTCCGTTCCATGCTGCCCGAAGAGCAATACTGCGAACTGATCCAAGCTGCCGGTGAGCATGCGCTCGAAACGGCCGGGCGGCAACTAGCGTTGGCCATTATTGACGATCTATGGGCCGATTACCTGGCGAATGTCGCCGAATTAAGGGGCGGCCTGCATTGGGCTTCCTGGACCGGCGCCGATCCGCTGCATAAATTCCTGACCGGCGAGTGGGAGATTTACGATGATTTTCACGAGTGCCTGAAAGAAGAGATTGCCGGCGCGTTTCAGACCGCGGAGATCCACACTGGCGAGATCCATTTCCGCGATGCCGAGCGCATGGAACGCGGAGCGACCTGGACATACGTCACCACCGATCAGCCCTTCGGAACGCTGGCCGAACGGATCAAAAAAGGGATTCAGCGCAGACTCTCGAAAACATAGAAGGAGCAAGGCATGCCGATCCATTTGCCGCATGTTCGCTTGAGCGTGCCGATGCTCCTCTCCCTTGCGGAGTGGTCGGTATTCTCGCTCTATTGGAGTGCTGCCGCGAAGAATTCTTCGCCGGCGAAATCCGCGGAGTCGCGGCCATCGCGGCGCGTACACGAGCTATTGGTAAACCTCGCCCTCTTGCTGGTGGTTTTCCCGTTTCCGGGGCTGCCAGGCCGGCGATTCCTGCCAGGCGGGCCCTATGTCGCTTGGGCCGGTCTTTGCATCCAGACAGCGTCCGGCGCGCTGGGCGTATGGGCGCGGCGGCATCTCGGTCCCAATTGGAGCGGAGAGATCGCCATCAAGGTCGATCACCGGCTGATCCGGTCCGGTCCATACCGAATCGTGCGCCATCCGATCTACACCGCGATGCTAGGGATGTTTGCCGGCTCGGCGGTGGTGTCCGGCCAACTGCACGCGGCCCTTGGGTTGGCGATGGCGGTCTTCGCATACTGGCGCAAGATCCGATTGGAGGAGGCCAACCTGAGGAAGGCCTTCGGTCCGGTGTACGATGCTTATCGGCGCGCAACCGGGTCGCTGGTTCCGAAGCTGCTGTAATGGGCCGCTCAGAATCGGCGTTCATCGGCGTTCATCGGCCGCCAAGAATAATGACGCTCGGAGGCTGTACGCGAACGTCGACAAGGCGATATTGGCCGCCGATGAACGCCGATTTTGGCCGGCTTCTATCTGTTCGATTCTGCGGGCCAGGTCTTTGTTGTGCGCACGCTGTTGAGAACGGCGGAGAGCATGGCCGCGCCGTTGTTCGGTGAAGGCGTAAGGTGGCCGGCGTACCCCCATCTTCGCCCCTGGATTGAAGTTCCGCGTCGCTGAGTCGAAACATGAAGTCTTCGGGGAAGCGAGCGGGGTTGCGCTTTACGGCCTGATTCAGGGCTTTGGTGGGCACCTGGTAGATCTCCGCCAAGTCGCTCGCGAGCATCACTTTCTGGCCGCGAATCACATAGATGCGGCGCTCGATCAATGGCATGGCGGCCGGGATCTGGCTTGCAAGTAACGCTTTCGTCATTTGAGAAGATCGTGGCTTCAGGACTGAAACTTCTCACTGGGATAGTTCAATTCCCCGCCAGCGCCTCCGCCAGCACAAACACCAGCGGCGGGTACCAGTTGATGGCCACCTCGTTGCTGGAGTCGGAAGCCGGCTCATCCAGAGACAACTTCGCCGGAGGCCCGTTGGGCGGTCGCTGGAGCGTTCGACGATCTGCGGGGCGGCGGTCAGCGAATCCTGCGCAATGGCGGCGACCGCACCCGCGATTACTAATCAGGGCTCCTTCGTGATCGTGACCCTGCCTTCGGTTGCTCGACCTCCGGCATCCGCCGTGAGACTCCCCTCAAGGACGCGATCTTTGCCGGTTGCTCTAAGCTCCCACTGGAACGCCCAAGGCTCCGGCGGCCCCGTCAGGCCGGTCAGCTCAGTGGGTAGCCCGCTGGGTGGCGTCATCAGATGTAGCGCAAATGCGGTGCTGATGAAGCTCAGACCGCCATCGCCGGAGCAGCACACATTCGCGATTTCGTGGGCGACGCGGAATTCACCTCGAAACGGCGGTTGATCCTCGCGTCGCGAGTCGAAGAGCTCGAAAGTGAGGCGGCAGTGCGCTGTTCCCCTCCCGATCTGGTCGCCTCTCAGGTACGAAGGATTGTCTCGTAAGTACAAATCGAAAAAGCCGTTCAGCTCGGCGAAGCTCGGATAATCCACCCGGAGGCCGCGCCACTTCATGAGTTGGGCGGCGAAGGTCCACCTCCCCGTGTAGCCGTGCACGATTTGCGTTCTCACTATCTTCTCCGCCGTGTCCACAAGTTGAGAAGACCATAAGTGCAAGGTATGCCGCGCGTTGTTTCTGCAATTCTCCCGTTTGTCGGAGGCGAGCCGATCCATCCGGACAACTGTAAGCCCTTCAAGGTCGGAAGGCAGCTCCGCCTGTCCGTACTGGCACAGGGCGATGTTGGCGCGGCCAAGCCGGCCCGCGACCAGACCAAACTCCAACATCACGTTTGCCCTGGGCATCTTGACGCGCCGGCCTCGTATCGTACCATCATCGTCAGGGGTTGCTACGAAGACGGCGCCGCAGCATTCGAGCAACATGCTCTCGAGCGCCTCAAAGGTCAGGGAACTGGGAGCGAAGATCTCAGGCCAGTAGACAGCCTCGGTGTCTTCACTTTTCAGGAGATGGCAAACCTCGGCAGCTTCCTTCCTGCCCTCGGTTGATGAACCCACGAAGACACGCCGCATAAAACACCTCAGTTGGATACTATACCGCCGGCCGACCTCGATAGCGTAGCCATGCAATCTAGCAGGATGCTGAAAAAGGCTCCCACAGGCTGAAGCCTGTGCCACCAACTGCCGCTAAGTCATTGATAACCGGTGGCACAGACTCTAGTCTGTGGCCCGAGCATCCTGCTAGCGCATCAAGCGCTTCGCCGAGCGGCCGCGCGCCTCAATATCCCGCCAGGGCGGCGGCCAGCACGAACACCAGCGGCGCGTTCCAGTTGATGGCCACCTCGTTGCTGGAGTAGGAAGCCAGCTCATCCAGATACATCTTTGCGGGAGGCCCGTTGGGCAGCTTGCGCATCGCAGCGTCCTGTCGGCCGCGGTTGGGACCGCCCGAGAGCAGCCCCGGCCACGGTTCCGGAAGTCCGGCGCTGGGACGGTGGTGCGGATGATGGTACGGGTTGGCCCCCACCTGCGTCACCCAGGATAGCGAAAAGGTATTGCGGCCCAGCAGGTAATGCAAGTTATCCAGCGCCGCCTCCACGAAGCGTCGATCGGGCCGCAGCGCGTTAGCCACTAAAAGCTGCATGCTGTAATTGGCGGCCACGCCGTTCGATCCCCAGATGTAATCCGCGGAAGTCAGGCTGATGCGGTACGGGTGGCGGCTGGTGCGCTCTACGATCTGCTGGGCGGCGCTCGCCGAATCCTGTGCGATGGCGGCGACCGCCTCGGCGTTCTTCCCGTGCCCGAGCGCGTAGGTCCACAGCGCCAGCGGCGCCACATTGCCCCAATCCGGAGGCGCGTTCGGCTTCAGCGTCTTCCGGAAGGCCCCGAAATGCTCCAGAAAATAGCGCTCGTAGGCTTGGTCGCCGGTCGAGCGCCACAACTCGGCGGCGGCCCACAGATGCTCGTCCGCGCAGTCGCCGTCTCCGTAATCTCCGGTCTGGACGCCGGGAGGGTTGTGGAACGTCACGTCGGGATTCTTCTCCAGCCACGTCCACGCCTGGCGGGCGGCGCGCAGGCATTTCTCGGCATAACGGGCATCGAAGGGCTGGTAGGCGCGGGCCGCAATCGCCATCACGGCCGCGAAATCGCCGGTGGCGCAAGAGCTCTTATACGGCTGCTTCCCTGTGCCGATGAGGTAGCTGATCAGCGTATCTTTCTCCGGCGGGATGAAATCGCAGAAGCGCTCGCTGGATTGTTTGTGCCAGACTCCGCCATCGTCGTCCTGCATGGAGAGCATCCAGTCCAGGTTCCAGCGGATTTCGTTCAGGATGTCGGGCGTGCCGTTGCCGGATTCCGGAACGTCGAGCTTCACCTGCTTCAGGCGCCCCCCGAAAATTTCCCAGGTCCACAGCAGGGTGCCGGTGGAGATGCCGGAGTTGACCACGTAGCGGCCGTAGTCGCCGGCATCGTGCCATCCTTTGGCCGAGATGTGCGGGCCGGTCCTGCCCGAGGAAACATGATAGGCCCCTTCCAGGTGACAGGCGGCGTGCTTGTAGCCGGGGAACTCCGGCCCCAGGTCCACGGCGGTCCCGCAACGCTGCCCGTAGTACGACCGCATGGACAGATAGAACGCGCGCGCGAACACATCCGGGCCAATGCCAAACTCCCAGCTTCGGCCCACGCCCGGCACTTCGAGATAATACTTGCCGGGCTTGTCGAGTTTGGTGAAATCCGCTTCCTGAACGATATCGCCGGAATCCGGATCGTTGGCGGGCTCCGCCAACTTGCCGCGTAACACTACGGAGTCGTTGCCGGCGCGGTGCACGGAGAACTCCTTTGCCAGAGTATGGGACACCACCATCGCCAGCTTGGGGGAGTGGGCCGGGTAGCCTACCTGATCCACTTTGATGTCGGTGCTGGGCGCAGCGGCAAAGGCGCACAGCGATATTAAGAATATAGCGGCCAGTTTCATCGACACTGAGTATAACGCCCGGTGCGCGGTGTGCGATAATCGCCAGACGGGTAGGGTTGGGGGAGATGCTTCACCACCCCTTGCATGCGAAGCACCGGGTCTGGTATAAGAGCCTTACTGACTTCAGTCGCCGGCTATTGGGCCCCGTTATGCCCGTGAAGAAGAAGACACCCATGCCGAAGAGTGCCGAAACGCGCAATGTCCCGGGAGCTTCTCCGCCCCAGGAAGGCAAGAACGGCCAAGCCGCGCCGCCGCACGAAGCGGGACCCACCCAGATGCAGTCGTTCGAGGAGGGAATGCGCCTGTTTCATGCGCGCCAGTTCCGGCCGGCTAGGGAATCCTTTCTGCGGGCTGTCGGCGGGCCGGATCGCGCCGTGGCGCATCGCGCCGGCCTGCACGCGCGCATCTGCGAGCAGCGCCTGGAATTCCCCGGACCGGCGTTGAACACGCCGGAAGAGCACTACAACTATGCCATCACGCTGATCAACTCCCGCGACCTTGCCACCGCTCAAATGCACCTGCGGGCCGCTTTGCAGGCGGACGCCACCGCCGATCATGTGCTCTACGCGCTGGCCGCCTGCCATAGCCTGGGTGGAGATTTGCAGGCGGCTTATGAGAACCTGAAACGTGCGATCGATTTGCAACCTCGTAACCGGCTGGCCGCCCGCCAAGATCCCGATTTCGCGGCCATGGCCGGCCAGCCGGCGTTCCACCGGCTGCTCTATCCGGACAAAAAGAACTGAGAACCAGACACAGCTAGGATTGGCTGCACTACCTTGCGGCAAGCCGCAAACGGCAGGCCGATTGACAATCGGCCTGCAGGCTGCCAGCCTGCCCCACGGCTCGGCCCCAGACCAGCGCAGGCAGCAAGATGTCTAATTCCGCACCTTTGCGTGTCGTCGCTATTGGTGGAGGCACCGGCCTTTCCGCCCTGTTGCAAGGGTTGAAACACTACGCCAGCCCACACCGCGCTCCGCTCATCGACATCACTGCGGTGGTCACGGTCACCGACGATGGCGGCAGTTCCGGCCGCCTGCGGCGCGAGTTCGATGTGCTGCCGCCAGGGGACATCCGCAACTGCCTGGTGGCGCTTTCCGAAGACGAAGCCCTGCTCTCGCGCCTCTTCCAACACCGCTTCCAAGCCGGCCTGGGACTCAAGGGACACAGCTTCGGCAACCTCTTCCTGACGGCCCTAACGCAGCTCATGGGCGATTTTCCCGAGGCCGTTAAAGCGTCGTCCGAAGTGCTCAAGATCACCGGCCGGATCTATCCCGCCACGGCCGCCAATGTGGCGCTCGAGGCCACCCTGGAGGACGGCACGCGCGTAACCGGAGAAACCAACATCAGCAAGAGCCGCAGGCTCATCCGCACCGTCCGGCTGCGCCCCCGCAAAGTGAAGCCCATGGCCGATACGCTGGCCGCCATCGCTCAGGCCGACCTCATCACGCTGGGCCCCGGTTCGCTGTTTACCAGCGTGATCCCGAACCTGTTGGTGGAGGGAATCTCCGCGGCCATACGGCGCTCGCCCGCTCTCAAGGCGTATTTTGTGAACCTGATGTGGCAGCCCGGAGAAACCATGAACTTCACCGCCTCCGACCATATCCGCGCCATCCACAAGCATGCCGGCGGCAAGCTGATCGATTGCGCCATCGTCAACGTCGCGCCCATGCAGATGGCCGCGCGCAAGCGCTACGAAAGGCAGCAGGCGCTACCCGTGGAAAACGACCTCGATCGAATCGCCAAAATGGGAGTCAGGGTGGTGAGCGGCAAGCTGCTGCAGGAATCCAGGAAGGTGCGCCACGATCCGGAACAAACCGCCGCGATGGCCGTGCGGCTGGCGCACGAGGGCCGGCGGCAAAGGCTCAAGGCCAGCGGGAGGAAATAATGGATACATCGTTGACGGTAGTGGTTCTCGCAGCCGGGCTGGGCACCCGGATGAAGTCGCGCAAGGCCAAGGTGCTGCATCGCGCCGGCGGGAGATACCTGGTGGAGCACGTCTTGCGCACCGCGCGCGCACTGGCGCCCCCCGAGCGGATTTTCGTGGTGGTGGGGCATCAGTCCGCCGAGGTGCGCGCGGCCATACAGACGCCCGGCATCGGCTTTGGCATCGGCTTCATCGAGCAGACCGAACAAAAGGGCACCGGCCATGCGTTGATGGTCGCGGCGGACACGCTCGCGGGTCTGGACGGCCGGCTCGTGATTCTTTACGGCGACTGCCCTCTGGTGCGTCCGCAGACGCTCGAAGGCCTGGTAGCGGCCCAGCAATCCTCCGCTGCCGCAGGCGCTATCCTGACTGCCGCGATGGACGATCCCACTGGCTACGGACGCGTGCTGCGAGATCGCGACGGCCAGGTCACGGGCGTGGTGGAGCAACGCGCCGGCACGCCGGAGCAGCTCGCCATCCGGGAGGCCAACATGGGGCTGTACTGCTATCGCGCCGCGCCCTTTTGGCGGCACATTCAAGAGCTCCGCCCGGATAATCCCGCGCGGGAATACTACCTGACCGACATGGTCGAGATCCTGCACCGGGCCGGGCACGCTATCGCCGCCTATCGCATCGACGATTCGCGCGAGGTGCTGGGCATCAACGACCGCGAAGAACTGGCCCTGGTGGACCGTCTGCTGCGCCAGCGTAAGGTACGCGAACTCATGCTGGCCGGCGTGACCGTCGAGAAGCCGGAGACAGTCACCGTGGACCCGGATGTCACCATCGGCATGGACACCATCGTGGAGCCGTTCGCGCAGATTCTCGGCCACACCACCATTGGAGAAAACTGCCGCATCGGCGCTTGCTCCATCATCCAGGATTCGGAGCTGGCTGACGAAGTGGAAGTCGGGCAGTTCACCATCGTCGGGACCTCGCGGCTGGAGCGCGGGGCACACGCCGGCCCGTACGCCCGCCTGCGCATGGAGAATCACGTCGGCGCCGGGGCGCATGTCGGCAATTTCGTGGAACTCAAGAAGACCCGCCTGGGCGCCGGATCGAAAGCCATGCACCTGGCATACCTGGGCGATTCCGAAATCGGCGCGCGGGTGAACGTCGGCGCGGGCACCATCACCTGCAACTACGATGGTACCCGCAAGCACCCCACTAAGATCGGCGCGGGGGCTTTCATCGGCAGCAATTCCACCCTGGTCGCGCCGGTCGAAGTGGGCGACGCCGCCTATGTCGCGGCCGGTTCCGTCATCACCAACGAGGTCCCCGCGGACGCGTTGGGGGTGGGCCGTGCCCGCCAAGTCAATAAAGAAGACTGGGCCAGGAAACGCAGGGAACTGGGCAAGGCTCGATAATCCTGGAGGGCGGGATTTATCCCGTGCGGGGATTTAGCCCCGCACTCCGGAGAATTCCGCACACATTTTACCTAGGCTTAACACACACCGCGAAACCCTGTGCCGCGGGCGCACGCCTCACATACTTGCTGGAAACTCGACACGCAGCCGCAGTGGCGCAGCCTCTCTCCTCTCTTTCCATACGAAGCGAAGCCGAGTCCTTACCGGCGCGCGTGAAGAGGTACTTCCTCGCGCTGGACTCCCTGGATGCCGACGCGGTGGCTTCCTTTTTTGCGGCGGGAGCGACGGTCAGGCTCCCGAGCCTAGCGCCGATTTCCGGGAGAGCTGCCATTCGCCGGGCGCTGGTGCAGTTTTCGCTCGATGTGGACGATCTCCGCCACGCGCCAGTACAGCTTTGGACCGCCGGCAACCTTTCGGTGTTTGAAGCCGACATGACCCTGACGCTGGCCGGCCGCACAGCGCTTACCTTCCCCGTCACATACACCATCCGCTGGGTCGATGGCCTGATCGATGAAGCGCGCGTGAACGTCTATCTGGAATCCCGCATGGCTGTGGCGATGGCGGCATTCAATCGCCTGCCTTGAGTTGCAATGCCTGGTGGGACAGGCTTTAGCCTGTCGATCGCTCCCCCATCCCCCGTTTAAATCAGCCTTCACACGACGCGCGCAGCGCGGCTCGTGTTAGATTTGAAAATAAGGAGATGGTTTGACGCCTGAAGCGCCCGCATTCCTTCTGCAGATCGACATTTGGCAAATGGTTGGCCGCGGCGGCCCTCTGACAATCGCGGTTCTGGCCATCCTTATACTCTTTTCCGTTTTCTCCTGGGCTATCATTTTTGCCAAGTGGAATGTCTTGCGCACGGCGCGCTCCGCCGACCGCCGCTTTCTGCGCGCCTTCCGCAAAGCCACCGGCCTCGACTCGGTCATGGTCGCCAGCGAGCAGTTCAAGCCCGCCCCCCTGGTCTCCGTCTTCGAGTTCGGCTACGAGGAGGTCCACCGCCAGATCCAGGCGCACGGCTCCGTCACCAACAAAATCTCGCTCGAACGCTCCCTGCAGCTTGGCACCAGCGAGGAACTCACCAAGCTGGAGCGCAACATGAGCTGGCTGGCCACCACCGCTTCGGTCAGCCCGTTCATCGGCTTGTTCGGCACCGTGCTCGGCATTATCCGCGCGTTCCAGGAACTCGGGATGCAGGGCAGCGCCAGCCTGCGCGCCGTGGGGCCCGGCATCGCCGACGCGCTCATCGCCACGGCCGTGGGGCTCGCCGCGGCCATCCCCGCCGCCATCTTTTATAACCAGTTCAGCCACAACATTCGCGAGATCGGCTCGCGCATGGACGACTTCTCGCTCGAATTCCTCAACATGGCCGAGCGGAGTTTCGGAGAATAGCCCGTGGCGATCGCGACCAATGGTGGCGGCAACTCCCGGTCGCGCCGGCGCGCTTCCCCCGGCATGCTTGCCGAAATCAACGTCACCCCCTTCGTCGACGTGATGCTGGTGCTGCTCATCATCTTCATGCTGACCGCCCACGTCATGGAATTCGGCATCCAGGTGGACGTCCCCAAGACGCGCGCCGTCGCCGACAGCGCCAAAGAGCTGCCGGTCGTCAATATCACCAAGGACGGCACGCTGTACCTCAACGAGAAAGAGACCGATATCAACGCGCTTGCCGCCGAGATCCAGCGGCGCTTCAGCGGCGCCACCGCCGTCTATCTGCGCGCCGACAAAGAGACGGTCTGGGGGCCCATCGCCCAGGTCATGAGCGAGTTGGGCACGGCCAAGCTGCAGGTCAATGCCGTCACCCAGCCGGAAGATGCTGCCGACAAGAGGCGCAAGTAATGCCCGCGCACGCCGACATCCTGGACCAGGCGGATTCGCTGAACAAGCCGCTGCTGGGATCGCTTGCGCTGCATGGGGCGATTTTCGGAACATTGCTGCTTTGGGGCGTGGTGCTCTCCGGCCCTCATGAGAGCTGGGGCGACGCCAATTCGGGCGGCCCGGGCAGTATCGCCATCAACGTGGTGAACAAGATTCCGCTGCCGTCGCGCAGCGGTATCGTCAACCCGCTGGCGAACCCCACCGAATCGGCGGTACCCACTCCTCCTCCCGCTGCCAAACCGAAGAAGCGCGCGCCCGCCGAGGAACCGGATGCCATCCCCATCAAGAGCCGCACGCATCCGAAGCCATCCGATGTGGCCCGGTCCGCGGCGAACACCTGGCGCGCGAAGCAGCAGGACCGTCCCAACCAGCTTTACAGCGAAGCCGGCCAGGCTCTGGTTTCGCCCATGATGGGGCAGATCGGCTCCGGCGGAGTGGGCGTCGGCCAGGGATCGCCGTTTGGCAACCGCTTCGGAAACTACGTGATGATCCTGCGGCAAAAAGTCGCGGAGAAGTGGCACACCGGCGACGTGGACCCGCGCATTCACACGCTTCCCCCAGCCATCGTCACCTTCGATCTGATGCGGGATGGATCGGTGAAAAACGTGCATGTCGCACAGGGTAGTGGGAACCAGGCGCTGGACTACGCTGCGCAGCGCGCCATCTACGACGCCCAGCCGTTCCCGGCCTTGCCTGCCGCTTATGAACGGAACGCCGCCACCATCGAATTCTGGTTTGAGTTGAGGCGATAAATGAAAAGAGTCTTTTGGTTCGCCGCGGCGTTCACCGGGATCCTTCTGGTGTTGGCTGCGCAGCAGAGCGATGTCGTTATCAAGTTGGAGGGCGGCAACCGCCCCGCCATTGCAGTGCCCGATCTGCGCGGCAGCGGCGCGGCTCAGCCGCTGATGAACGCCTTCAACGAGACGCTCTACAACGATCTGGACGCCTCCGGCCTTTTCAAAATGGTCCCCAAAACCATGTATCCGCTGCAGGTGCCGCAGCAGCCCCCGGATTTCCGCGAGCAGCCGCCGCCCCAGCCCGCCCGCCCCGGCCAACAACCCCGCAACGGGGGCGGCGCGTGGCTCTCGGACTGGTCCTCGCCGCCGGTCTCGGCGAACTACCTGGCGTTCGGCTATACCGCCGTGCAAAACAACGTGCTGGTACTCTACGGCTGGTTGTTCAACGTAGGCCAAGCCACGGTTTCGCAAGCCCAGGTCCTCGACAAGCGCTATTACGGTTCCCCCGACGAAGCCGGAGCCCGCAAAACAGCCCACGAATTCGCCGCCGATATCATAGCCCAGATGGGCGGCACCTCCCTGCTCGGCACTAAGATCTACTTTGTATCGAATCGCACCGGCCACAAGGAAATCTGGGTCATGGACCCCGACGGCTCCAACCAGCGCCAGATCAGCCGTTTCAATTCGCTATCCATCATGCCCGCCGTCTCGCCCGACGGCGCAAAAGTCGCGTTTACTAGCTTCGCTCGCGGCAATCCTGCTATATTTATTCTCTCGACGGATACGGGACGGCGCTTGCCGTTTTATAATCAAGTCGCATCCATGAACGCTACCCCGGATTTCACGCCGGACGGCAAGCAGTTGCTTTACTCGTCCACGGCCAGCGGCCGCGCGCAGATTTATTCCGCCAATATCGACGGCAGCAATCTGCGCCGCATTTCAAATACGTCCGCCCTGGAGGTCGAGCCGAAAGTGAACCCCAAGACGGGAACCGATCTGGTCTTTGTTTCAGGCCGGTCCGGACCCCAGCAGATCTACCGGATGAATATGGATGGCGCCGACGTGCAGAGATTGAGCAATGGCGAAGGAGAGGCCTCCAACCCGTGCTGGCACCCTAACGGGCAGATTATGGCTTTTGCCTGGACGCGCGGATTCGCCACCGGCAATTTCAATATCTTCGTGATGGATGTGGCTTCGCGCAATTTTAACCAGTTGACCTACGGCGCCGGGCGCAATGAGAACCCCACTTGGGCGCCCGACGGCAGGCGCCTGGCGTTCATGTCCACGCGCAGCGGTTCGGAGCAGATCTGGACCATGCTGGCCGACGGCACACAGCTCAAGCAGTTGACCACGGCCGGAAAGAATGGGACCCCGGTATGGGCAAAATAGGGCGCACCCCACACCCTGCACTACTTTTTCAGGAGGATTTAGTTCATGTTGAATAAACGGAAAATCAGCACCATTGGCATTTGCCTGACGTTGGCGATGTTCGCGGCGGGTTGCAAGAAGAAAGCGCCGCCGCCACCGCCGCCACCGCCACCGCCTGCGCCAGCTCCGGCGCCGGCGCCGCCGCCCGCGGCGCCCACGGTCGCCGCGTTTGCGGCTGAGCCAACTTCGATCGAGCGCGGCCAGTCGTCCACGCTGAGTTGGAACGTAACCGACGCCACCAGCACCTCCATCGATAACGCCATCGGAACAGTGCAGGCTAGCGGAAGCCGCCGGGTCTTCCCGGGATCTTCCACTACCTACACGCTCACCGCTACCGGCCCCGGCGGCACTAAAACCGCAACGGCCACGGTCAACGTGACCGAGCCGCCGCCACCTCCGCCGCCACCCGCCGCGCCTAAGCCGACCTTCGAGCAGATGCTCTCCGGCACCGTCGTGGACGCCCTGTTCGACTACGACAAGAGCGATATCCGCGAGGATGCCCGCGCCGCCCTCACCAAGGACGCCGACGCCCTCAAGGCCATCTTCGCCAGCTTCCCGGATGCCACCGTCACCATGGAGGGCCATTGCGACGAGCGCGGTTCGGCCGAATACAATCTGGCTCTCGGCGACAAACGCGCCGCCGCCGCCAAGGACTTCCTGGTGCAGTTGGGCGTCCCTAGCGACAAGCTGAAAACCATCAGCTACGGCAAGGAACGTCCCCAGTGCACCGATCACGACGAGTCGTGCTGGCAGAAGAACCGCCGCGCGCACTTCTCCACCGGGCAGTAAAATCGGGTAAGGGCCGGGTGAGTCCCGGCCCATCCGCAACTGGCGGGACGGCCCATCCGTCCCGCTCACAAGGAGATTCTATGACCTTTTGGCGTTGGCGCACGCTGTTGCCGGCCCTTTTGATTTGTCCTTCCCTCGCCTTGGCGGCCAGCAAGGAAATTGTCGAATTGTCGCGGGATGTGGCGATCCTGCAGGAACAGATGCGCGGCCTGCAACGTTCCCAGGATGAAAAGCTGAGCGCCATTCAGGTGCTGGTGCAGCAAGCTCTGGACGCCGCCAACAAGGCCAACACCTCGGTCGCCCTGTTGCAGAGCAGTCTCCAGCAAACCAGCAAGGATCAGCAGACCAAAGTCGTTACGACGGTTACCGATATGGGGGCCAAGGTGGACACCCTGACCACCGATTTCGGCGCGCTGCGGGAGTCCGTGGCTGATATCTCGAGCCAGGTCGGCAAACTCCAGCAGCAGATGGTGGACATCGGCAACGCGGTGCGCTCCATCCAGGCGCCCGCCGCCGCGCCACCGCCTTCGGTCGCACCCGGAAACGTGCCCGGCCCAGGTCCCGCGGCCGGCAGCCTTCCGCCTATGCCCGCCGAAAAGCTCTACCAGAACGCCAATCGCGACCGCAGCGGCGGAAATGACGATCTGGCGCTGGGGGGCTACAACGATTATCTGAAGTATTACGGCAACACGGATCTGGCGCCCAACGCCCAGTATTACATCGCGGAGATCCACTTCCGCCAGGGCAAGCTGGACGAGGCGCTGCAGGAGTTCGACATGGTCCTCGAAAAATATCCGGACAACAACAAAACTCCCGACGCGCTCTACATGAAAGGCGCCACCCTGGTGAAGACGGGCAAGCGCACGCAAGGCAAGCAGGAGTTCTGCGAGTTGGCCAAACGCTTCCCCTCCAGCGATCTCGCCAGTAAGGCGAAATCGCAGGTGAAAGCCCTGGGACTCACCTGCGGCGCCGCAGCCCCCGTCCGAAAAAAGAAATCTTAGCCCAAACCCTGCGTGGGGCAGGCCCTCGGCCTGCGGCGGCCTCTCAGGCAGCCTCCCGCA
>Ga0181535_10002449_pt1 | contig 22637 bp, 18 predicted proteins | sample PEATcosm2014_Bin_44_FD_119774 | JGI IMG/M metagenome (GOLD analysis project Ga0181535, IMG submission 119774) | Peatland microbial communities from MTU Mesocosm Facility, Houghton, MI, USA - PEATcosm2014_Bin17_30_metaG | ecosystem: Environmental > Terrestrial > Soil > Wetlands > Peat | place...
CAGCCCGGCCACCTGGTCGAATTCCGTCACCAGCCTGTTCTGGGAATGGCCGTTGAACAGGTCCAGCTTTTCCATGCGCAGGATCAGCGTGCCCAGGATCCCGACGGCGAGGATGAAGAAGGCCCCTACTTTGGTTTCGAGTTTCATGGTCGTATCCGGGGTTTGCTCACGGGGTGGGACTTGCCCTGGAACAGCATGGCGATCCGGTCGACGATCTCGAGCACACTCTTCAGGTCGTGGCTGATGGTGATGCTGGTGACGGGCACGGTCGGCTCAGACAAGGAGGAGCTTGGTCAGGAAGAAATCGGAGACGAGGATCCACAGGCTGCTGGTCACCACGCTGCTGGTGGGGGCGTTGCCCACCCCCTCGGCGCCGCCCTCGGTGCGGTAGCCGCGCCAGCAGCCCACCAGCGCGATGATCAGGCCGAACACCAGCCCCTTGGTGAGGGCGATGGTCAGATCGCGCAGGCCGACGGACTTGAAGAAATCCTGGGTGTAGACATAGGCGCTCTGGCCCTGCACCCCGACCAGGAGGATGGAGCCGCCCAGGTAGCCGACATAAATTGCGATCCCGGTGAGCAGTGGCAGCATGGTCGCCGAGGCCAGCAGCCTCGGCACGAACAGGAACTGGACCGGGTCGGTGGCCAGGCATTCCAGGGCGTCGATCTGCTCGGTGACCTGCATGGTGCCCAGTTCGGCCGCCATGGCCGAGCCGACCCGGCCGGCCATCATGAGCCCGGTGAGGACCGGGGCCAGTTCGCGCACCACCGCCAGCCCCTCCACCTGCCCGGCCAGCCCCTCCGCCTGGAACTGCCTGAAGCCGTACGACAGTTGCACGGCGAACACCATGCTGATCGCCAGGGAAGTGAGCACCACCACAGGGATCGAGTTCACCCCCACTACCTGCAGTTGGCGCAATAGATTCCAGCCATCGAATGGCCGCTTGAAGATGCTGATGAAGCTCCGGAAGGAGACCACGGCGAAATCACCGACCACCGCGACGAACTCAAGGGCTTGGGCGCCGATTCGCTCCACCAGAGTTAGCCACATGAGATCCCTCCCGGGGATTGAATGGATTTCAAGCCCCATTCATTGGCAGAGGGCTCAAAAAAAAGGCAACCAGCGAGTCCTTTGGATTCCGGACGGATGGATTAACCACGGCAAGAATCGGAAGCTTGAAGGTTGGAACTAGATCGCACGAACGATCAAACAAGGATGCCTCAGCATCGACCGCACATTTCAAATTGTCAAACCTATTTTGTGCCGCCAGATGGGCGGCCCGGCTTGAGGCTGCATGGGCACGGCAAGGCCGTTCCCGGTTACTGTTCGGATCGCCGCCTCCGGCCCGGGGAGGAGGCGTCCCCCTCCTCGGCCCTGAGCATGGCCTCTTGGCTCCTAGAGGCGGATGATGAAACTGGCATTTATGGTTGGGGAATCAACGTCAGGCTTCCCGGTATAACCGCGCGGAGCGAATCCCACCACATCCGGTTTGTATTTGCTCCAGTTGTAGCGCAGTTCGGCGCCCAGGTGGGGGGTGAACATCCAACCCGCGCTGGCGGCCAGGAACGCCGTGTTTGGCGTATCGCTGGTGGAATAACCGTCGCCGGTCAGCTCGAACTTGGTCGACCCGAAGCCGAGACCCCCGCCCACATAAGGGCCAAGGTCCACCGTCCTGGAAAAGAAATAGTTGTAGTCGGCTCCAAGTTGGAACATCTGGACCTTCCGGTCCACGCCGTCCTCGCTCTTCTTGAAGTAGCTGTAGTCAAAACGCGGCACGATTGCATGTCCGCCCGGAAAGGCGACGACCAATTGGACGCCGGCCCCGCCGCCCAATTGGCCGTCCAGCCAATCCTTACTGCTGATGGGGCCGACCGGAAGAGCGGCCGTGACTTGTCCGCCGTAGTGCAGTTCCTGGGCAGCCAGAGGGAAACCGGCCAAGGCCAGCCCCATGATTCCCAGCCCCAATTTCACGCTCCGTCGCATCGTTATTCTCCTATTCCAAAAGAAGCCATGTGTTGTATATCGCCAGGTTAGGTTGTTGAGATCGTTCGTCCGATCAAGACACCCACACTATAATCGATCAGCCGATCAAGATCAAGGGTACATAGAAATAATTTTAGGTTGATGCTCGCGACGGCGGCGCCCTCCGGGCCGGTATCGATTCCATGCCGCGGCGCCACCGGCAGCGGTGGCGTCTGGTGGCACGGCGCTGGGCTGGCGCAGCCGGTCAGTGGCAGGGATGCAGAAGCCATGGCGCGTCTGCCTGCCCACCTCATCGCCTGCTTCAATCCCTTCATGAAGGAGGAGCGTTCTCGCCAGCGTGAGGCCCTGCGACAGTAACTGCACTGCGGTAATCAGCCGGGGCCCCTTATGCCGCAAGGGGGTTCCTGCCGGTCATATCCGTAAAGGGGGTAGATCTCAACCGCGGTGGACGCCCCGCTTGGAGGTTCGAATGAAGTTGATGAGGTCGCTCACTTCCGGAATGCCCGCCAGTTCCTTTTCCACTCGCTCCAGGGCCTCTTCCCTCAGCAGGCCAGATCGGAAGAGGATGCGGTGAGCCTGAACGAGCCCGTCGATGGTGGCTTCGGTGAAGCCACTGCGCCGCAGGCCGATGATGTTCACGCCGTAGCTCTTGGTATCCCGGGCGCCCGCAGTCTTCATGTACGGAAGCACATCCATGGAGGCCACCGTGAAGGCTCCCAGGAATGCCATATTCCCTATCCGGGTGAACTGGTGCATTGCCGAGAAGGCGCCGATGTTGGCTTTGTTGCCGACTTCCACGTGCCCAGCAAGCGTGGCGTTGTTAGCAAAAATGCAGCCGTCGCCCACATGGCAATCGTGGGCGATGTGGGAACCGACCATGAGGAAGTTGTCGTCGCCCACGGTGGTCAGTCCGCTGCCGTGCTCGGTGCCCCGGTGCATGGTGCAGCTTTCACGGATGACATTGCGATCCCCGAGCTTGAGACGGGTCGGGGCGCCTTGGAATTTCAAGTCTTGGGGGCCCTTCCCGAGGGTGCAATGGGGATAGATTTCGTTCTCCCGGCCCAGTTCCGTGTGGGGTCCAATGACCACATGGCTTTGAAGAACGGTCCCTGCCCCAATCCTGGAATCCCCTTCGATGATACAGAAGGGACCGACGACGACGCCGTCATCCAGGACGGCCTCAGGGCTGACTACGGAGAGAGGATGAATTCGGGTACTCATGTGGCCTCGCTTTTCTGGAGATCAATCAACATGATATGAATTCGCCTTCGACCCATTTCCGGCCTTCGGCGAAGGCTTTTCCCCGCAGTTCAGAGATGTTCCCTTGAAGGTGAGGACCTTCAGTCTCATGATCACCAGATCACCTTTGGTGCCAGCGCGGGGCCTCCTGTTCAATCGGTACCCTTCGAGAGTAGCCTGAACATGCCGTCGCAACCAATGCATAAAACCCTCAGATCCAGGGCAATGTCGGCATTGACCTGGAGGCCTCAGCAAAACGAAATGACCCGAAATACATGGACTCGTTCGGTCTTCGTCGTCCAGGATGCCTTGGATGTCAAGATCCTGGGAGCATGCCCGACGAATTCAGGAGAGGACATGAACCATTTTGAACTTGCTTTGGGATTGTATGATCGATCAAGCTATTCCCATGGACTCACCTGCCCCGGTTCCAAGCCCCAAGGACCTTCCTGAAATTTCCCATTCTCTACTTTTCCGAGAAAGGCTTCTGAGTCACAGAGCCTCCGGAAGGCGAGGGCAATGCCACTGCGGCAAAAGATAAGAAGTACGATCACCGAAAACCCCACCATGTCCGGCTGGCTGGAGCGGAAGCAAGGTCTACCACATGTTCACCCGGGGTCATGAAGGAGAGAATGCATGAAGGCTGTGATCCGTGGGATAGCCTATCACCTTCCGGAACAGGAACTGGCAAACGAGCAGCTCACTGCCGATTACCCGGACTGGCATATCGAGAAAATCCAGGAGAAGATCGGCATTCAAACCCGCCACATCGCCGCACCGGAAGAGTTCGCATCGGATCTTGGCGTGACAGCTTGCCGAAAGCTTTTCGCGTCCGGCGTTTGCCAAGCGCATGACATCGACTTCCTTCTCTTCTGCACCCAATCGCCGGACTACTTCCTGCCCACCACGGCCTGTCTCGTTCAGGACCGCCTGGGCCTCCCTACCCATGCGGGAGCATTGGACTTCAATCTGGGCTGTTCCGGCTATATCTACGGTCTGGGGTTGGCCAAAGGGCTGGTGGAGACGGGTCAGGCCAGGAACGTCCTGCTGGTGACGGCCGAAACCTACTCCAAGCACATCCACCCCGGCGACCGCAGCGTGCGCATGATTTTCGGCGACGCTGCCGCTGCTACGCTGGTCAGCGCTGGGGCAGGGGAGGGCATTGGGCCCCTGGTTTATGGCACTGATGGCCGAGGAGGTGACAATCTCATGGTTCCTTCTGGAGGGATGCGCCAGCTCAGGACAGACGAGACTGCCAGACTGCAGACCGACAAGAAGGGCAACACCCGCACCGCCGACCACCTTTTCATGAACGGTCCCAAGGTCTTCACCTTCACCCAGAAGGCTGTTCCCACGCTCGTGGACACGCTCCTGGCAAAGTGCGGCCTCACCCTGGAAAGCGTGGACCATTTCGTATTCCACCAGGCCAACCACTACATGCTGGAGAGTCTGCGCCGGAAGATCCGCATCCCCCAAGAGAAGTTCCTGACCGCTTTCGAGCATTTCGGCAACACGGTCTCCTCAACCATTCCCATTGTGCTCCAGGAGAAAGTGTCCCAGGGCGTGATCCGTCCTGGTCACCGCGTGATGCTGGTGGGATTCGGAGTGGGATACTCTTGGGGTGCGACCATGGTTGAGTGGGTGTGACCCGCACGGCAGTGGAAACTGCGTAAAAGTAATTTGAGGATTGCCCATGTCGCTTAAATACAAGAACACCCTTGATCACTCAAGGGTGTTGACTGGTAGGGCTAACGGGATTCGAACCCGTGTTATCGCCGTGAAAGGGCGACGTCCTAACCCCTAGACGATAGCCCCCTGGGTTAAAACCTTCCGTGTTGCTGTCAAACGGTGGTGCGAGGTGGTGAGCCCAGCCGGACTCGAACCGGCGACAATCTCCTTAAAAGGGAGGTGCTCTAACCAGCTGAGCTATGGGCCCAAGCCGTTGCCGGCTGAACGGATAGTCTGCCTCGTTTTGCCGGGGGGGTCAAGGCCTGGTTGCGCCGGACGGGCGTCAGATCTTGACGCCCAGCTTGCGCAGGGCGGCCTCCACGCGGGTGTCGCCCGGGCTGAAGCCGACGATCGTCTCGGCCACCCGGCCCTTGGGGTCGATGATGTAGGTGGTGGGGATGCCGTTCACGAAATACCTGCTGGCCAGGGTGGGGCCGGGGTTGCGGCCGGCGGGATCGAAGGCGAACTTGAAGCTGAAGTTGGCGCGGTTCTTCTGCATCCAGGCGTCGAAGTTGGCACGGTCATCCATCACGCAGAGGCCCAGCACCACCACGTTCTGACCGGCCACGGCCCGGGCCACCGACTCCAGGTGCGGCAAGGACTTCTGGCACGGCGGGCACCAGGTGGCCCAGAAATCCAGGACGACCACTTTGCCCAGCTGGCTGGAAAGCTGCATGGTGCCGCCGCCGGCGGCATCGATGCTGAATTCGGGGGCCTGGGCTCCAGCCTTCAGCAGCTCCGGCCGGGCCTTGGCCGGCAGGGAGGTCCCGCCGCCCAAGGCCAGCGCCAGCACCACCGGCGCCAGGCGGCGCATGGATGGCAGGTGGAACCTGGTGATATCGATGGGGGACATGGCCTACCTCCCGATGGGTGACTATAGCAGACCTAATCCAGGATCTCCCGCACCAGCCAGGACGCGTCATAGACCTTGTCCAGGGCTTCCAGGATGGCGCGGCAGTCCACCGAAACGCTGCGGTTGAACCGGGAGTCGTAGTAGAAACGGCCGGGCACGGTGGCGATGTTGCCGTCGAACACCAGGCCCACCAGCTCCCCCTCGCGATTCAGCACGGGCGAGCCGGAGTTGCCGCCGATGATGTCGTTGCTGGAGATGAAATCGAGCGGGGTGCGGGGATCCAGGGCGGCCCGGCGCTCCTGCCAGCGGGGCGGGAGGCCCCAGGAATGGTCTTCGGCATCCGGGCCCCAGCCGTCGGCACGGTCATACAGCCCGCCGAAGGTGGTGAAGGGCTGGGCCAGGGTGCCGTTGGCCGGGCAGCTCTCCACCGAACCGTAGCTGAGCCGCAGGGTGAAGTCGGCGTCGGGGTAGTCGGCCTTGCCGTACACGGCGAACCGGGCCTGGGCGATGCGGGCGCCCTGCTCGGTGATCACGCTGTCGGCCGCTTCGTTGCGGCGCAGGTAGGGGCGGGCCAGGAGTTCAATCCTGCGGGCCAGCGCCACCATCGGATCGGCGCTGTCGCGCACCGCGCCCGGGCGGGCCTGGGCCAGGGCGGTCCGGGCGGCGGGATCCAGCAGCCGGGTGCCGGTCACCAGCGCCCGGGCCCGGTCCCGGGGTGATCGGCCCTCCAGCAGGGCCGCCACGATGGGGTGGGCCGGGCCCAGCTCGTCCAGGGCTTCCTGCAGGCCCTGGGCCAGGCAGGCCTGCTCCACCGCGGGGTCCAGCCGATCGGAAAAGGCGAGGCCGGCCTCCACCTTCTCCAGGTCCCGGGCGGTGCGGTAGCCGACCACACGCTGGGCCTCGGGTTTGGCCGCTTCGAGCTTCCAGCGCAAAACCCCCAGGGCATGGTTCAGCGCCCGGCTGCCCCGGCCGTCGAGCAGGGCGCTCTCCCTGGCGATGGCGCAGCGCTCCTGGACGGCATGCCGGATGAGGCCCCAGCTCTGGCCGGCGCTGGCCTGGAGCCTGGGGTCCTGCGCCACCTTGGCCTGCAGCTGCCGTTCGGCCTCGGTCACCCGGGCCATGGCCACCGGGTCCTTCAGGCCCTCGATCTCGTGCAGGTAGATCTTGTAGGAGTTCTCCAGGGTCATCAGCTGGGCGGACACCAGCCTGGCCTGCTCGGCGCCCTGGGCGGCGAAGGCATGCAGGGCCTTGCGGGTATGGTCGAGGCTGGCCAGCCGGAGCGGGTCCAGCAGGTCGCGGGCGGCCTCCATCTGGGCCAGGGTGTCCTGCCGGGAGGTGCGGGCGGGATGGCCCGCCACGAAGGTCAGGTCGCCGGCCTTGAGCCCGGCCCGGGACCAGCGCAGGTGCTGGGCGGGACGGTACGGCTCGCCGTGCTCGTAGACCCGGAACAGGCAGAAGTCCAGGTCGTGCCGGGGGTAGGTGAAGTTGTCCCAGTCGTGGCCGAAGGCGGCGATGGCGAATTCGGGGGCCATGACCAGGCGCACGTCGCTGTGCACCTGGTAGCTGTAGATCCAGGTTTCGCCGCCATGGTAGAGGGTGACCGGCTCGCTGGCGAGCCCAGTGCGGGCTTCCGCCGCCTGGACCAGGCGCGCCAGGGCTTCCTTGCGGGCCTTGCCGGCTTCGGCGTCGGGGAGGCCCCCCCGCACCGCCTTCTTCAGGGCGGCGGTGACGTTCTCCGTGGCCATGAGCGTGCGCACCTCCAGCCCCGGGACCGGCAGCTCCCGGGACCGGTCCGCCGCGAGGAAGCCGTTTTTCACGTAGTCGTGGCCGGGGTCGGCGATCTTCTCGATCCAGCTGTGCGCCACGTGATGGTTGGTGAGCACCAGGCCGTCCCGGCTGACGAAGGCACCGCTGCCGCCCGGCAGGCGCAAGGCGGACAGCCGCACGTGGTCCAGCCAGGCCGGGTCCGGGGCGAATCCGTACTTGGCCTGGATGCGCGCGGCCGGCACGTTGTCGAAGGTCCACATGCCTTCGTCGGCGCGCAGGGCAGCGCACAGCAGAAGGGCCAGGAACAGTCCGGAAGGGTTGCTAGGGCTCATGGGCCCAGCCTACCGGGCCGGGCGTTCCCCCACAAGCGCACACCCCGCCCGCTGCGCCACCAGCCGGGCCAGGGACAGACAGGCAGTCAGTCCGGGCGATTCGATGCCCAGCAGGTTCCACAGGCCCTTGACCCCATGGCCGGCTTCGTCCTGGATCAGGAAGTCCCGCACCGGGTCGCCGGGCCCCTGCAGCTTGGGCCGGATGCCGGCGTAGGCCGGCTGGAGGCTGCCGCCGGGCAGCCCGGGCCAGTAGCGCCGGATGGCCGCGTAGAAACCGTCGGCGCGGGCCGGGTCCACCGTGTAGTCGATCGCCTCCACCCACTCCACGTCGGGACCGAAGCGGGCCTGGCCGCCCAGGTCGAGGGTGAGGTGCACCCCGAGGCCGGCCGCCTCGGGCACCGGGTAGACCAGCCTGGAGAACGGCGCCGCGCCCGCCAGGGTGTAGTAGTTGCCCTTGGCCAGGTGGATGGGCGGAACGGCCCCTGCGGGAATGCCGCGGAAGGCGCGGGCCACGGCGGCGGCCTGGAGGCCGGCGCAGTTGAACACCAGACCTGCCAGGACGCGCATCGGCTCGGCGCCGCCGATGGCCAGCTCCAGCCCTTCGGCCCGGGGCTCGCCGCCGGTGACCGGGCTGCGCAGCACCAGGGCGGCGCCGTGCGTCTCGGCATCCCGCAGCAGGGCCTGCATCAGGCCATGGCTGTCGACGATCCCGGTGGAGGGCGAGAACAGGGCCGCCGAACATTCCAGCCCCGGCTCCAGGGCGGTGGCCTGGTCGCGTTCCAGCCACTGCAGGTCGCGGATGCCGTTGGCTTCGGCCTGGGCCTGGATCCGCAGCAGGGCGTCGCGCTGGCCCGGCCCGCCCACGATCAGCTTGCCGCAGCGCCGATGGCCGATCTGCCGGGCCTCGCAGTACTCGTACAGGGTCCGGTTGCCTTCCAGGCAGAGCCGGGCCTTGAGCGAGCCGGCCGGGTAGTACATGCCGGCGTGGATCACTTCGCTGTTGCGCGAGCTGGTGCCGGTGCCGATGCCGTCCTCGGATTCGAGCACGACCACTTCCCGCCCGGCCATGGCCAGTTCCCGGGCCAGGGCCAAGCCCACCACGCCGGCCCCGATTACCACGCAATCGATATGTTCCATTCCAGGCTCCTAGGTGATCGGCACCGACACGCTCAGGGTGGTGCCCTTGCCCTCCCCTTCGCTGCTCAGCAGGATCGTGCCGTTCATCATTTCCATCAGGTGCTTGCAGATGACCAGGCCGAGCCCGGTGCCGCCGTATTCGCGCGCGTGGCCCCCTTCCGCCTGGACGAATTTCTGGAACAGGTGGGTCTGGGCTTCGAGGCTGACGCCGATGCCGGTATCCACGACGATGATCGAGACCTCGCCGATGCCCCGCTCCACCAGCACCCGCACGCTGCCCACCTTGGTGAACTTGAGGGCGTTGGAAATGAGGTTGAGCAGCACCTGCTTGAGCCGCCCTTCGTCCACCAGCACCTCCGGGATCTCCGCCAGGCCCTCGGGCCAGATCAGCTCGACCCCGGGCTTGCGCGGGTAGGCCGCGACGATGCTCTTGACCTCGTCCAGCATGGCGCCCACCTGGTGCGGCTCCAGCTCGACCTGCATCCGGCCGCTCTCGATCTTGGCCAGGTCCAGGATGTCATTGAGCAGCTCCAGCAGGTGCTTGCCGGAAGAATAGCTGTCCGCCAGCATCTGCAGCATCTCCTCCTCGTCCTCGTACAGCCCGTCCATGACCAGGCGGGTGAAGCCGAGGATGCCGGTGAGCGGCGTGCGCAGCTCGTGGCTGGTGAGGGCGAGGAATTCGCTGCGGAACCGGTCGGCCTGGAGCAGCGCGGCGTTGGCCTTCTCAAGCTCTCCGGTCTGGGTGCGCAGCACGTCCCGCTGCTCGGCCAGGTCGCGGAACAGCCAGGCGTTGTAGATGCTGACGGCCACCTGGCGCTGGAGGATGGTCAGGGTGTTCTCGTCCTCTTCCAGGATCCGCCCGGTCTCCAGCCCGATGATGGCGAAACCCATGAGCAGCAACTGGTTCTCGAAGGGCACGAAGTAGAGGTCGGGGGCCTCGGATGACGTCAGCGGTTGGAGCAGCCCGCCGTGCACCGCCGGCTCCAGCCACTGGTCCTGGAACAGCACCAGCGGCGCGCTGGGGAACGGGTTGGGGGCGGGCAGCTGCATCCGGCTCCAGCCGGCCCGGGGCAGCCCGTAGCCGGCCCGGGGCAGGTAGCTGGCGCCGGAATCCTCCAGGATCCACACGACGCAGCTGCGCGCGCCGAACTCCTGGACGAACACGTCCAGCACCACGCCCGCCACCTGGGCGACCTTGGGGGTCGCCGCCAGCACCTCGGCCACCCGCTGCAACACGCTCATCTGGTGGCTGCGCCGGGCGAGGCTGGCCTTCAGCTCGGCCATTTCCTGGGTGAGCGAAGAGATCTGCCGCTGGGCGTGGAGCAGGTCGACCAGCAGTTCGGCGCTCTGCTCCTTGTTCATGCCGCTGGGCATGCCGCCCTGGGGATTCGGACGGGCCGATGGTGCGGCAGGTTTGGGGGTTGGAGAAGACGGGTTATTCATTCATTTCAAGGATGGCCAGATGACCTCGGTTTGCAAGTTTTGTTATGACCCCTCCGTAAGGATTCTCGGCCGGATGGCAGCCGGGACGGGGGCCAAACGGGCGCCAGGCCACGCTCTCGGCTTGTTCCGGACCAGGGAAATCGTCACACTCCTCTCGAAGGGAATGGTGGACTGAGAGTCCCGGGTCCGTGCACGGAACCACCCTTACCATTCACCTTCCCAACGTCAGGCTGCGCCGATGAATGCCGTCCTTGAAAGCGAACTCATCTCAAGATCCCAGCAGGGGGATGGCGATGCCTTCAGCAGCCTGGTGGGCCCGTACCTCGGCTTGTTCTACGCGGGCATCCACCGGATCCTGCAGGACACCCTGGATACCCAGGACGCCCTCCAGGAAGCACTGATGAGCATCCATAGCGAATTGCCACGGTTCCAGGGCAAGAGCAAGTTCTCCACCTGGGCCTACCGGATCTGCATCAACGAAGCCTTGATGTTGCGCCGGTCACGAATTCGCAGGAGGGAAGACAACATCGAAGATTTTATGCCACGTTTTTCCCCTGACGGGCATCTCATCAATACGGAGAAAATGCGCGACTGGAGCCAGGACGCGCTGGCCTTGGTGTCGGTTGAGTCGGATCAGGTGCGAGCCAAGATCCGGGAGGGTTTGACCCAGTTGTCTGATGAGCAGAGAGCAGTCTTCATTTTGCGGGACCTGGAAGGCCTTGATACCGACGAAGTGTCCCACATGCTGGGCATCAGCCGGGGGCTGGTGCGCCAGCGGCTGCACCGGGCCCGGCTCGGGCTCAGGGGGATCCTGGACGCCTTCATGTCGGGGAGACGCTGATGGGCATGTTCTACACGTGTGAGGACACCTCCGCCGCCCTGTCGCACTACCTGGACGGCATCCTGCCCCTGGGGCCCTTCCTGAAGACCCGCGCCCACCTGTTCAGCTGTCCCGGCTGCCGGGCCCTGCTGGCCACCCTGCGCGCCATGCCGGCGCTGGTGGCCGCCGCGCTGGAAGAGCCCGATGCCCCGGCCCGGGCCCAGCGGGCCCTTGAGGGCGCCCTGGCGCGCCTGGCCCGGGGCGAGGCGCATCCCCGCTCCGAGGCCCCGCCCCTGGCGGCCCGCCAGGCCCTGGAGGGCGATCCCGACCTGCCCATGCGGCTGCTGGCCGCCACCCACGAGGCCCTGAACCGAAAGGCCGCCCCCCTGGCCCCGTCCTGCCCCCTGCCCCAGGACACCCTGGACCGCCTGCCGCCGCCGGGGCAATGGCCCTGGCGGGAGGACGAGAGCGGGGTCCGGAAGGCCGAACTGCTCGCCGACTCACGCCGGGGCGTGCGCCTGCTGCTGGTCTACGCCCCGCCCAGCTCGACCCTCCAGCCGCACCGCCATCTGGGCTCCGAAAGCATGCTGATCCTGGACGGCGGCCTGGAGGACCGGGGGCGGGAGTACGGTCCCGGCGACTGGGTCCACTACCCCGCCGGTTCCTGCCACGCCCCGCGCATGGCGCCCTCGGGCTGCTGGTGCCTGATCCGCGAGGAGGGCGCGGTGCGCTTCCTGGGGCCCGCCGCCTGGCTGCGCCACCTGCGCCACGCCAGTTGAATCCTTCAAAGTCCCTTCGCCTCCAGGGCCTCCCGGCTCACCACGCCGCGGTCCAGCACGAGGCTGGTGACCAGCTGGACCGGGGTGACGTCGAAGGACGGGTTGTACGCCGGGGTGGCCGCCCCGGCCCAGCGCCAGGCGCCGAAGCCGCGCACCTCGGCCGGGTCGCGCTGCTCGATGGGGATGGCCGCGCCGTCCGGGCAGCGCAGATCCACCGTGGACCAGGGCGCCACCGGGTGGAACGGCACGCCGTGGTGGCGCGCCTGCACGGCCAGCCCGTAGGTGCCGACCTTGTTGGCGAAATCGCCATTGCGGGCGATCCGGTCGGCGCCCACCAGCACCCGCTGCACCTGGCCGTCGCGCAGCAGGATGGCGGCCATGCTGTCGGTGATCAGGGTGTGCGGGATGGCCTGCCGGGCCAGTTCCCAGGCGGTGAGCCGGGCCCCCTGCAGCAGCGGCCGGGTCTCGTCCACGTACACATGGCGCACCAGGCCGGCCTCGAAGCCCCGGCGGATCACCCCCAAGGCCGTGCCGATGCCGGCGGTGGCCAGCCCGCCGGAGTTGCAGTGGGTCAGCACCGCCTCGCCCGGGGCGAACAGGCTGAGCCCGTGCCGGGCCATGCCCTCGCACAGGGCCACGTCCTCGGCGAAGATGGCCTCGGCCTCGGCCCCCAGCGCGGCCGGACCGGCCGCAAGCGCCGCGCTCATGCGGTCCATGGCCCACATCAGGTTGACGGCGGTGGGCCGGGCGGCGCGCAGGGCGGCGGCGGCCTGGACCAGGGCGGCCGGGGCGGCGCCGGCTTCGGCCATGCAGGCCAGGGACAGGGCGGCGGCCACCCCGATCAGCGGCGCGCCGCGCACGGCCAGGCGCTGGATGTGGCCGATCATCACCGCCGGCTCGCCCGCGTCGAGCCATACCTCCCGGTCCGGCAGCAGGGTCTGGTCCAGAATCCGCAAGGTCCGGCCGTCATGGCGCAGGGCCATGGAATCCATCGGTTTCACAGCAACCTCCCGCCGCCCTGGCGGCGGGCCGCGCGCAGGGCCTCCAGCTCAGGCTCCGGCAGCGGCCTGGCGCCGCCCAGCTCATGGGCCGCTTTCAGGATCTGGCAGGCGTGCTCCAGCCGTTCCAGGCCATTGTAGGCTTCCTCAAGGGTTTCGCCCCAGGCCAGGGCGCCGTGCCGGGCCAGGATCATCAGCCGGTGCTCCGGCAGGAACGGGACGAGGTTCTCGCCCATGGCCGCCGTGCCGGGGCGGGCGTAGGGCACGATGGGGATGCTCCCGGCGGCCAGGATCAGCTCCGGCAGGGCGTCCCCGGGCAGGCAGTCAAGCTCCGGGAAGGCCAGGCTCCAGGCGATGGCCGTGGGCGGATGGGCATGCACCACCGCCCGGGCCTCGGGACAGGCCCGGTAGACCGCCAGGTGCATGAGCCGCTCCGAACTGGGACGCCCGGACCGCACCGTGCCGTCCGGGTCCATGAAGGCCATGTCGTCCGGCCCCAGGCCGGCCTTGGCCACCCCGGACGGGGTGATGGCGATCCGCCCGTCCCCGAGCAGGGCGCTCACGTTGCCGTCCGCCGCGGCCAGGAGGTTCCGGGCATGGAGGCGGCGGCAGACGTCGCAGATGGAGGCAAGGGGATCGGCGCGCATATGGTATTTTAGGGTAACTGAAGCGGCCACCGGAGCTGCTCTATATAAAGGATATGCATGATCCCCATGGCGGCTGCCGCTCACTTGATCCAAACTACCTCATAGCCACGGGCGATTCCGCCCATGGCGCTCCCGTTCGGAAGGTCCTTGTGACCATAAATCTTTCACCCCGCAGCGAATCCGTCCTGAAGACCCTCATCGAGACCTACCTCGTCCAGGGGGAGCCGGTGGGTTCCAGGCTGCTGGCCAAGCTGCTGCCCGGATCGCTCTCCTCGGCCACCATCCGCAACGTGCTGTCGGACCTGGAGGAGGAGACGCTGGTCTACCAGCCGCACACCTCCGCGGGCCGGGTCCCCACGGAAAAGGCCTACCGCTACTATGTGGACCGCTGGGTCAAGGCCACCGAGCCCGGCCCCGCCATGGGCGCCAAGCTGTCCGCGGCGTTCGAAGGCATGGGCGATCCCGAGGGCGAGGCCCAGTGGGTGCGCCATGCCAGCAAGGTGCTGTCCGAGGCCATGGAGGGCATCTGCGTGGCCCTGCCCACCCACCTGGCCACCAGCCGCCTGGTGCGCCTGGAGTTCGTCTCCATCGGCGCCGGCAAGCTGGTGACGGTCTGGGTCGGCACCGACGGCGAGGTCGAGCACCAGGTCATGGACAACAGCTGGGCCTTCCCGGACGAGGTGCTGGTGGAGCTGGGCAACTTCGCCACCAGCCATTTCGCCGGGTGCTCCCTGCGCGAGATGCGCGAGCGGCTGATCAAAGCGGTGGAGGAACAGGCCGACCAGACCCAGCAGATCCGCCGCCGGCTGGCGTCCCTGGCACAGCGCATGACCCTGCCGGTGGAGCGCGGCAGCTCCCCGGTGGTGGTGGCCGGCCTGGGCCTGCTGGGCCGGATCCCCGAATTCGGCGACGCCGGCCGCTTCCGCAGCCTGGTGGAAGCCTTCGAACAGCAGGAGCGGCTGGCCCATCTGCTCAACGCCTTCGCCCAGGCCGCGACCCGGGAAGTGCAGCTGCTGCTGGGCACCGAAAACCCATATTTCAATGAAATGCCCTTGGCCACCGCCCTGCGCACCGTGACGGTGCGAAAAAATCAGCATGTCACCTTCGCCTTGGTCGGCCCGTTGCGTATGGATTATGTAAAGCTTGTAGGTAGCCTTGCATGGTGGTCCGATGAGCTCCACCGGCGCGAACCGAACAGCGCATGATGCAACCTTAACTATCTTTTTATATAGAGCATTCAATGAATGAAACCCCAAACCCCAAACCCCTGAGCCCGGCACCCGAGGAGGACCGCCCGGAGGTTGAACCGACCCTTGATCTCGACCTCGCTGAATTCGAAGAGGTGAGAGACCTCCAGGCCCTGGCCGACGAGGTGGCGGAATCCACCCCGGAAGCCACCGCCCCGGCGGAGGCCGGCAAGCATCCCCGTGAAGAAATGGAGGCCAGTCTGTTCAAGGCTAGACAACGCATCGCGGAACTGGAAAAACAGGAAGCGGAACAGAAGGACAAGCACCACCGCCTGCTGGCCGATTTCGCCAACCACAGGAACCGGGTGGGCCGGGAAACCCAGCTCGCGGTGACCCTGGCCGAGAAGAAGCTGCTGCTGGACCTGCTGCCGGTGGTGGACAACTTCGAACGCTGCCTCGCTTCGGACTATTCGAACGTCGAGGACTTCCACAACGGCATCGGGCTGATCCACAAGCAGCTCCTGGAAACCCTGCGCAAGGCCGGGGTGACCGCGGTGGACGTGAAGGTGGGCGACCCGTTCGACGCCATGCAGGCCGAGGCGCTCACCACCACCAGCCAGCCCGGCCTGGCCGACGGCGCCGTGGCGGTGGTCTACGAACGCGGCTACATGCTCCGGGATCACCTTCTGCGCCCGGCCCGGGTGATCGTGAACCACGCGCCCCCCGAGCCGCTTCCGGAATCCAACGACTCAATTCAGTAGGCACCCATGACCCGGAGTCTTCAATGGCTGGCAAGCTGATCGGCATCGACCTGGGCACCACCAACAGCTGCGCCTGTGTCATGGAGGGCGGCGAACGCCGGGTGATCCCCAACCGCGAGGGCAGCCGGACCACGCCCAGCGTGGTGGCCTTCACCGGCAAGGGGGATGTCCTGGTCGGCCACATCGCCAAGCGCCAGGCGGTCACCAACCCGGCCCGCACGCTGTTCGCGGTGAAACGCCTGATCGGCCAGCGCTTCGATTCGCCCAGGGTGCAGGACGCCATGAAGCGGCTGCCTTTCCCCGTGGTCAAGGCGCCCAACGGCGACGCCTGGCTGGGGGTCGGCGAACGCTCCTACGCCCCGCCGGAGATCTCGGCCATCGTGCTCAAGTCGCTGAAGGCCTCGGCCGAAGCCTTCCTGCACGAGGAAGTGGTCGATGCCATCATCACGGTGCCGGCCTACTTCGACGACGCCCAGCGCCAGGCCACCAAGGACGCCGGGCGCATCGCCGGCCTCAACGTGCTGCGCATCATCAACGAGCCCACCGCGGCGGCCCTGGCCTATGGGCTGGACAAGAAGGGGATCCGGCAGGTCCTGGCCATCTACGACTTCGGCGGCGGCACCTTCGACTTCACCATCATGGAGATGAACGACGGCGTGTTCGAAGTGCTGGCCACCAGCGGCGACACCTTCCTGGGCGGCGAGGACTTCGACCAGACCATCCTGCAGTGGCTGGTGGACCACTTCCGCGCCACCACCGGGATCGACCTGACCAAGGACCGCATGGCCCTCCAGCGGCTCAAGGAAGCCTCGGAAAAGGCCAAATGCGAGCTGTCCACCCTGGACCGGGTGGAGGTGCGCCTGCCCTTCATCGCCCAGGGTCCCACCGGCCCCCAGCACCTGGAGGCCACCATGACCCGGGAGCAGCTGGAGGCCATGGTCGCCGACCTGGTGGCGCGCACCATGATCCCGGTCAAGGACGCCCTGCAGCACGCCGGCAAGAAACCCGGCGAGGTGGACGAAGTGATCCTGGTGGGCGGCCAGACCCGGATGCCCCTGGTGCAGCAGGTGGTCAAGGACTTCTTCGGCCGCGAGCCGAACCGGGACATCAACCCCGACGAAGTGGTGGCCGCCGGCGCATCCATCCAGGGCGCCGTGCTCACCGGCGAAGTGAAGGACCTGGTCCTGCTGGACGTGACCCCGCTCTCCCTGGGCATCGAGACCCAGGGTGGCGGCTACGTGAAGATCATCCAGCGCAACAGCACCATCCCCACCCGCGACAGCCGGGTGTTCACCACCGTCATGGACAACCAGGCGCGGGTGGAGGTGCACGTGCTCCAGGGCGAGCGGGAGCTTGCCGAGCACAACAAGAGCCTGGGCCGGTTCGATCTCATCAACCTGCCGCCGCTGCCCAAGGGCGCGCCGCAGATCGAAGTGACCTTCGACATCGATTCCAACGGCATCGTCAAGGTGTCCGCCAAGGACCTGCTCACCAGCCTGGAGCAGAGCATGAGCATGCGCCCCTCCTCGGGCCTGTCCGAGCTGGAGATCCAGGCCATGCTGCGGGAAGCCCAGAGCAACGCCACGGCCGATTCCCAGCGGCGGGACGAGTTGAAGTACATCGCCTCGGCCGAAGGGCTGCTCTACTCCTGCGACAAGAGCTTCACCGAATGCGGCAAGTTCCTGACCCTGGAGGACCAGGGCAAGGTCCGGGACACCCTGGCCTCCGTGCGCAACGCCGTGGCCGGCAAGGACGCCGCCGGGCTCAAGGCCTCCGAGGGCAGCCTGCTCGAGGTCCAGAAGATCCTCACCAACGCCGTGCTGGCCGCGAGCGAAGCCATGATGTCGGCCCTGGACCAGGAGAAAGAGGCCAAGGACGAGTGAAAGCGGGTTCCAAGCCCATGCCCCTCTGGTAACCTGGATTCATGAAGCGTGATTACTATGAAATCCTGGGCGTGGGCCGGGAAGCCCCCCTCGACGAGATCAAGAAGGCCTACCGCAAGTTGGCCATGCAGTTCCATCCGGACCAGAACCCGGGGAACAAGGCGGCGGAGGAGCAGTTCAAGGAGGCGGCCGAAGCCTACGCCATCCTGTCCGACGCCGACAAGCGCCGGCAGTACGACCAGTTCGGCCATGCCGGGGTCGGCAACAACGGCGGCGGCTTCCAGTTCGACCCCAACCAGTTCGCGGATTTCCAGGACATCTTCGGCGGCATTTTCGGCGGCGGGATCTTCGGCGACCTGTTCGGCGGGGGCGGCCGGCGCCGCTCCGGCGGCGGCGAGCGCGGTTCCGACCTGCAGTACACCCTGCGCATCAGCTTCCAGGACACCCTGTTCGGAGTGGATGCCAAGGAGATCGAGATCCCCCGCCTGGACAGCTGCGGTGAATGCAAGGGCACCGGCTGCGCCCCGGGCACCAGCCCCCAGGTCTGCCCCCAGTGCCGGGGCAACGGCCAGATCGCGGTGCGCCAGGCCTTCCTGCAGATGTACGTCCCCTGCCCGAGGTGCGAAGGGCGCGGCCAGATCATTCCCAGTCCATGCAGCGCTTGCCGTGGCGGCGGGCGGATCCAGAAGCGCACCAAGGTGCGCTTCCGCATCCCGGCCGGCGTGGACCGGGGCCAGCGCCTGCGGGTCCAGGGCGAAGGGGAGGCCGGCGTCAGCGGCGGCGGCCCGGGCGACCTGTTCATCGTCTTCGACGTGGAGAACGATCCCCAGTTCGAGCGCGACGGTTTCGACCTGCACCGCAAGCAGGAAGTGCCGTGGCCGCTGCTGGTCCTGGGCGGCGAGCTGGCGATCAAGACGCCCTACGGCAACGACAGCCTCAAGATCGCGGCCGGCACCCAGGCCGACAAGGTGGTCAAGATCCCCAATGCCGGCGTGCCCAGGCTGAGGGGCGCCGGGCGCGGCGACCTCTACCTGCACCTGCGGGTGACGGTGCCGGGCAAGCTCTCCGCGGAGAAGGCCGAACTGGTGCGCCGGCTCCTGGATGACGACGTGGCCAGCGGCACCGTGGCCGAGCCTGAAGAGGGCTTCCTGGCCAAGGTATTCGGCGGCGACAAGGCCAAGAAGAAAAAGAAGCGGTAGAATGGTCGGGTAAGGGGAGTAGTTCCCGCCCGCCCCGGCGGCGGCCCGATCGACACGCTGGCCTGCGGGCCCGGTCGGCCACTTCGATCGTCTGAAGCGAACGAGACCTTCGTCCAGTCAACCTGGCGGAGGGATCGCTTGTCCAGCACCCCTCGGTCCCCCTTGCGGAGTGCGGAATGATCGAACGGTGGTGGTGGAAGATCGGCGTGGCGGTGGTGCTGGCGCTGCCCGCGGTGGGGCTGCGCGCCCTGGGCCTGCAGCCGCCGCCGCTGGCCAGCGTGCTGGTCTACGGCGGCGCGGTGGTGGCCTCATCCTTCCTGCTTTGCTGGGCGGCCGAGGCGGTCCAGCAGGACATCAGCGCCAGCCTGGCCACGGCCATCCTGGCGCTGATCTCGATCCTGCCCGAATACGCGGTCGATCTCTTCTTCGCCTTTTCCTCCGGCCGCCACCCTCAGCTGACCCGCTACGCCGCCGCCAACATGACCGGCAGCAACCGGCTGCTGCTCGGCCTGGGCTGGCCGCTGGTGCTGCTCCTGCTCATGGTCTGGGGCCGGCGCAACGGCCGGCCGGTGACCGAGCTGGCCATCAAGCCCAGCCGCCGGGTGGAGCTGGCCTTCCTGGGGCTGGCCAGCCTGTATGCCATCACCTTCCCGCTGCGCCGGGGCATCCACTGGACCGACGGCGTGGTCCTGATCGGCCTGTATGCCCTGTATGTCTGGCGCCTGGCCAAGGAGGAGCGCTCGGAGCCCGTGCTGATGGGAGTGGCGTCCCGGCTCGGCGCGCTGTCCTGGAGCCGGCGCCGGCTCACGCTCACCTTCATCTTCGTGTGGTCGGCGTTCATCGTGGTGCTGGTGGCCAAGCCGTTCGCCAACGCCCTGCTGGACGGCGGGCGCGCCCTGGGCCTGGACGAATTCCTCCTGGTGCAATGGGTGGCGCCGCTGGCCACCGAGGCGCCGGAATTCCTGGTGGCCGGCCTGCTGGCCCTGCGCGGCGAAGCGGACACGGCCCTGGGCACCCTGCTCTCCAGCAAGGTGAACCAGTGGACCCTGCTGGTGGGCGGCCTGCCCCTGGCCCATTGGCTCGGCGGCGGCCAGGGCCGCCTGCCCTTCGACCCCCGCCAGGTGGAAGAGTTCTGGCTCACCGCCGCCCAGACCCTCATGGGTTTCGCCATGCTCTCCAAGCTCAGCATGAAGCGCTGGGAAGGCGCGGCCCTGCTGGTGCTGTTCGCGGTGCAGTTCCCGTTCACCGCCCCGGCCACCCGGATGATCCTCTCCGGCCTCTACTTCCTCCTGGCCGGTGGCCTGCTGTGGGCGCACCGCCAGGAACTGCCGCTCCTGGCCCGGGCCCTGTGGCGCAGTGGCCCCATGGCCCTGCCTTCGGCCTTCGGGCCGGGCAAGGCCGTGGCGAAAAAGTTGGCTGCCGGATCACTTCCTCGGCGGTGAGTTTGGGCCAGGCCGCATCCGCCCATGCATGGACCTGCTCCTTGACTTTCCCGGACCCCGAGTGGTCCAATGGCCGGCATATTCCATAACAACCCGGCAAGGGGGGACCATGGTGCGGCTCCAAGCAATCCTGAACGGGATCCTTGTGCTCCTTTTTTCGGTCATGGGAGGGCCGGCCGAAGCCCAGGGCGTCATGAAGCTCAGCAGCCTCATGCAGAAGCAGGAGCACCATGAAGTCATCCGGCTTCTCCAACCCCAGGTGGACCGCAAGGAAAAGTTGCCCTCCTTCAGCCTGTTCTGCCTGGCCTCCTCCTATGGTGAAGTCCGGGATTACCGGGCCGAGTTCGCCACGGTGGACCTGTTGGAAAAGCAGGTCGCCCAAGGGGAAGACCATTTCTTCGGGGGCTACCTGGCTCCCTACCCCATGCTCCTCAGGTCCCAGGCCTACCTCGACCTGGGGGAGCCCGACCAAGCCGTCCGCGCCGCCGCGGCCGCCTGGGCCATCCTGGACAGCCCCCCCGGGAGGGCCAGCAGTTTCCACGCCATGGACACCATCCTGGTCCAGGGCTCATTGGGCTTGGCCCACGCGCTCCTGGGGCACATCCATGAGGCCGATGGCTGCCTGGCGGCGGTGGAGGCGGTCCCGGCCACAGGCGTCCTCGGGCCCCACAAGTACACGGCCATCGCGAAAATCCAGATGGCCCTGAAACGATATCCCAAGGCCCTCGAGGCCCTGCGGAACCCCGACATCAAGGTCAACGCCCTGGTTCGGATGTTCTACAACCAGACCTTCCAGGATTTGCCCAAGCCCTACATCTACACCAAGTGCCTTTTCGAGACCGGCAGCCTGAAGGAGGCCAGGGCAGGCTTCGACGAGCTCTTGAGGAATCCGAGGATCGAGGACCTCGGCGGGATACACTGGGCGGTCCTGCTGGATCGGGCCCGGATCGCCCAGGCGGAAGGCGAGGCATCCCGCGCGGAGGGCTGGTTGAAGGAAGCCGCCGAAATCGTGGAACGGCAGCGGGCATCCATCGGCACGGAGGCGGGCCGGATCGGCTTCGTCGGGGACAAACAGGCCGTTTACCAGGATCTGATCCAGCTCCTGGTAGCCTCCAACCGGCCCGCGGAGGCCTTTGAATGGGCGGAGCGGGCCAAGGGGCGCGCCCTGGTGGACCTTCTGGCCTCCCAGAAACGCCTTGCCGGCCATGGCCAGGGGAGCGAGGCGGCCCTGGCTGGTCTCGGAGAGGCCGAGGAAAGGCTGACGGTGGTTCCCGACCAGCCCGGAGCGACGGGAACCCGCGGAATCTTCGTCAAGGCCCGGGCGGACCTGGCCGTCCGGGATCCTGAGCTGGCTTCCCTGGTCATGGTGAGCCCGGTGCGCGCTTCCGCCATCCAGGCCAGGCTTCGCCCCGAAGAGACGCTTCTGGAATACGTCCAGGCGGGGAAAGCCTGGTACGCCTTCGTGGTTACCCGGGAGGACCTGCGGGCAGTGGCCCTGGACGGCGCGGGCCTGGAGGAGCGCGTGGCCAAAGCGCGAGCAGCCTTCGCCAACCCCAGCGCCGCCTGGGAGGATGGTTCGGCAGCGCTCTTCCGGCAGATCTATGCCCCTGTCGCCGGCCTGGTTCGAGGCCGCGCCCTCACCATCGTGCCGCAAGGTCCGCTGCACTATGTGCCCTTTGCGGCCCTCGCCGGTTCAGGGCGGTTCCTGGTGGAGGACCATGATCTTCGCGTCCTGCCCAGCGCCAGCGTGCTCACCCTGCTCAAGCCGGGGAAGGCGGTGTCCAACTCCCTGATCCTGGGCAACCCGGCCCTGGGGGATGCTTCCCTGGACCTGGCTTTCGCCCAGGAGGAAGCCAAGGCCGTGTCCAGGATCCTTCCGGAATCCACGCTCCTGCTGCGGGAGGCGGCCACGGCGGAGGCGGTGAAGGCCTCCGCCCCGCACTTCGATCTCCTGCATTTCGCCGCCCATGGCTTGTTCGACCCGGACCATCCCCTGGATTCCGCCATCTTCCTGAGCGGGAAGGACGGGAGTGACGGCAGGCTGAGCGTGGCGGACCTCTACAGCCTCTCGCTGGACGCCGACCTGGTGACCCTCAGCGCTTGCGAATCGGCACTTTCCAGCATTTCCAAGGGGGACGACGTGGTGGGCTTCACGAGGGGCCTCCTCTTCGCCGGCTCCCGCTCCATCCTGTCCAGCCTCTGGAAGGTGGACGACGAGGCCACCCGCGACCTCATGGTACGGTTCTACACGGGCCTTTCCGGGCTAGGCAAGGCCGAGGCCCTGCGCCAGGCCCAGCTCTCCGTCAGGGCAGGGCGACCCCACCCCTACTACTGGGCCGGTTGGCTCCTCACGGGAAACGACCGCTGAACTTTTAACCGGGCCCTGTTGCGCGGCGGCCCGTGGCCGCTGCCGAAGAAGGCCACGTCCTTGGCTAGCGG
>Ga0181535_10002452_pt1 | contig 22627 bp, 20 predicted proteins | sample PEATcosm2014_Bin_44_FD_119774 | JGI IMG/M metagenome (GOLD analysis project Ga0181535, IMG submission 119774) | Peatland microbial communities from MTU Mesocosm Facility, Houghton, MI, USA - PEATcosm2014_Bin17_30_metaG | ecosystem: Environmental > Terrestrial > Soil > Wetlands > Peat | place...
CTATCAAATAACAAAAGGAACTATATAATGAACATCTATGTTGGGAACTTGTCTTCAGACGTTGCTGAAGAAGACCTGAGAAATTTATTTTCGGAGTACGGTCATATTACTAATGTAAAAGTGATAAAAGACATATTTTCCGGTACATCTAAAGGATTTGGCTTTGTGGAAATGCCAGGCGTAAGCGAAGCACAAAAGGCGATAAATGAATTAAATGCAAAAGAGCTTAAAGGTAAAAAAATTGTTGTTAACGAAGCAAGACCTAAAACCGACAGCAGAAGAGGCGGTGGCGGCGGCGGAAATCGCGGCGGCGGCGGTAGAGGCGGAAGCAGTAGCGGCGGCGGCGGTAGAAGGAAAAGCTGGTAACAAAATTTTTTGGATGAGTCCCTGTTACAATCAGTGTATAAAATTGTAAAATTTTTTCATCTAAATAAATTTTTGATCTGAATTTGCTCTTAAAAAGCAAAGAAGGATTTTTGTTAGCAAAAACATATAAAAAAACCTTATAAATTTATTTATAGGGTTTTTTTAATTTAAATACTTTGGAAAATATCAGCTTGTTTTATAGTTCACTCGGGATCTTTTTAATGTCAATTATAATATTTTCAATCCACATTATTTATTTTGTCTGAAAAATATCATTGAGATATTATTATGTTTTGTCTGAAATGTAATTAACATTTAACCATCTGTTAAAAAATACTTACATTACTTTTTGGATCTACATAAGACCTGTATATTTTTGATCTGCATAAAAATTCCTTATCATCAACTTTAAAATCCTTTGGGTCAAACTTTTTAAGCTTCATTGATTGATATTTTGTTGTCGGATAAATAAATTCAAAATGATTTTTTGACGTTGTTACTTTTATTGGCATTTTAAAATCTTTAACATCTGCTTCCCACTTATATCTTAAGGCAGTTTCATTCCCCTTCTTAATTACATATGCATTGAAAATAGGAAAACTTACATATCTTAAATATTGTTCAAAGAAATAGTTATAATCCTGTCCTGTCTTTTGATTTACATAGTTAATTATGTCATCTGCATTGATGCATTTATAAGCAAAATTATTCTGCATCCCTTTTAATGTTGAGAACCAGAGCGAATCATTATTTATTACATCTCTTAATGTATTCAGGACAAGCTGTCCTTTATCATACATATCACCGGAGCCTTCCTGGTTAACATTGTAAGGACCAATAATAGGTTTATCATTTCTGATATTAGTTTTTTTGCCATTCATATATTCTAACGATGCTGTGCGGCCCCAGTTATATTCAACAAAAAGAGCTTCCGCATAAGCTCCAAAGCTTTCATGTATCCACATATCACCAATATCATTTGATGTTATGCTATTGCCCCACCACTCATGAGCGCTTTCATGAATAATAATAAAATCAAACTTTAGCCCAACCTTGCTGCTGGCATTGCCTTCATAACCGCCAAGAAAATGATTGCCGTAAGCTATGGCTGATTGATGTTCCATGCCGTTATGGGAAGATTCGATAAGCTTATAGCCATCACGGTAAAATGGATATTTGCCAAAATATTTTTCATAACATGCATGCATGGTTTTCACTTGCCTGAATTGCTGTTTGGCTTTCTTAAGATTTTCAGGCAAAACATAGTAATCAAGAGTTAGCTTGCTCCCGTCTTGACTTGTATAGACGTCGCTAAAGTGAGCGTATTTGCTAATATTAATTGTTACGTCATAATTATTAATCGGATAACTTACAAACCAGCTGTATTTTATACTGCTGTCAGGCAGGACTATTTTACTCCTAAGCCTTCCGTTTGAAACATCCTCTAGGCCTTTTGGTACCGTAATATTTATAAGCATACTATCGGGTTCATCAGACTGATGGTCCTTATTTGGCCACCATAGACTTGCACCAGTTCCCTGGCAGGTTACTTGGATCCAGGGATTCCCTTTGTTATCTTTTGTCCATATAAAACCGCCATCCCAAGGCGGGCGCTCGGCAATTTGAGGTTTACCCGAGTAGTAAAAAATTATTTGATGTATTGAATTTTGTTTCAACATATTCGGAAGAGTTATAAATACAGCTCCAGCCTCCCGTGAATATTTTAACGGTGTGCCGTCTTCAAATTCTATTTTATCAACATTCATATTGGCAAATAGATCAACCTGCATTTTATCAAAGGTGTTTACCACCTTAAATCTGATGATATTTGAGCCTTTAATAGATTTTGCGGAAGTATCCACAGCGATATCAAGGTTGTAATATGTTACATCATAACATGAACGAAGAGGTGAGAGGTATCCACGCAAAGAATCAGCCTTAGTAAACGGTCCCCAGTTATAATGAGATGGTTCTTGAGCATACCCTGATTGTATAAAAAAAAATAAAATTAATACACTAAAATGAAGTAATTTTTTCATCTAACTATCCAATTATGATGTTTTTAATTATTTGAAAAATTGTTTTAACTAAATTTGTAAAAGATTCTTCCAAAATCCGGATGACTAGCAACAGCCCAAAAGTTTTCCAATACACTTAATCATTTTCTTAAAATTTGGGACATATTTTATCTGATTTTATTTTACGAGTTTATTACATTGGAGTAATTTTTATCAACATTACTCCATGATGCGGAACTTTAACGGAAAATTCTTTAGAATAAATTCCTAGATTCTTCTGCCGCCAAATATCCCTTACTTTAAACTTACCGGTAATTCCAATATCAGATGCCTTCAAAACTATTTGTTCTTTACTATCCGAGATTTTATTTGAAAAATATTCAGCAGGACTTTTTTTCTTGTCTCCTACACTGAATAATCCAACCACTTTGGAACCATCTTCTAAATTTTTTACCCATATTTGTTTTCCATCTGAATCAAGTATCCGGCTTGCCTGTTTGCCAAGAGGATCCTGGTCAACAGCAAGTACTTCATCATTTGATAAAAGATTTAAAGTAAAATCATCAAGCCTTGAAAGATCACAGCCTATTAACAAAGGAGAAGATAAAAGGCACCACAAACTTATGTGAGTATATTGCTCATCCGGTGTGAGTTTTGATTTATGTAAACTAGGTCCCCAGCCGACTAATCCGACAACAAGCATATCGGGATCATTCCAATGTCCCGGTGAAGCATATCTTTCATGCCCTGCCTGGCTAAATCCGTTTTGAGACATACTTGACCAGCTATCCGCAATATCGCCGGTGGTTCTCCAGCAATTACCGCCCACCTCAGAACCCCATTCCCATACATTTCCCATTCCATATTGGCATAAACTATAGACAATATCTCTGTTAACTTTATCAAGTGAAGCGCGCATCACCCTATAAGGTTTTTGATAAGCCTCAAGATTCTGATTTGTATCAATGCTTCCGTAAGAACACCAATCATATTTTAAGTAATCGATTCCCCAATCGGCATAACGCAAAGCGTCTTTATCTTCACTTTGATAACTTGCGGTATATCCTGCACAAGTTGTCGGTCCCGGTGAAGAGTAAAGTCCAAGTTTCAATCCTTTGTCATGGACATATTTACTTAATGTTTTCATATCGGGGAATTTTTTATTTGCATTTATCATTCCGCTGCTGTCCCTGGCATCTCCGGCTGTTAAAGAATCTTTTGAGTCTGTTTTAATCGACCAGCAGTCATCTATATTTACGTAAGTCCAACCATGATTAATTAATCCCGTTTTAACCATAGCATCGGCAGCTGCTTCAACCTTGTTTGCATCAACCGCACTTGCCCAGCAATTCCAACTATTCCAGCCTAATGGCGGGGTCAAACATATTGTACTTCCTACGACAATCCGGAATTTGCTTTCAACTTTTCCAAGATTATTCTTCGCAATTAAAGTGATTTTATACAATCCTTCTTTTATGATTTTACCGTTTATAATCCCCGTATTTGAGTCAAGTACAAGCCCATCCGGCAGATTTACAGCTGAAAAAATAATCGGTCTTTTACCTGTAGCGGAAATTGTATAAAAAAAAGGCCGACCTGGCCGTACTCCAAAAATCTTTGCGCCATTTATCTGTGGATGATCCGAAACTTTAGGAGTTAAAATATAAGCCTTAGGTGCTGATTTTTTTATGAGTAAAGATTGAGGAGATACTTCTTTCGTCATTTCAATTTTTGCATCACACCAATCTGCATGATCATAATCAATGCCGTCGCCGGCATCCGTAACAAGCAAACCAAGAATTTTAATATTTCTTATATCAATATCAATTATTTTTGGAGTAGTTCCCTTTTTCATGATGCCGCTTTGCCAAAGAACTTTTTTATCTCCTAAAGCCATAAATTCTACTGAGCCTTTATTTGTAGCCTCGTCATCAACACCAACTGTAGCCAAAAATCGTTTCCCATTTTTATTGATATTTAATTGATATGTGCTAACCGCATTAGTCCCAACTCCGCGTTCGAATTTATTACCGGCTATGCTCAATATATTTCCTTCAACGGATTTATTTGCTTGCGCCGTACCCCAGCCGCTTTCCATATTTGAAAGATCAAGTTTATCCAGCCAGATTGTCTGTGCATTTATTGTCAATGTATATGTTAGTAAAATTAGAGTAATAAATAGGAGCTTTTTCATGTTCCCGCCGTTCATAAAATGGAGAAAAGTTATTATAAAAATGTTTATTATAATCATAGTGAATTTAATTAAAAAATAATTATGTTATAAGGTCTCTAAAGATAAAATTTTTAAGATGAGGATTATGCCTAAATTAATAGATTCGCCAGTTATTGTCCGAGCGGCCGGAAACAAACCAAAAATAATTGAAGAGTATGTTGGTAGAGTTAATACTAAAATAGAACCGGTAAGTATTGCAAGAATGAAAAGTCCGGGTGGCTGGCTGGAACCCGGGCAAACTCCGGAATTTGATGAATATACAATAGTATTAAAAGGTAAGTTGAGGGTTAATTACAAAGGAGGATATATTGAAGTAAATGAAGGGCAGGCAATACAGGTTTTAAAAGGGGAGTGGGTGCAGTACAGCACTCCGGGGATAGAGGGTGCAGAATATATCGCAGTTTGTTTACCTGCATTTTCACCAGATCTTGTGAACAGAGATTAATTAATCTTGAATGTTTAAATAAGAGAATGAATGAGATGAAAAATATTATTGATGAACGTGTCAAAAAAATTCTTATTGATAGAGTGCTAAATATATCGATTGAAGATAAAGCTCAATGGGGTAAGATGAATGTTCATGAAATGATTTGTCATTGCTCCGATCAGTTAAGAATGTCTATGGGATTAAAGGAAACCGAATATGTAGGGAAACCGGTTTTAAGTTCTATCGTGAAGTGGTTGGTTTTTATGGGTATGCCGATTCCCAAAGGTAAAGTTAAAACAGTGAAGGAATTAGAACAGGGTGTTGGCGGGACAAAACCAGCGGAATTTGAAAAAGATAGAACGGTCTTGATAAAGCTGATTAATGATTTTGCTGGTTCATTCCAAAATACTCCTTATAGAATTCACCCTGTTTTCGGTAAGTTGAATTGTATTCAATGGGGAAAATTGGATTATACTCATTTAAACCATCATTTAACTCAATTTAAAAGATAGCAGCCGGCTGGAATATTCGATGAGAGGGGACTAGTTTTTGTCTCCACAAATACTCTCTTCTATAAGATGTATAGTATTGAATCAATAAATTAGTATATAAAGTTTATCAAAATGTTAAGAAAATGAAGAGGATTTTATCTATATTAATTCAAATTGGATAATATAAATATTTCATACCATCCTGCAATTACGGAAATTGTTAAAAAAAAATAATTTAGATGCCCTTAAATTTTGTCAAAATTCATATAAGGAGAATTTATGGAAACTTATTATGATCCTAAAGACTTAAGTAAATTTGCTGAAATTAGCGAAGGCGCGCCGGAACTTTGGAAAAAATTTAGTGATTGGTATGGAGCGGTATTTGCGGCGGGGGCGTTAACCGAGAGGGAAAAAGCCTTAATTGCTTTAGCTGTCGCCCATGCAGTTCAATGCCCTTATTGCATTGATGCCTATACACAGGAAAGCCTTGCCAAAGGTGCTGATCTGGAACAAATGACTGAAGCTATTCATGTAGCCAGTGCAATTAGAGGAGGCGCATCATTAGTTCATGGCGTTCAGATGAAAAATGTAAATACTAAATTATCTATGTGATAAAATGGAATTAAAAATAAGAAATAAAAGCATGATGGCATCCGGTGAGAAATTGGCGAATGCAGAAGAACAATTGAAAATAATAAACCAGTCTTCCGGAATACCTTCATTTGATACTAAGCTTGAATCATCAGGCAATGGACACCTTACCAGCGGTAAGATTGAAATCTTTCAGGTAAACATTGGTAAAATGTGCAACCAGGTATGCAAGCATTGCCATGTTGATGCAGGCCCGGACAGGAGAGAAATAATGACGAAGGAGACTATGGAATTATGCCTGTCAGCTCTTGCCTCGGCGGAAATGTTAACCGTTGATATAACCGGCGGCGCACCCGAAATGAATCCTTATTTCAAATGGTTTGTTTCTGAAATAAGTAAAATGGGCAAACATATTATGGTACGTTCAAATTTAACCATACTTGCTGCAAACGGTTTCGAAGACTATCCTGAGTTTATGGCTGAGAACAAAGTAGAAATTATTTCTTCACTTCCGTTTTATAAATCATCTTTAACTGATAAGCAAAGAGGTGAAGGTGTTTTTGAAAAATCTGTTGCTGCCATAAAAATACTGAATAACCTGGGCTATGGCAAAGAAAATTCCGGACTGAAATTTAATCTTGTATATAATCCTGCAGGCGCTTTCCTTCCCGGTTCACAGTCAGAGTTGGAAAAAGAATATAAGCGTGAGTTGTTAAAAAATTATGGGCTGGTCTTCAATAATCTTTATACTATTACCAATATGCCTATCAGCAGGTTTCTGGATTATCTGATTTCTTCCGGAAATTATGAAGCTTATATGGAAAAATTGAGCATTTCATTTAACACGGTCGCTGCACAAAACGTTATGTGCAAGTTTACACTTTCGGTAGGTTGGGATGGAAAGCTTTATGATTGCGATTTTAACCAGATGCTGGAATTAAATTTGAACCACGGGGCGCCAAGCCATATTAAAAATTTTAATATATCATTGCTTGAAAATCGAAGGATCATAACAGGACAGCATTGTTATGGATGCACTGCAGGAGCGGGTTCCAGTTGCGGAGGTGCTACGGCCTGATTAAAAGTACGAAAATTTAACGGGAGATTTTGTACTTGCGTGTTTTTCGATCGCCCTGAAAGTGAAGAAAAATATAAATTATAAAGAATCTGGACATATTTTCCCTACAATATGTTACAGAAGAGGTCAGAACTGTAGTATGAATGTATTGTAATTTTTTTAATTATAAACTTATTATTATCCATTGAGTTATTCTATAAATTGTTACATGAAGTATATCATTTAATATTAATAAAATCATAAATTATTTAACCAGGATATCAAATGCAAAAATCCAATCATATATATGACTTATTTGAACACATGCAGTGGGCGGATGCAACTGTTTGGCAAATTGTTCTAAATACTGCGGGAGCAGAGAATGATGAAAAAATTAAAAGTAAATTCTTTCATATTCATATGGTGCAGCAAGCTTATCTTTGTTTATGGGAAAAGCTCCCTTTAAAATTACAGGATATAACTGATTTTAAAGATCTGCAGTCGGTATCAAAATGGGGAAGTGAATTCTACAAAAAGGTTTATAGCTTTTTGGACAGCCTCGAAGAAAAAAAAATCGAATCTATACTTGAAATACCGTGGATTAAATTTTTTGAAGCTAAGATCGGAAAAGTACTGAACTCTATAAATATTGAAGAATCATTTCTTCAAGTGGCTCTTCATAGTAGCTACCACCGCGGGCAGGTTAACGCCCGGCTCCGTGAATTAGGTGGTGAACCGCCCTTAGTCGACTATATATTCTGGATTTTACAAAACAGGCCTGAAGCTAAATGGGGAGAATGGATGAATGATTGAATGGATGGGAGAATGGATGATGGGTGAATGAACTTTAGCAATAATTTATCAAGATTATTTAAGATTTGGGGACTTTCTTTTTATAAAATATCATATATTATTAATTTGTTAGAAAATTTATGAAATTGTTCAAGCTACTAATCACAGTAATATTATTCTTCAACTACATTAAGGCACAGGATAGCGTTAAAATATCGGGGTATGTAAGAGATTTTGAAAGTCATCCTTTGGATAGCGTTGTGGTGCATTTGAAAGATAGAAATTTTAAGGATCTTTATACAACTTATTCTGATAAATGGGGTTATTATGAACTAAAAATACCAGTATCGAATTATTATTGTATGTATGCAATAAAAGAAAGCGACTATGGCAATACCCGGCTTGAATTTTGGGCATGGAATATTCCGGCTTATAAAAATTTAATTATAAGTCCTTCATACAACAGGCTGGAAGTATACGGAGTTAATATTTTTGAGCCACAAGTTGGTCCGTATGAAACTTATATGGTATACTTTAGGCCAATGAGTTTGACACGTGCCCTGCTGGTTAAAGGTAAAGATTTAATTAATTATAATATTGCTCCCGATTCATTAAGTGAAAAAGATATTGATATAAAAATGAATGGAAAGAACACTCAGATAGTAAATATCAATAAAGTTAATGAGTATGCAAGAGGGAAAACCTTATATGGTTATTTAGTCCAATTTAAAAAATCAAATACTGAAAATTTAGAATTAAAAAATTATGATAAAATAGAAATTATAGTAACCGATCCGGAAAACGGAGATAGAGGTATGAGTGTTTCTTACATAAAAAAGTAACATAAACGCAACAACAATAGTATCCGTCAAATTGAATTAATAAGCATTTTGCCGGTTTGTTAAGTTAACATGTCATGAAAAAATCCGTTGGTTGTCAACTCAAAACGGATTCATTAAACATATTAGCATATCTGCGCTTGTACGCCTGGGGAGATAAACCTGTGTGCCGCCTGAATATTTCACGGAAAAAGTTGAAATCTTCATAACCGGATTTTACACATACCTGTTCAATACCAACCTTTCCATTTTCCAATAACCTTTTAGCAGCTTCTACTCTTACGCGTTGAATATATTCAAGCGGAGTATTGCCGGTTGCTTCGATAAATCGCCTTATAAGTGTGCGGTTAGAAATATTAAATTTATTAGCAAGCTTTTTAATATAAAGTTCATCACAATAATGCTGTTCAATAAATTCCTGTACTTCCCGGATTCCCTTGTCGGCATGGCTTCTTTGAAGATCAAATATTGCAAATGAGTTTTGGCCGCTGTCGTGTACCTGTATCATCATAACTTTTGAAGCGGCCAGGGCAAGTTCACGCCCGCAAAATTTTTCAATAAGATAAATCATTAACGAAGTGAATGAAAAAGCAGCGCCGCAAGAATAAATTCTTCCCTCATCAATAATTACTTTATCATCTTCTAGCTTAACATTAGGATAAAGCTTTCTAAATAAAGGTACGCCCATCCAATGAGTTGTGGCTCTTCTTCCATCAAGAATTCCGGCAGCAGCCAGCAAGAAAGTTCCCATGCATATTGAGGCAACTTCACTTCCGGTATTAAACTGATGTCTGATCCATTCAATCATCTTTTTTTCATCTTTCAGAACTTTTTCAACTAATTCAAAATTCATTGCTGGAATAATTATCAAATCGTATTTCCTTTTATTCCTTATAGTTTTGCTGCCTCTAACAAAACCAGGTGAATATTTATCTATATTAAGAGAGTCAACAATGTCCACTTCAAAATCAACTTTGTTATTTAAGACACCAAATATTTGTTTTGTAATATCTATTTTAGTTAAAATATCATATGGACCTATGATGCTGCTGCTTACAGCACCGGTATAGTTTAGTATTGCAACTTTCAATTTTTAACTCCAAAATGTTCTGGCAAATATACCTCTATTAAATGTCATATTTGCCACTTCTTTATATTCATTTTGGTGGATATTATTACTAATAGAATTATGGGTTTAGAATTCACTAATAATTTAATTATAAAATAATAAAGAAAGGATCCAATATATGACATCAAAAGAAAATTCAATAAACTGGTTTGAAATATCTGTTTCAGATATAAAAAGGGCGAAGAAATTTTATGAAACCGTTTTTGATATAAAAATGGAAACGATGAATATGATGGGATTGGAAATGGCATTTTTTCCAGCGGAACCGGGAAACGGAAAGGCTTCCGGAGGATTGGTCCAGAGTCCATCACATAAACCGAGCGTTGACGGAGTAAAACTTTACTTGAACGGTAATCCTGACTTATCTGTAGCGCTGTCGAATGTAGAAAAAGCCGGCGGTAAAGTCATTATGCCTAAGACAAAGATTTCCGATGATGTTGGCTATATGGCATATTTCTCGGATACAGAGGGCAATGCGGTCGCTCTTCATTCACAAAAATAATAATCAATATTATCCGGTTGGAATAGCAAAAGATTCAATAATATTGGATTTTAAGAATATTATAAAATATGAAGGGGAGAGAGAATTAGTTTTAACTGCCCTGCAGGATAATTTAAATCAATTGGTTATTCTGCGGTGCAGTTTTTTTTAAGTTTTAAGTATTATAAATATTTAGTTTATGTTTAATTCAATTAAATTATTTAGAAAACAAACATTCAATTCCGGCAATGATAATTTTGTTTCATAATATAGTTTTTTTACTGTATTATAATCTGAATGAATTAATTTAGGTTTATTATGTGCGTTCCAAAATAATTTTATAAGACTGCGAGAAGTAAACATTTTTAGTATTATTTCCTTTCCACCTCTTTCTACCTATACTTAGAAAAATTTTTTCAAAAATGGGAAATAAATCTACTGTATGTGGAAAAAAGAGCATAATTTACTGTACTAGAATGGTGTAGTAATTCGACCTTTCTAATTATATTTATCACAAATCAATTGATAGATTGAAATGTTACTTGCGAAACCACAGTTGATTTAACATTTTCCACAAGCAAATACTTTACAACTTTATAGATTATATAATAAAACTTGTTATGACCGGAAATTTTTAAGATTTTCAATAATAAGCTGTTTATATGGCACACTTTATGGATGTATTAAAGAATTAACTGGCGTCTGATACATAGGTTTGGATATTTATACTCAGGATGAAGGAATATTTATGAAAAAGTTTAATGAAATGTGGTAACGACTCTTTTCTAATAGAAATAATTTTGTCCGTTTTTTAATAATGAATTCTTTCTTTTCATATTCAATTATAAGTACAACTTATTGAAAAATGATTCCCTCCATGAGAGGAAATTAATAACAGGAGAAAAAATGAAAATTCGTATTGAAGAAGCACTTGATTATCACAGTCAGGGCAGGCGAGGTAAAATAGAAGTTGTCCCAACAAAACCTTGTTTAACTTCAAGGGACTTATCCCTGGCATATACTCCGGGTGTGGCAGAGCCATGCCGTGCAATTGCAAAAAATGACGATGATGTTTATAAATATACTGCAAAGGGTAATTTAGTTGCTGTTATCTCAAATGGTACGGCCGTACTTGGATTAGGCGATATCGGCCCCCATGCTGGAAAACCGGTTATGGAGGGCAAAGGAGTATTATTTAAAAGATTCGCCGATATTGATGTTTTTGATATAGAGCTTAAAACCAAAGATCCGAAAGAAATAATCAGGGCAGTACAGTTACTTGAACCTACATTCGGGGGAATAAATCTTGAGGACATAAAAGCTCCCGAATGTTTTGAGATTGAGGAAACATTGAAAGCTACAATGAATATTCCGGTATTTCATGATGATCAGCATGGAACGGCAATAATTTCATGTGCCGCATTAATAAATGCTGCTGAAATTTGCGGCAAGAAAATGTCGGAACTGAAAATAGTGGTTAATGGTGCTGGTGCTGCAGCTATTTCTTGTTGTAATTTATATATAAGGGCAGGTGCAAAAAGAGAAAATATAACAATGTTTGATTCTAAGGGCAGTATTTCCAAAAGCCGTAAAGATCTTAATAAGTACAAAATTGCATTTGCTATTGAAAAAGTGTATAGTTCACTTGCAGAAGGAATAAAGGGCGCCGATGTATTTGTCGGGTTGTCGGTAGGCGGAGTTGTTTCCAAAGAAATGGTAAAATCAATGGCTCCAAATCCGATTATATTTGCAATGGCAAATCCTGATCCGGAAATTATGTATGATGAGGCAATTTCAGTTCGTGATGATCTTATTATGGCAACTGGCAGAAGTGATTTCCCGAACCAGGTGAACAACGTTTTGGGTTTTCCATTTATATTCAGAGGCGCGTTGGATGTAAGAGCCACTTCAATAAATGAAGAAATGAAAATGGCTGCTGTAAATGCTCTTGCATCTCTGGCAAAAGAAGTTGTCCCCGAAACCGTTTTCAGTGCATATGGCGGTGAAAGCTTTGAGTTTGGGAGGAATTATATAATTCCCAAGCCGTTTGACCCAAGAGTACTTTGGTACGTTGCACCTGCAGTTGCAAAAGCTGCAATTGAATCCGGTGTTGCAAGAGTTAAAATAGAAGATTGGGAAGTATACAAAGAAGAATTAAAAGAAAGACTCGGATTATCGAAAGAAATTATCCGTGTAATGGTTCACAAAGCTCAGAAGAGTCCAAGAAGGGTTGTTTATCCTGAAGGTGAAGAGGAAAAAATTATTCGTGCAGCCCATGTTTGCTATACTGATAATATTGCCAAACCGATTCTTTTAGGTAATTTTAATAAAATTAAAGAAATTATTAGCGATCTCGATTATGATGAAAAAGAATTTGAAATATTTGATCCGGAAACCTGTCCGAGATGTGAAGGATATGCGCAGGCATTTTTTGAAAAGAGGCGGCGTAAGGGAGCCACTTTAAAAGAAGCGAGGGATTTAATGAAAGCCCCGATATACTATGGCTCTATGATGTGTGATAGGAATGATGCAGATGCCTTAATAAGCGGTTTAACTACTAACTATCCAAATACAATAAAGCCTGCCCTGCAATGCGTGGGAGTTAAAGACGGTTATAAACTTGTATCCGGATGTTATATAGTTCTAACTAAAAAAGATGTATTCTTCTTTGCCGATACAACCGTAAATGTTAATCCAAATTCATCCGAACTTGCCGAAATTGCTATTTCTGCGGCAGATATTGCACGTGCATTTGATGTAGATCCAAAAGTAGCTATGCTTTCATTCAGCAATTTCGGAAGCGCTAAATATCCCGAATCGGTTAAAGTGAGCGAAGCGGTAAAAATTGTTAAAAAACTCCGACCGGATTTAGTAATAGATGGTGAAATGCAGGCTGATACCGCCGTTGTATCTGAGATTTTGAGCGAAATTTATCCATTTTCAGATCTTAAAGGCAAACCAAATATTTTGGTTTTCCCTGATCTTAATTCGGGTAATATTGCATATAAATTAATGGCAAGAATAGGCCAGGCAACTGTTATAGGCCCGATTCTTATGGGTATGAAAAAATCAGTTCACGTTCTTCAGCGCGGCGCTACAGTTGATGATATAATAAATATGACGGCCGTTGCAGTAGTCGGCGCTACTAATAGGCTTAAACAAAATAGTAATCAATAGGCTGCTAAGAGTATAAGTATGTATAGAATTATTAATGCAGAATTTATTGCACCGAATATTAAAAGATTTAGAATTGAAGCTCCTAAAATTGCTAAAAAAAGAAAAGCGGGACAATTCGTTATTATCCGTACAGACGAAAGCGGAGAAAGAGTCCCGCTTACTATTGCAGATTCAAATATATATGAGGGCTCGATAACAATAATTGTACAAGGCGCTGGAAAAACTACACAGCGTTTAAATGAATTTGAAACTGGCGACTTTATATTGGATGTAGTAGGCCCTCTTGGTAAACCTTCACACATTGAAAAATTTGGTGTAGCGGTAAGTATCGGGGGTGGTGTGGGCACTGCAATAGCTTATCCTACTGCGGTAGCTTTGAAGGAGGCCGGCAATTACACGATTTCTATCGTAGGCGGCAGATCAAAAGATTATGTGATACTCGAAAATGAAATGAAAGACGTGTGCGACGAAGTTTTTATAACTACAGATGACGGAAGCTACGGTTACCATGGATTTGTTACGGACAAATTAAAAGAATTAATAGACGCAAAGCGGCAGATAGATTTTGTGCTTGCAATAGGCCCTATACCTATGATGAAAGCGATAGCCGAAGTAACCCGCAAACAAAAAATTAAAACCGTAGTTAGCTTAAATCCAATTATGGTAGACGGAACTGGTATGTGCGGCGGCTGCAGGGCTACTGTTGATAATAAAACTGTTTTTGTTTGTGTAGACGGGCCGGAATTTGATGCTCACAAAGTTGATTTTGAACTTCTTGAACGGAGAAACAGGACTTACAGAAGTGATGAAGAAACAGCATTGAAAAATTACAAGTGCCATTCGGAAGCAGAAGTTGTGAATAATGCTGATAACGGATTGGATGAAAGTAAGTAATTATATTCATTAAAATATTGAAAAATTTATTAAGTTAATGTTTATTATAACCGGAGAAGTACTTGGGAAAAATTTCCAACAAAGATAAGATGAAAATACCGCGCCAGAATATGCCTGAGCAGGATAGTGTATTAAGAAGTGCGAATTTTTTAGAAGTTAATTTAGGCTATACAGAAGAACTTGCAAAACTTGAAGCCCTCCGATGCATACAATGCCCTAAGCCCACTTGTGTTGAAGGCTGCCCGGTCAGCGTTAAAATTAAAGATTTTATAGGGCTTGTAGCCGAAGGTGATTATTTAGGAGCAGCCGCAAAAATAAAAGAGGATAATATGCTTCCTGCTGTTTGCGGCAGAGTTTGCCCGCAGGAAGAACAGTGCGAAGCAAAATGTATTGTCGGCAAAAAAAATGAACCGGTTGCTATAGGGAGGCTTGAGAGATTTGTTGCCGATTTTGAAAGAGAACATAACAGTTCAAAAAATCCTGTACAAATGACAAAGAGCGGTAAAAAAGTTGCTGTTATAGGCAGCGGTCCGGCAGGGCTAAGCTGTGCAGGGGATTTAATTCGAATGGGGCATGATGTTACCATATTTGAAGCGCTTCATGAGATTGGCGGAGTGCTGCTATATGGCATCCCGGAATTTCGATTACCTAAAGATATTGTTAAAATTGAGGTTGAATCTTTAAGGAAAATGGGTGTAGAATTCCGGACTAATGCAGTCATCGGTTTTACCGATACTATTGACGAGCTTATGCAAGACGGATACGATGCAGCTTTTATTGCGGTCGGCGCCGGTTTGCCTTACTTTTTAAAAATTCCGGGTGAAAATTTAAACGGGGTTTATTCCGCAAATGAATTTTTAACCCGTGTAAACCTTATGAAAGCATATAAATTTCCGGAGTTTGATACGCCCGTTTTCAACTGCAGGGATAAAAATATCGCAGTATTCGGAGGCGGTAATACTGCAATGGATGCGGTAAGAACATCTAAAAGGCTGGGAGCAAAAAACGCTTATATAATTTACCGCCGTTCTGATATTGAAATGCCTGCGAGAAAAGAAGAAATACATCACGCAAAGGATGAGGGAATACAGTTTATGTTTCTTGCAAATCCATTAGAATTTATTGGTGATAAAGCAGGCTGGCTCACCGGGGTCAGTCTTCAAAAAATGGAACTTGGCGAACCGGATTCTTCGGGCAGACGCAGACCGGTACCGATAATTGGATCCGAATATGAACTAAAAATTGATATGGCAGTTATTGCCATCGGCAACGGTTCAAATCCAATAATCCAGAAAACCACTCCTGACCTGCAGTACACAAAGTGGGGTAATATAATTGTTGATGAAATAACAATGAAGACGTCTAAGAAAGGTGTTTTTGCAGGAGGTGATATAGTTACAGGAGGCGCCACAGTAATACTTGCAATGGGAGCGGGTAGAAAAGCTGCAGCAGCTATAAATGATTTTTTATCCTCAGAGAATAAATAGTTTTTTCTTAATAAATTAATAATAGTTAAAGTATTAACTTTAAACATTAATCTACATAAATTAATTGTTAACACGATATTATTAATAATTTATTTTAGAAAGTTATTATGAATAAACTATCAGCCCTGATAATTGTTTTAATAATAAGTTTATTAAATTCCGGAACTCTTCCGGCCCAATCCAAAAAAAAATCCCTCAAACTACATAGATATGATCACATTGTTATAGTAATGGAGGAGAATAAGGATTATGATGAGGTTATAGATAATGATGCCGCACCATATATAAATAATGTGTTGAAAAAAGAGGGTGCAAATCTAACACAAATGTATGCAGAAGAACATGCAAGTGAGGGTAATTATTTTTGGTTAATTTGCGGAAGTAATCAAAATGTAGGTTTTAACGATGGTATTGCAAACGCAGACAATGATAAAAGTTATCCATTCCAATCAAGCAACCTTATGCAGCAGCTTTTAAAAAAGGGTTACACATTCAAAGGTTATTCTGAAGATCTGCCTACAATTGGTGATACAGTATCTAAATCCGGGCATTATGCCCGAAAGCATGTTCCCTGGATAAGTTTTGGAAATATTCCACAAGGGAACACTGAAGAAACATCGGTTAATCTTCAATATAAGCAATTTCCAACCGATTACAGTAAACTTCCAACAGTTTCTTTTGTAATCCCTAATCAAATACATGAAATGCACGATGGTAAACCTCCTAAAAGTGTAACTGACGGCGATACCTGGCTAAAGGAAAAATTAGATGGTTATTATCAATGGGCTAAAACTCATAATAGTATTTTTATTATTACTTTTGATGAAAATGACGATAAAAGTAAATATCACGGTATGACTGATCCGGCGAGCTCAAATAGAGATATAAAAAATAGAATTCCGACAATCATTGCCGGGGCCCATATTAAGCCCGGTGATTATCCCGAAGGAAAGGGAGTAACACACATTAATATATTGAGAACCCTTGAGATGATGTATGGTTTACCCAGATCCGGTAAACAACAGGAAAATGCCCTAAAGTTTGGGATCAAAAATGATTATATTATCAGAGATATATTTGATTAGTGTTTAAAAAATCTTCGAGGTTTTGTAGTACTGTAAACCCGGGGCATGCCCCAGCTCAACCACTGTAAACATACTAGGTTTTCCTGAGCCCTGATTAAATGTACAAACATTGAAAGTACTATCTAAAAGTTAATCGATTAAGAGATAAAATATGAAATCCGCTTTTATTAAATTCAATGAAAAATTCGGAATATTACTTTTTTGTTTCCTGTTTTTTTTGAGTTTTTCTTCTTCATATATATTTGCGCAGGACAGCATACTTCCCGGCAAATATAAAAATTATACACTGCTGCATAATGGCTGGAAACTTACGCCAGCGGGAAAACAGATCGGCACAGGGCCACTGCCGCTTAATATTGCTGTAACGAATAACGGAAGATATGCCGTAACAACAAACAGCGGGATGGGGGAGAACTCTTTATCGGTAATTGACTTAAAAAATATTAAAGAAGTTCAGAGAGTTATCCTAACCAATGCGTGGTACGGATTGGTGTTTAATGATAACAGTTCAAGATTATTTGTTTCCGGTGGAAATAACAACCTTATTTATATTTATAATTTTAACTCAGGAAGGCTTTTACTAAAAGATTCCATAATTATAGGGGAGAAATTCCCTAAGGAAAATATTTCAATTACCGGGATAGATTTTGTTAAGGGAAAGAATTTACTGCTGGCAGTTTCTAAAGAGTCAAAATCTCTTTATGTATATGATTTAAGATCACAAAATGTTTTGAAAACGATCAAATTAGAAGGTGAATGTTACGATGTAAAAGTAAATTCCGCCGGCACTTTTGCTTATGTTTCTATTTGGGGAAAATCTGAAATTGAAGAAATTAATTTATATGATTTTACAGTTACAAATAAAATAAAAACAGGCGACCACCCGTGCCAGATTATAATTACAAGTGATAATTCACGTTTGTTTGTTGCTGATGCTAACAATAATACTACTTCTGTTATTGACCTCGGGTTAAAGAAAGAGATAGAAAAATTAAACTCTTCTTTATGTGTAGATGCACCTCCCGGCAGTACACCGAATGCTCTCTGCTTTAATAAGGACGAATCTGTTTTAATCGTGGCAAATGCAAATAATAACTGCATAGCTTTGTTTAATATTACAAAAAAAAATAATTCAAAAAGTCTGGGTTTTATTCCAGTGGGCTGGTATCCAACTGCAGTGAGATTTATTACACAGTCAAAAGAAATATTAGTGGCAAACGGAAAGGGCCTTAGCTCGCTTCCCAATTCAAATAAAAAGTATATAGGAACTTTATTTCAAGGAACAGTATCAGTTATAAAATTTCCTTCGAAAAAAGTCCTCGCAAAGTTCAGTGAACAGGTTTATTCAAATACTCCATACATTTCAAAAGAAAAGAATTTAGCCGGCTTCCCAAAAGTAATCCCGGATAAACACAATTTAATCAGAAGCAATAAAATTAAACACATTTTTTATATTATAAAGGAAAATAGAACTTACGATCAGGTGTTTGGCGACTTAGCGGAAGGGAACGGGGACAGTACATTTTGTTTTTTCCCAAGAAAAGTTACACCAAACCAGCATAAACTCACCGAAGAATTTACTCTCTACGATAATTTTTATGACGATGCCGAAGTAAGTGCAAGCGGGCATAACTGGTCTACCGCAGCCTATGCTACGGATTACGTTGAAAAACTTTATCCTAATAATTACAGCAGGAGAGGACAACAGTATAATTTTGAAGGCGGTTCTCCTATTGATGCGCCCTCTTCGGGATATATCTGGAATAATGTTGTAAATCATCATCTGAGTATGAGGAACTATGGTGAATTTACAGATGAAGTATTATCAAACAATACTACAAAATATGTTGGTGCGGACACAGATTTAGATGTATTCACAAGCCATATATATCCCGGATGGGATTTGAACATTAGCGATATCTACCGTTATGAACAATGGGAAAAAGAATTTGATGCATACGCGACCGGAGACTCTCTGCCTGATTTCAGCATAATGCGTCTACCGAATGACCATACAGCGGGAACAAAGAAAGGCGCTTTAACTCCACAGGCTTATGTGGCGGGCAATGATTATGCAGTTGGACTTGTTGTACAAAAAATATCCAGTAGTAAATACTGGGAAAACTCTATTATTTTTATTTTGGAAGATGACGCACAAAACGGATTTGATCATGTTGATGCACACAGGTCAACATTGCTTGTTATAAGCCCATATATTAAACGTCATTTCGTAGATCATACAATGTATTCCACTTCAAGTGTCTTGAAAACGATAGAATTAATTTTGGGTTTGCCACCCATGACTCAGTTTGACCTGGCAGCAAACCCTATTTTATATTCGATTACAGACAGCCTTAATGTAAATCCTTTTAAAGTTATTGAACCTGAAATAGATTTAAACCAAAGAAATATGGCGAATGCTTATGGAGCAGATAAAAGCAGCCGCCTTAATTTTGCTAAAGAGGATGCTGTACCGGAAGATGAGTTCAATGAAATTTTATGGAAAGACATAAAAGGGGAAAATATACCGATGCCTGCAACTGTTCATAGCGCTTTTGTAAGAGTTCAAGAGACGAAAAAGGATGATGACTAGAGATATTGTTCAGAGGAATTATTTGTTAAGTTGATCCAAATCTATTCCGGTGGGAAGTGGACTTACAATAAATACCGGTAAAATGTTAACTCATATGGGGAGTGAATCTATTGAGTCAATCTCGAAAATTAATTATAGCCGTTCATTCTTATATACTTATGCCTTCCGCTTTGGCATATAGGGGCTTCGAAAGCATATACATTAAACCCGGAATTCAGTGCCACACTTTATATTTAGAACAGCTGGAATGATACAATTGATAATAACTCTGATAAAACATTAAGGGCGGAAATAGCATGGACGCCTTCGTATGTATTTTCATTTATAGAGAATTTTATTGGGGGCGCAGAAGAACTTGAAGCTACTAATAAGAGGTACGTGTTTAATTTTATTTTCAATCTCCAGGCACCGGATGCTTTATTCGTAACTCTCTTTTCAGATTATGGTTAGGAATCCGACAGCCTATAGGTTTTGCAGTATGGAATGGCCCTGTATTAGCAGGCAAGTATTCTCTTAGCAGTGTTTCAGCGATAGGAGCCAGAGTCGATTATTATTATGACCAAAATAGATTTACTACCGGGACAGTCCAGCAACTTAAAGAATTTACACTTACTTATGAATATAAATTCTGCGGCAGTTTAGTTACCCGTCTTGAGTACAGAGGAGATTGGGCAAACAGCAATAATCTTTTGAAGATAATCTGGGGAATTATTCAAAAAATAGTCAAAACACTATTCTAATAGGATCTGTATATTTATTTTAAAAAAATAATTGATTGAACTTCATTAAATAATAATTTTTGAACCGGCATGCTACTTTGTGGCAAAGGATGCAAACCGTTCTGCCTATGACCAAGGACAGATACAGTTAATTATCCCTAGATCAATTCGAATTTAAATTATCCTCCATATATTTCAATTTCTTTAATTAATTATAATTATATTATATACATTTATTTTGTTCGATTTACTGAAATAAACAGGTATTACGGAGGTGTGATATGAAAATATTATTTATTGTTTATCACGATATTTTAGAAGATCGCATGACCAAATTATTTGAGGATTTGAAAATTGATTATTTTACAGAATGGGAAAACGTTAAAGGGAAAGGACATTTTTCAGAAGCACATCTCGGTACAAGGGCAAACCCCGGTTATAATCTGGTTCGGATGATTGCCTTTCAGGAAGAAAACGCACTTAATGAACTTATAAATGGTGTTACTAAGCTAAATAATGAAATCATAAAACATGATGATAAAATCAGAATATTCCAGATGCCGTTAGAAAAGATTTTATAATATCCCGTAATAAACTTCCGTTTTATATATAAAGTCTACTTTCCCGTTTATTTGATATTTCCAAAATATATTTGTAAGATTATTCATCATCGGAATGTAACCGGGACTATCTTCCACAGGGGCATACGATGAAGAAAGCAGTCTGCCTTTTAATCCTTCAAAATTAAAACTCTGTTTATTTGGGAAGACAGCTACTTCATATTTGCTAAAGAAACTTTGAAAAATGCTTTCGTTTATATTAGAATGGTTTATCCTGCCGTAATCAATAGAAAAGTTAATTAAAAGTTTTTCATATTCAATCATAAACGGATTTGAATTAATTTCCCTGGTATTCCAGATTAATACAACCCAGCCCCCATTTTTAATTATACGCTTGAATTCAAACTTTGTTTTTTCAAAATTGAACCAGTGGAATGCCTGCGCTGATGTAATAATATCAATACTGCCGGCTTCCAGCCCGGTTGATTCAGCCGAACCGCTAATGCTTTTGAAATTATTATAACAGCTAAGTAATCGTTCTGCAGCTCCGCGCATATCATTGTTCGGTTCAATTGCGAAAACTTTATAATTCTTTTTCAATAAAAATTCTGTAAAAATACCTGTTCCGGAACCTATATCTGCTATTATATCTGATTTTTTAAGTTTTAATTCAGTTAAAAAAAAGTCCATTATTCCATCCGGATAATATGGACGATATTTGATGTAATTATCTACTCTATTGGAGAATCTTTTTAATGGATTTATTTCAATATTTTCCATTTATAACTTAAGGTTGTTTTTGATTGGGAAACAATTCTTCTTATTAAAAATATTATAATTATCAAACTATTGATAAAAACTGCATCACAATATCTTACTTTCTATTTTGTACAAAAGCAATCTTTTGAAAAATTATAATAACCGGTATTTTTATTCCTTTTGCGAGTGAGGATTAATTCGTTTTTTATTATATCAAAATTAAGAAAAACGAACAATTTATGTAAAAAATTCGAACATTAAACTCAACTTTAAGAAGAATTTTGCGATAATTGAATAAGGAGTAAAATATTTGGCTATGGATTTTGCATTAGAATATACTGAAGACATAATAATAGCAAAAGTAATTATGAGAAGAGCCACTTTTTTGGAAGCCCTCCAGTTTCAGAATATGCTCACTCAGGAAATTGATAATGGATACAGGAGAATAATTGTTGATCTAACGCATTGTTCATCAATTGATCCTGCTTTTTTTAGTGCAATTTTAATTGCTTATAAAAAATTATTGAATCTTAACGGCAATATAAAAATAATAAAACCCAATAATTATTTTGATGACTACGAAAAATTTGAAACTTACCTCAGAGTATTCGAAATTTTTAATTCAAAACAGGAAGCGATAGATAGTTATAAAATAATTTTTACCAATCCCGTCAATGAAGCCTTGTCCTCTGTCCAGATAGCAACACAAAGTTAACTGCACTCAAAATTTTAGCCATTAAGTAAATTACCTAACTAATTTATATTAAATTTTAATCTAAAATTTCTTACCTATGCATTCTTAACCTTTTTAATTCAAAGAGTTACGCAACGTTATGTTATTGATGAGTTAACGTATGAAGTCGACAACTATTCTTGATCTATTTTCAATTTAAATCAAAATATTTATTTTGTTTTTTCAATTTACATAG
>Ga0181535_10002454_pt1 | contig 22613 bp, 19 predicted proteins | sample PEATcosm2014_Bin_44_FD_119774 | JGI IMG/M metagenome (GOLD analysis project Ga0181535, IMG submission 119774) | Peatland microbial communities from MTU Mesocosm Facility, Houghton, MI, USA - PEATcosm2014_Bin17_30_metaG | ecosystem: Environmental > Terrestrial > Soil > Wetlands > Peat | place...
CCATTGGGGTTGTTGCCGGCGATGATGAATCCAGAGCTCGAAATCGTGTCGGACGCGACGTCGTAACTGTATTGCTTTGGGTCGAAGTTGAAGATATTTCCGTGTTTCTCGGTGAGGCCGCCATCCCAGTCGTAGCGCACGCCGGCGGTAACGCTCAATGTCGGAGTCATCTGGAACTTATCCTGCACGAAGAGGCCGGTTTCATTGGCGCGATAGTAGCGATCAGCGTTGCCCTGCAGGAAGGTCGATGCCGTGAAGTTCTGCGTGGAGTACGGCGTGACCCAGTTGTCGAGGAATGCGACATAGTCGGGCGAGGCCACACTGCCCGTGCCGGTGCGATGGTCGCGAGTATTCAACTGCGTGTAGGACCAACTGCCGCCGAAGCTGACCGAGTGACGTCCTTTGGCCCAGATCGCCGCACCGGAGGGCATGATGCGGTTCTGGAAGACACCGGTATTCGCCCCCTGGTATTCAGCGTTGGGGCCTATGGCGAGCGAGGGCGCGGTACCGCCGTAGAGCGGCCCGGTGGAGCTGTCATATGCGTCGCCGATGGCGTCGTTGATGGTGAAGCCGGGAAAGTAATTTCCGAATCCAGGACTCATGCCCGCTGCTGTTTGGCCGAAGGCCTGATCGTTGGTGGCGTAAGCCTTTTCGCGGAGAACGCCGACGGTCTCAGAGATGCTGAGAGTGGAGCCGATGGTCTGGACGTTGTTGATGGACCCAACTTGCGATCCAACATCCATGTGCGCGGTGAATCCCGGAACGTTGGAGTAAGCATAGGGTGCGCTCGATGGATCGTGCTGATAGTAATATTTCGCGGCTAGAACGTCCTTGCTGGCAAGATTCCAATCGAGATCGGCGACGGCCTGATCGGAGATGAAGCGGGATGTGCCGGGCAGGAATGCATCGTAGGGCGAGAAGACGTTGGGGTTGGCATTGGGGAGCGCACTCGGAACCAGGTAATTGCCTGGCTCGCCGGGCGCCGCCGGCATGGTGAAAAGATTGTAGGCAACAGGGTTGCTGCCTGGGCTGAAGCCGTTAAAAGTACCACCATATGTCGTGTCGACACCCTGGACGTTTTGTGCATAGCCGATATTTGTCGTCCAGTTGTCTTCAGCTACCTCCTCCAGGTTCGACACACCGCGCGCATTCGGCCCGCCGGCTGGCCCGGAGTTCAATCCGGGTGGGACAACGAGCAGCTCGTCACCGGTTTCCTGGTCGGAGATGTGCAGGTGTTGATAGCTCACAAATCCAAAGAGCTTGTCCTTGATGAGCGGACCGCCAAGATCGCCACCGGCCGTGTAGCGGTGCAGCTGCGGATTCTTGTTGGCCGCTGGAATGTTGTCGTCCTTCTTGAAGAAAAAGGGTGCGGCGTTGATCCAGTTGGTGCCGCGATGCGCGTAGACCCCGCCATGAATCTGGTTGGTTCCGGACTTGGTGCTCATGTCGATGTGCGCGCCGCTGTCGGAGCCTTGCTGGGCATCGTACATCGATGCATTCACGCGGACCTCCGCGAGGGTCTCAGGGGCCGGAGTGGGAATGGCATTCCCGATCGACAAGTAAACCGAAGAGGCACTGGGCACCACGCCGCCGGCGGCGTTGTTGGCCTGGCCGGTGTTGTTGGAAACGCGGAACGAATCGACCTCACTGGTGCTCTTGCCGTTGAAGAGGTTGCTCGCGTCGACGCCATTCAGAAGGAAGGCGTTGGAAGTATCGCGCTGGCCGTTGGCCCAGATGGGAGCGTTGCCGAGGCCGGAATCTGCGCCGGTGCCTCCGGGCAATTCGGCGTCGACGCCGGGCGAAAGAATCGCCAGCCCTGTGAAGCTGCCGGTCGGCAAGGGCACCGCGTCGATTTGCTGGGTTTCCATGACGTAGCCGTTGGTGGTGTCCACGGCGTTCATGAGAGGCGCGGCTTCAACTTCGACTGTTGTGCTGGCCTGCCCCACTTTGAGCGACACATTCAGCGTCGCCGTGCGGTCGGCCTGCACGGTGATGTGCGGCGTCTTCTGCGCTTCGTAGCCACTCGCCGTGTAGGTGAGCGTGTAAGTCCCGATGGGCAAGTTCACAAACGTATAGCTGCCCAGGTCATTGGTCTTCGTGGTGCGAGTGACGGATGTCTCTTCGTGGGTGAGGGTCACCGTCGCATTGGGAATCACGCCGCCCGAGGCATCCGTGACTTCACCCGTGATGCCGCCGAGCGTTTGCTGGGCTTGAAGAGAGCTGGTACAGAGCGCTGCGGCTGCCACAATCGCCAGCAACCCGGGAAAGAGAGACGGAAACACACGCATCACACGCATCAAGGGACTGACCTCGAAATGGAAATTTCCCCCTGGACCTGGGGGATTCAAATAACCGCTATTTGATTTTGAAATCTCGAAGTTTTTTGAGCGTTGAACTGTCACGCAGGAAAGGATTTGCTCACGCGACCTGCGAATCTTGAATGGCTTTGCCTGCTCGCGCTGCAGGTTAAGGAAATATTAATTGTCGCGGCATAAAGTTCGCGTAAGGAATTTAATGCGCGCAAGGCGCCAAAGGGACCTGTTTTCCACAATGGATCACACAACCTGGGCTCTTTTTCGCCGAAATGCGTACCAGGCCAGACCCACAGCGATGTAACCGAGGTAGAGATAGGGAATTCGCGCGTGGACGATGTCCTCGGCGGAGTTGAGATCGAAGATCGCGATCATGAGGATGACGGCGACCGTGAGGACACTGACGGCAGCAAGAACATGAGAATGCTGGCCCAGCGCGCGCCGTGCGAAGGGAAGCGCGAGGGCGACCAGTGCGTATGCGGTGAGGAATCCGAAGACGGAGAGCGAACCGAGAAGGTCGTACATCGTCGATCCCGTTTCGCCGCGCACTGCCATGGCCACGGTGGCGCCGAGCATGAGCGCGATGGACAGGGCCACGGCGGCTCCCGGAGTGCCGTGGCGCTGATTGGTGCGCCCGAGCGCGGCAGGCAAGAGCCCATCGTGCGCCATGCGGAGCAAAACACGCGCGGCGGCAGTGGCGCATGCCAGCACGCAGGCAAACATGCTGATGAATGCGCCGCAGTCAATGGCCACGCCCAGGGGTGAGACATGAGCTTTGGCAGCGAGCATATGCAGGGGACTGGTAGAGCTCGAGAGCGCCGCGGACTGGCCGCGAAACCCGAGCACCTCAGAGTACGCGCAGAGCATGAAAAATCCGCCGGCGAGCAGCGCGCATTGCAAAACCGCGCGGGGAATGGTGCGCAAAGGATCGCGCACCTCGCCGCCCAGCGTGGTTGCGCCCTCGAAGCCGACAAAACTGAAGATGGAGAGCACCAATGCGGGCCCAAGCGAACGGAACGAAATTCCCTTGAGCTGGAATTGGCTGGTATCCAGTTGAAGTCCGATGTGCACGGGAAGCAGGACGAGCACGATCGCGATGAGGCCGACTGAAACGGCTTCAATCCACAGCATGACTTCAGCGGAGAGCTTGACGTCGCGGTAGGCGATCAACCCGGCGACAACGCAGACCACCATGAGGGTGGGAATGGCCGGCGGCGCCCAGTGGAAGAACTGCGCGGAGAGGACGGTTGCGTAGTAGAGTGCTCCGCCTGCGACCGATGCGCCCGTGGCGATGTAGGCGAGCAGCAATCCCCAGGCGGCGGCGACACCGAATGCAGGGGGAAGCGTGTTTGCGGTGTAAGTGTAGAGCGACCCCGGCGACGCGCTGAGGCGCGCAAATCGGCTGATGCAGAAGCCGACCAGCAGCATGGAGCCCGTGGCGAGGAGATAGACGAACCAGGTCGTGCTGCCGGCGTAGGCGAACACCAAAGGAATGGTGAGCGACGCAGACGTACTGGGCGCCATGGCGGAGACGGATTGAGCGAGCGTCTCGATGGGACCGAGGACGCCTTTGCGCAGGCCGTAGCTTTCAGTGCCGCTGTCGTTGGCAGGCACATTGCGCTCTGTGGTCGTGGTCCCGGTCACGGCTCTGCCTTTGGGGGGTGAAATGCTTCGTTAGCGCTCGACGGTGGCCTCGATCGTACCATGCGGCTCGTCGATGGGCACAAAGATGTGATTGGGATTGTCCTGGCCGAAGGGTTTGAGATCGGCGAGGAGATGATGCAGGTTGGGCATGGAGAGATGAATGCGCGCAATCTCCGGCGCGGCGTCGACCGCAGCTTTGCCCATATCGAAGAGCGTATGCTGCACGCTCAAGCTGTTGTGCGCGGCAAACTCTTTGAGCAGAGCCGCAACGATGCGCGCGCGAGTATCGGCGTAGTCGGGCGCGGCGGCAGAGTAATCCCATGTGATGGTGGCGCACGTGCCGAGAATACGATCAGTGGCCGGCTTGAGCGTGGTCAGCTTGTCTACGACGTAGCCGGTGAAGGCAGATTTCGTGGTTTTGAGAATCGTCAGTCCATCGACGCCTGAGGTCACCGACCACGCGCCGCCGCGTTGGCGCGTTGCATGCACGGTCTGAAGATCGGGGCCGCCCATTTTGAAGGTTGTTGCTTCGGGCGCTCCGTCGACGATCATGCGTTGCCACCCCTTGGCCTCGACCTCAACGCTCACCTCGGCGATCTGCGCATGATTCTGGAGCAGATAATCGCCGTACTCACGGGCGAAGTCCTCGATCGTGGCTGCTTTTGAGTTACGCGCCACGAAGTACACGGTGTTCTTCATCGTGTCGGTGGGCAGAACTTTGGTGTTGTCGGCTTTGGTGAAGCTGGTCTCGAAATCTCCAACGAGCATCACGTGGACGGTCCATTCATCGAACTCGTGCCGATCTTTCAGCCGCGTGATGCGCGAGAGACGCACGCGCGATTTTCCGTAGCGATTTTCACCCAGTGTGGCCATTCGTCAGCTTCCTCTGTACGTTGTATAGCTGTTATCGCTCAAGAGTAACGGCAGATGGTAGTGCGCATTGCCATCGCAATTGAAGTGAATGACAATTTCAGGGTAGATGCTGGCCCGGCCGAGGGTCGCAAAATAAGCGCCAGTGTCGAAGGTGAGCCGGTAAGCGCCGGGCAGAGCGTCGCGCGCCAGTTCGCGGCAGCGGCCGTCTGCATCGGTGACGCCGACAGCGACTTCAATCCAATCGCCGGGGGCTTCGCGCGCCCGTTCCGCGGCTTCGCCCTTCGCGGAAACTTCGATCCATCCGCCGCCTTCAAACCGTTCGAGCCGGATGGCGATTCCGCCCGCCGGCTTGCCCAGCGCATTATCCAATACGTGAGTTGAGATGACGCTCATTCCACCAGCCACTTTCCTAAACGGATTTGCATAATTTGCCGCTGCTGCTCGGCTGCCTCGCGCAGCTCGGCTTCGCGATTGCTTGCGAGGCGCCGTTTGAGAATTGTAAGCATTTCGACGGCACTTTTGCCGGTAGCGCAAACAATATAGGTGAACCCGAAGCGTTGCTCGTAGAGTTGATTGTCTTCCGCAAGTTCGGCCAATATCAGTTCATTCGCCGCGCTGGCCGAAGATTGTTCCTGGCGCGACCATGCCGCTGATGTTTCCGACGCATGAGCAGCGGTGAGTACGGGCTTGCGCTCCCCAATGCGCGGATGACAAGCGAAGGCTTCGAGCCAATCCGGCTCCCGCATTGTGCTCCACACGCGGTCGGCAGCTTCGCTCAATGCTTCAACGCTGGCGACGGGGCGCAACGCCACCATAGCCGCGGCCCACCGCTTCGATCCGCAACAGGCAAGCATCGCTTCAATGGCAGAGGATGGCGGGGCTTCATTCCAGGCCGCGAGCGTGGCATTCATCCCCTTGATCCCTCCGAGCGAAGCTGAAGCAAAAACTCGTCAAGAAGATTGATGGCTACGCGGCTCCGATACTGGGCTGTGGAACGAATGTCGTCGATCGGTTTTACTTCGAAAAGAAGCGCGCTGTGCGCGGACCGAATCGTCTCGCTCTCTATTTTCTGGCCGAGCAGCACAGCTTCAGTCTCGAGGAGGCGCGTTGGAAAGGGCGCGAGGCTTGCCGCGGCGAGGCGAATTTCCCTGATGACCCCGTTATCGAGCAGAGCAGTTGCTCCCAGCGCAACTTTGGCAATCGCCATGGCGCGGCGCGTCCCCACCTTGCGCAGGTATTGCTTGTGGCGCACGAATCGGCGCGGCAGGTGAATCGCATAGAGAAGCTCATCGGCCGCGAGAACATTGCGCTTGTAGCCGGTGTGGAATTCGGAGTAGGGAATGCGGCGGCGTCCGCGCACGGAGATGAGCTCGATCTCCGCATCGTAGGCCAGCAGCGCGGGGGAGGAATCCGCGGCGGGCGATCCATTGACAAGATTGCCTCCGAGGGTTGCGCGGCCCTGGTTCGCGACGGAGCCGATCCAGCTAGCGGCTTTGGCGAGCAGCGGAAAGTCGGCAGCAATCACGGCGTGTCTGCGCAGATCGAGAAAGGTGGCTGCGGCGCCAATGACGATGCTCTGCGGCGTGACTTCAATTGCGCGCAGATCGGGAATGCCCCAGAGACTGACGAGCTTGGGCGCGGCCAGCCGCCCCGCCGAAAACGCCACCATCAACTCGGTGCCGCCAGCAATCGGCGTCCACGCGGCGGGCTCGGCGGCAAGCAGCTCGAGGACACCGTTCAGAGTGCCGGGGGCAACAAGATCGTGCATGTCCGCATTACCGCGCATGGTGCATCTGCTCCGTGGTCAGCCTGGTTGCCGGGCCGGCGCTCTCCGCGTCAACTGCCGCGGCAACCGACTCAAAAATGCGCATGAATCCCGTGCATCGGCAGAGATTCCCAGCAAGCGCTTCGCGAATTTCGGCCATCATGGGACGTGGACTGTGCTCGAGGAGCTGCGCGGCAGCCATCAACATGCCCGGCGTGCAGATGCCGCACTGAGCGCCGCCGTGGCAAAGGAACGCTTGCTGCAGAGGATGCAGCTCGCCATCGAGAGCCAGTCCTTCCACGGTCTGGATGTCGGCGCCTTCGGCCTGCAAAGCCGGAATCAGGCAACTGTTCACAAGCTCGTCATTCATGCGGACGGAACATGAGCCGCACTCGCCTTCACCGCATCCCTCCTTGGTTCCGGTCAGATGCAGATCCTCGCGCAGGACGTCGAGGAGGCGCTTCATCGGGGGAACTTTCACGCTTCGGGCCGCGCCGTTCACATTGAAGCGAATCGGGGGCCAGTGTTGGTCCGAGGTTGCGCCTTCGTTCGTGCTCATCGCGCAGCCGTCTCCTCCGCCGGTTGAACTGTGGCGAGGCCAAGGTAGAGATCCTCAGGCAGAAGTGGAATGGAGTTGAACGCAACCCCCGTCGCATCGCGGATGGCATTCAGAATCGCGGGCGCGGGACCGTCGTGAGGCAATTCGCCAAGGCCCTTGGCGCCGAACCCTCCAAATCGGAAGGGAATCTCCTCGAAAAATACGTGAATCGGCGGAACGTCCTCGGCGGTGGGCATGATGTAGTTGGTCATCTGATTGTTGGCCATGCGGCCATCCTGCCAGACAACCTTTTCGTAGAGTGCGTAGCCGATGCCCTGCGCAATGCCGCCCTCGATCTGCCCGGCGGCCAGCACTGGGTGAAGTACCCGGCCCACCTCCTGCACGGCCCAGAAATCTTCCACTTCGGCGGAGTAGGTGACGGTGTCAACGGCGACCTGCGCCACATAAACAGCCCAGGCATACGCGCCGTAGGCTTCGCCGTGGTACTTCTGATCATCCCAGACGATTCCGGGCGGCGCTTCATAGCGGCACAAAGAGATAACTTCGCCATGCGCGTCGCGATAGCGCTCGCAGGCGGCGAAGAACTCTTCAGGAGTGAAGGTCGCGGCGAGCCCGGCGTGTTCGCGGAGTAGCGCGAGAAGTTGCAGGCAGGCGCGCTCGATAATGCGGCCGATTACCATCGACGTGCGCGAGGCGACCGTGGGACCGCTGTTCGGAACCACGCCGGTGTCGGGCGCAGCCATCGTAACGGCTGCGTAGTCGATGCCCAAGGCTTCCGCGGCAATCTGCGTGAGGATGGTGTTCGTGCCCTGGCCAAATTCTGTGTTGGAGACAAGCACGCGCACGTTGCCATCCGGCGTGACGTCGATTCCGGCCAGCGAGTTGAGATACACCTCGCCCGAACCGGTGAAGCCTGAGCCGTGGTAGAAGGCGGCGATTCCCATGCCGCGCTTGACTGGGCTCGCCGGATTCTCGCGTGCAAACTGCGCGCGTTTTCCGTGGTAATTGCTCTCCTTGAGGGCGCGATCGAGCAGTTGATCGAGAATGACAGGCTCGCGCATCTCCTGTTCGGTCGCGTTGGTATCGCCGACATGAAGAAAGTTTCTGCGGCGAAGCTCGATAGGGTCGATACCGATGGCCGCGGCGATTTCGTCCATGTGGCGCTCCATGGCGAAGATTGCTTGCGGCGCGCCGAAGCCGCGAAAAGCGCCGTAGGGAACGTAATTGGTTGCCCATGAGGTTGCGCGCAAGCGAATGTTGGGGCAGAGATACGGACCCGTGGCGTGAAGCGTGGCGCGCGAAAGCACGGTAGAGCTGAGGGTTGCGTAGGCTCCGCCGTCGGTTGCGAGATCGATCTCCATCGCCAGCAGCTTCCCGTTGCGATCGACCGCCGTGCGGTGGCGCACGCGCGAAGGGTGACGTTTGGTGGTGGCGGCCAGATCTTCCATGCGGTCGTAGACCATCTTCACGGAGTGTCCGCTCTTCATGGCCAACAGCGCTGCGTGGCAGGCGAGCGTGGAGGGATAGTCCTCTTTGCCGCCGAATGCGCCGCCGGTTTCAGTTTGAATCACGCGGACTTTTTCTTCGGGAAGATCAAAGACCGCGCGCAGAGCTCTGAAGACGTAGTAGGGACACTGCAAGGAGCCCCAAACCGTGACGCCGCTCTCCTTGTTGAATTCAGCGATGACGCCCTGGTTTTCGATGTAGAGATGTTCCTGTGCGCCGGTGCGGTACTCGCCCTCGATGATGTGCGTCGCGCGAGCCCACGCGGAATCCACGTCGCCCTTTTCGAGAAGAAAACTCTTGAGCAGATTGTCCGCGCCCCAGACGACAATCTCTTGCCGCTCGCTTTCTTCAATGGTGAAGATGGGCGGCAGCGATTCGTATTCGATCCGCACGGCGCCTACGGCTTCGCGCAGTTTGTGCTTGTCAGGATGCGCGAGGAGCAGAATCGCTTCTTCGCAATGATTCACCTTGCCGTCGGCGAGGCAGGGCTGATCGGCAACGATGAGCTGGATGCAATTCTCGCCGGGAATGTCGGCGGCGGTGACGGCTGCGAATTCACTCCAGTCGATACGGCGATCGAACGCGATGGAGCGAATGAGCCCGCGTGGGATCGAGCTGCGCACGGTGGCACCATGCCACATGCCTTCGCGGTCGATATCGTCCACATAGCACGCGCGGCCAAGCAGCTTGTCCACGCCTTCCTTGCGGGGAACGGAAGCGCCAACGATGCGGGTTGTCGTAGGCGTGCTCATGGTTGCAAAAGCCGCAATTGCCGAACAGGTTGAGGGATAGCATACAACGGTGCGCGGATCATTTGAAAGCGTCGGTGCTATGAGGCGAGTTCGGCGAGAGTGCGCGACAGCACGTGCACTCCGCTGCCGATCCATTCGGGCGAGGCATACTCGTCGGGCCGATGACTGACTCCGCCGCGGCAAGGAATGAACAGCATGGCCACAGGCGCGATGCACGAGACAAACGATGAGTCGTGGTAGGCGCGCGCAACCATCCGCTTGAATGTCTTGCCGGCCGCGATGGCCGAGCGTTCGAGCGCCGCAAGGATTTCAGGATCGCACGTTGTCGGCGGATCGGCGTTGATCAACTCGGTAGTGATTGTGACTCCGCGGCGAGCGCTCACGTCTTCCGCGGCGGAGGCCAGTGCCGCCAAAACTCCATCGCGGCGCGCACGGTCGATGTCGCGAACGTCGGTGCTGATGAGCACGCGAGAGGGAACGCTGTTCACAGCGCCGGGAAAGACTTCGCAAACGCCCACCGTGCCGACGGTGTCGATCGCTCCGGTTGATTTGGCCGCCGATTCAAGCGCAAGAATCAGTTCGGCGGCTGCGGCGAGCGCGTCTTTGCGGCCCGGCATCAGCTTGCCGCCGGCGTGCCCGCCTTCGCCTTCGATGATGATGCGCTGGCTCGCGGGTGCGGCGATGTGCGTGACCAGGCCAACGTCGATGCTTTCCTGCTCAAGATAGGGTCCCTGCTCGATGTGCAGCTCGAGGAATTGATGGAATCGGCCGCGAGGCACAGCGACCGACTCAAGCGGGCCGGTGAATCCGGCTTGCGCGCGCCACTCTTCGAGCCCACGACCTTCCTTGTCGCGGAGCGCGAGAGCCTGCTGCGGCGTAAGCACGTTTGCCATCATGCGGCTGCCCAGGCAGCCAATGCCGAACCGCGTCGGCTCCTCGGCTGTGAAGATCACGAGTTCGATCGAACGCCGCGGCTTGAATCTGAGTTTCTGCAGGACGCGAATGGCTTCAAGGCCGCCCAGCACGCCCACACAGCCGTCGTAGAGGCCGGCGTTGGGAATGGCGTCGATGTGCGAGCCGGTCCCGATGGGGGCGAGCGCAGGATCGCTGCCTTCCCAGCGCGCGAAGGTGTTGCCGATTGCGTCTTCGCGCACCTTGAGCCCGGCGGCCTGGCATAAACCCTTTACGTAGGCCCGCGCGCGCAGGTCGGCCTCGCCGAAGACGACGCGCGTCACCACCGGCGGCTCGGCTTCAGAGATTTGACCCAGAGCCATCAGCTCAGCAATCAGACCGTCGATCGTGAGTTGAGGACGAGTCGCTGTCACGCGATTGAATCTCCGAACGGATGGCGGCGCCAGTCTTTATAGAGGAGATACTTCGCCGGCCGCTTGCCCAGCGCGCCAAACCATTGTGGGCAGTAAGCGCGCATCCAGATGAAGTCGCCAGCATAAACCGAATACCACAAGTCGCCGAGTCGATAGATGCCGCCGCCCTCAAGCATCAGCAGTCCGTGCTCCATCAGATGAATCTCAACCAAAGGGAGCGACGCACCGGGGTCGTAGGTCATTGAGTTCACCGCGAAATCGTAGGGCGGGCCGTCGGGCATAAGAGGACGGACGCGCAGCGCATCGTCGTCCAGGAGCGGCGTTGCTCTGACGGCGGATTCGTCGCCGATGACGATCTTCGGCGCGGCGGCGCCGGCCTGCGGCTGGTAAGGTTTTTCGATCACCGCAGCTCGCGCAATTCCCGTTGCGCGGACGGAGTGCGGCACGCCTTGCGGCAAATAAGCGTAGCCTCCTGGCTTGAGGAGGTGCTTCTTGCCGCCCGCCTTGACTTCGAGCTTGCCGTCGAGGACATAGACAAATCGCTGGGTCGAGGCCGGCGGGAGGGCGCCGCCAGCAACAAATTCGGCAGTCATTTGCGTGAAGCGCGCTCCGAGCTGCGGAGCGGCGTGGATGATGAACTCTACGCCATCGGCGCCGGGCAGCGGACAGCGAATAAATGTATCCGGGGTTTGCAGGAGATGATCAGGTTTAGAACTGCTGCGCGTTGATCCAAGATGATGCAAGTGCGACCTCTATCCGGGGGAAGCGAACTTTATTCGGAAGAATTCCGATGTTCGATTCTATCCGACCTCCGCGGTCAGCCGCTCCAGAAATTTGCGGCCCACGTTGAGCGCGGCCTCAACGTCACATTCCAACACGGATTCATCGGGATGGTGGCTGATTCCGCCGGGGCTGCGCAGGAAGAGCATCGCCGCCGGCACGCGGGCGGCCATCACCATGGCGTCGTGGCCTGCACCGCTGGCCATGAGTTTCTCCGGCAAGCCCGCCGCTCCAATCGCATCGGACAGATGAGCTGTCAGGCGCTCGTCCATGGGGACGGCGGGCTGATCCATCTGGCGCGCGATTTCGAGGGTGAGCCCGCGTTGAGCGGCGATGGCATTCGCATGCGCGAGAAGAGATTCCACTGCAGCTTTGCGTAACCCGTCGACAGGATGGCGGACATCCAAACTCACACGCGCAACCCCGGCGATGACATTGGCCGCGTTCGGTTCGACACGGATTTTGCCCACAGTGGCGATCAGACCGTCGGTCTGGAGCGCAATCGACTCCACTGCCGAGATCCATTCCGCCGCACCGGCGATGGCATCGCGGCGCAGGCGCATGGGTGTCGTGCCCGAATGATTGGCATGGCCGCAGAACTCGGCGGTGAGGCGTGTTTGGCCGACGATGGCCGTGACAGCCGCGACGGAAAGGTCTTCGGATTCGAGGACCGGGCCTTGTTCAATGTGCATTTCAACGAAGCCGAACGCATCCGCATCGAGCGCTGCTTCGCCGATTTTGCCGGGATCCAGTCCGAAGTTGCGAATTGCGTCGGCTAATGTGACGCCGTCGGCATCCTTGAGGGCCAGGAGCGCCGGGTCGAAGCGTCCGGCTACAGCCCGGCTGCCGAGGAAGGGAACTCCGAAGCGCACGCCCTCTTCTTCAGAGAATGCGATGACCTCGATGGGAAGCAGAAGCTTGAGCTCCTGCGCCAGTTCCAGCCATTCCAGTGCGAGCACCACACCGAGCACGCCATCCAATGCGCCCGCATTCGGTACGGTGTCGATGTGCGAGCCGAGAACCAATCGCTTGCGGTGCGCGCGCGGCGGCTGCCATAGCCCACGCAGATTGCCCGCCGCGTCGGTGCGCACGGTCATTCCGAGGGACTCCATGCGGCTGCGCAGGAGCGCGTGAACATCGTGCACGGGAGGCGTAAGAAAACGGCGCGTGATTCGGCCCGGCTCCTCGCTCATTTGGGCGATGCGCCTGCATTCGGCGATGGCGCGTTCCGCACGTTCCTTCATGAGCGCACCTGCTCTTTTCCGCGCGCGTGATTGGAGAACTTGTCCGGCTGCCCAACATTGCGAAAGATAGACTCACCTCGCAGCCAGGTTTCGACGACGCGCCCACGAAGCTCCGCGCCGAGATAGGGCGAGAGCTTGTGGCGAAAGTGAAGGTCATTCGGTGTCACGGTCCATTCGTCGTCGGGATCAAAAACAACGAAGTCTGCGTCGGCGCCGGGAGCGAGTGTGCCTTTGCGCGCGGCCAGGCCAGCGAGACGCGCGGGCGCCGCAGACATCCACTCGCCCATTCGCTCAAGCTTGATGCCTCGCCGTTCCATGGCGGTCCACATGACGGGCAAAGCGAGGCCCAGGCTTGAGATTCCACCCCACGCCTGGTCCCAACGGCCCGTTTCAAGTTGCTTCATCGACGGAGGGCAGGGAGAATGATCCGTGGCCACCATGTCGATTCGGCCCGCTTCAAGCGCCTTCCAAAGTTTCTCGCGGTTCTCCGCGTTGCGAATAGGCGGCGCGCATTTGTGTTCCGTCGCGCCGTCGGGAATGTCTTCCGCGGCGAACCACAGGTAGTGGGGGCATGTTTCCACCGTGACGGCCACACCACGATCGCGCGCAGCGGCCAGCAGTGGCAACGCCCGAGCGCTGGACAAATGCACAATGTGGATGGGAGTGCGGAATTCCTCGGCCAGGCGAGTGAGCAGAGCGATAGCATCGACCTCGGCGTCGTCAGGGCGGGAAGCGAGAAAGGTTGGGAACTTGCGCCAGTCTGCGCCCGCTTCGTTCAGCTTCTTTGTCGACGCATCGACGGGACCGGACAACTCGGCGTGGGCCAGCAAGGGCAAGCCGGTTCCACGCAACCTTGCCAAAGCCAACCGCAGATCGGCCTCGTCAACCCACGCGAAGCCGTCAATGCCGGAATGAATGAGGAAGCATTTGAAACCCGCAACGCCGGCGCGCGTCAGCGGCTCGATCGAATCGGTGTTTCCGCGCACCAAGCCGCCCCAGGCGGCCCAATCGACCCACGCTTTTTCTTTCGCCGCACTGCGCTTGACTTCGAGAGCCGGCACATCGACCGTTTCGGGCACGCAGTTCAATGGCATGTCGACAAGCGTGGTCACGCCGCCTGAAGCGGCTGCTTGTGTTGCCGTCTGAAAGCCCTCCCATTCCGTGCGTCCGGGCTCATTGATGTGCACGTGCGTGTCGACGAGGCCGGGCAAAATAACATTGTCGCCAAAATCGATCAGATCGGCGTCCGGCGGAAGATCGTCCCAGCCGCGCAATGCGGAGATTCGCTCCCCGCCCACAACTACCGTCGCGGGCGCGAAACCCGCAGCAGTCAAAACGCGAGTGGAACGAAGCGCCTTTGTCATCTTGTATGTACTTTCGCTGCCTGGGGACCCCGAGGGCAAGGCTCGTGCAAACGATTCTATTGAACGCCTTGATTCGCTCTTGTGTCGATGGATGGAGCCAGTATTGGTGTTCCTTATATTTCGCCGCGCACGAGGGCGTTAACCGCGCAGCTTGGCCAGCAGGTCCTGCGGGTGGACCGGCTTGGCGAGAATGTCGAACTCATAGCCTTCGGCGCGGGCTTTCTCGAGCAAATCGGCCGTTGCTGCCTGACCGGAAAAGAGAAGAATCTTGATTCCGGGCAAAAGGGCGCGCATGCGAATGGCAGCGTCGATCCCGTTCAGGTCGGCCATGATCACGTCGGAGATGAGCATGTCGGGCCGGAAAGTCTGGGCAAGCTCGAGGGCCTTCTCTCCCGAATAGACCGCACGGGCGTCAAATCCGCTCTGGTTCAGAATCATGGCCAGCGTGTCGGCGATGACTCGCTCGTCGTCGGCTACCAGCACCTTTGATTTTGATGCGTTCGGCATATTCTCCTGTGGGGGCAGGGAAGTGATCATCGTGAAACAATTCGTTGATTTCGATCGGTCGCGGTCATTCGCGCCAGGTCGAACTTACGCTTTCAATCGCTGAAAAATGCTACGCTCTACCAGTGTAAAGCACGGCGCGCCTTTTCTGGTGAGCCCCGTCAATTGAGCCGTAAAGCCTCGCCGCCCAGCCGAATGGCATGGTTTATTCGGCGCGGCGCGAATTTATCTGCCATCTAATGTCAACACTTATACTGGCGCGAGCGGACGCGAGTCCCGCCTGAATGTCCTTTACCGGAGACCCGGAGATGCAGGAAACGGCTGTCCCCAACGCACCGCTCGATGCGCCGCCGGCCACGGATGCAATTATCCGCGCGGAAAAAGTCGAGAAATACTATGCGCAGCCAAGCCAGAATCGTATTCAGGTGATTTCGGCGACAGACCTGAGCATCGTCCCCGGAGAGATTCTTGCCTTGCTGGGCCCTTCGGGATCGGGCAAGTCGACCATGCTGCGCATGTTGACCGGGCTCTCTACGCCGACGGCGGGCCAGGTCTACTGGCACGGCACACCCATTTCGCAGGCCGAGATCAATGTGTCGATTGTCTTTCAAAGCTTCGCGCTTTTTCCATGGCTCACGGTCCTGGAAAATGTTGAAGCTCCGCTACAGGCACGCGGCGTTTCGCCCGCGGAACGCCACGAACGCAGCATGAAAATGCTCGACGTGGTGGGTCTTGACGGATTTGAGGCTGCTTACCCAAAGGAGCTTTCGGGCGGGATGCGGCAGCGCGTTGGATTCGCCCGCGCTCTGGTGGTCGAGCCCGAGGTTCTCTTTATGGATGAGCCGTTCTCAGCGCTTGACGTGCTGACGGCCGAGAACCTGCGCAGCGAATTGCTGGAGCTTTGGGCCAACAAAACCATGCCCACGAAGGCGGTCTTTCTGGTAACGCACAACATCGAGGAAGCGGTTCTGCTGGCCGATCGCATCGTGGTGCTGGGGCGGAATCCGGGGCACATTCGCACCGACTTCCCGGTGACGCTGGCGCAGCCGCGCGATCGAAAGTCAGAGGCCTTCACGCAACTGGTGGATTACATCTACAAAGTGCTTACCCAGCCGGATGTTTCACCCGCGGAAGCTCCGGGGCAGGTGGTCGAGCCTCGCGTGCGCGACCAGAGACAAATGCGCTACCAGATGCTGCCCCATGCCCGCCCCGGAGGCATTGCCGGCCTGCTTGAGTTGCTGCTCGATCGCGGCGGGCGCGACGACATGTATCGGCTCGCCGAGGATCTAGCCTTTGAGATCGACGATTTGCTACCCATTGTCGATGCCGCACAGATGCTCGGTTTTCTCAAAGTCGAAGAGGGCGATGCGGCCATTACCACCGGCGGCGCGGAGTTTGCCAACTCCGAAATTCTCCGCCAAAAGGAGCTGTTTCGCAGCGCTGCGGTCGAAAACGTCCTGCTGCTGCGGCAAATTCGCCGTGCGCTCGACGCAAAAAACGACCACACCGTGCCCGAGGATTTCTTCATGGACATGCTCGCCGAGCAGTTCAGCGAAGAAGAGTCGCAGCGGCAGTTGGAGACCGCGGTGACTTGGGGGCGGTACGCAGAGATCTTCGACTTCGACTCCGCCCGCCGGCGCTTCGTGCTGCCCGACGCGCTGGAAGAGGAGATTGCCTCGAGCGAGGATGCGAAGTGAGCCTTCCGCGTCCGCTCGCACGATCCCTCGTAACGGTTCGCAGCACGCCATTCTTCGTCGACCTGGGAGTGGCGGCCTGTGCGCTGGCGTTGTTCTTCGCCGTTGTTAGCACGGGCGTTTATTGGTTTCAGAAGCCGATCCCAGTGGTGCCGATTTCGAGCTCCATCGGCGCGCTTCCCTTGTACGCGTTCTACTCCATCGTTCGCATGGCCATCGCCTACGGGCTCAGCCTGGCTTTCGCCATCGGCTACGGCTACATCGCTGCCTACAATCCGCGCATCGAGCCGTGGATGGTCTCGGTTCTCGATATTCTGCAATCGATTCCCGTACTGAGTTTTCTGCCGCCCGTAGTCCTGGCCATGGTTTCGCTCATTCCCGGCCATCAGCTGGGCATTGAGATGAGCGTCATTCTTCTCATCTTCACCGGGCAGGTTTGGAACCTTGCCTTCAGCTTTTATTCGTCGCTCAAAACTATCCCACGGGAGATGCTGGAAGCGTCGCGAATCTACCGATATTCCGGCTGGCAGCGGTTCTGGCAACTGGAGTTGCCTTTCTCGGCGATCGGCCTGGTGTGGAACTCGATCGTTTCCGTGGCCGGCGGCTGGTTCGCGCTCATCTTCTGCGAGACGTTCACCATGGGCGATCGCAGCTTCCAGTTGCCCGGCCTGGGCAGCTACATCCAAACTGCGACCAACAACGGTGATGTCCATGCATTGTTGGCGGGCATTGCGACGGTGATTCTGATCGTGGTCGCAACCGATCAACTGGTGTGGCGGCCGCTGATTGCGTGGAGTGACAAATTCAAATTCGAGCAGGTGGAGTCGGCAGAGCAAGTCACTTCGCCTATCCTCGAGTTGCTTCGCCGATCGAAGATTCTGGAGACACTTCCCGGCCGCATCTGGAATCGTGTCGAGGAGCCGGTATACCGGCATATGGCGCAGACGAAGGAATGCCGCGTTGTGACGCCACTGGACGAGCCGAACTCCGGAAGAGTGTCGCCGGCGCTGTGGACGGTGGCTGTTGCAGGCGGTCTGGCTGTGTGCTGGGCCGCGGTGCAGGCTGGCCTCATGCTCAGGACCATTACCTGGCCCGACCTGCGCCTTTTGCTCGAAGGAGCCGCGGCGACCTTTCTGCGCGTGAATGTTTCGCTGCTGATTTCGGCGGCGTGGACCATTCCAGTCGGGGTGGCCATTGGATTGAACCCGAAGCTTGCGCGGATCGTGCAGCCGCTGGCGCAGATCCTGGCGTCGGTACCAGCCACGGCCTTTTTTCCCATTCTGCTGATGGGGTTGGTGAGGATTGGCGGCGGGTTGGGCATTGGATCCATCGCGCTGATGCTGCTCGGCACGCAGTGGTACATCCTGTTCAATGTGATCGCGGGTGCGATGTCGATCCCATCGGACCTTCGCGAAGTTTCTTCGATCTGCCGCTTTACGCGCTGGCAGCGATGGACCCGGCTGATTCTTCCCGGCATCTTTCCCTACCTGATTACGGGGATGGTCACGGCCTCAGGGGGCGCTTGGAACGCCTCGGTGATGGCCGAGTATTCACACGTGCAGGGCCACACGCTCTCGACCATCGGCCTGGGCGCGCAAATTGACGCCGCTACCGACAGCGGCCGCTTTGCCATGCTCCTGCTGGCCACGATCTTCATTTCGCTGATGGTGGTCACGATGAACCGGCTGGTGTGGCGTCGGCTCTACCGCCTCGCCGAGACGCGGTTTAAACTCGAAGGCTGAGCGGAAGTTGCCGCGACGAAGGAAGATTGCCATGATTCGCGTGGGCCTGGTGGGTTTCGGCATGGCTGGGCGCGTCTTTCACGCGCCATTGATCTCCTCTGTCGAGGGGTTGGAACTCACAGCGGTCGTCGAGCGCAACTCGGACACGGCAGCGGCGCGTTATCCCGGCATCACAATCTACCGCTCGCTCGAAGCGATGCTGACGGAGTCCTCACTCGGGCTCTTTGTGTTGGCCACGCCGAATGGAACCCACTTTCCTTTCGCCAAAGAGATTCTGAAGGCCGGCAAGAATGTTGTGGTCGACAAGCCGATGACGCTGACCTCGAAGGAGGCTGCCGAGCTCATTGGCCTGGCGAAGGAACACAAGGTGCTCCTCGCTCCATTCCAAAGCCGCCGCTGGGACAGCGACTTCCTGACGCTCCAGAAACTGTTGCATGAAGGTTCGCTGGGCCGGCTGGTGGCCTTTGAGTCGCGTCTCGACCGCTGGCGGCCGGCTCCATTGACGGAACGCTTGTGGAAGGAGAGCGCAGAGGCGGGAGGCGGAAAGCTCCTCGACCTGGGGCCGCACCTCGTGGACCAGGCTCTGTTTTTTTTCGGCAAACCGGAAGGAGTCAGCGCCGAAGTCGTGCGCGAGAAGGATGGCCCGGGAGTCGATGACGCATTCACGATTCGCCTGCGCTATCCCAAGCTCATCGTGACGCTTGGCGCCAACAGCCTTTCGCTGCCTGCCGCAGCGCGCTTCCACCTGCGCGGAACCAGGGGCAACTACTGGAAGTACGGAGTCGATCCGCAGGAGGCGGCGCTGAACAAGATCACGCACATCGATGACCCAGCTTGGGGACAGGAGCCAACGGCCAACTGGGGCGTGCTGCATGTGGGCATCGAAGGCGGCTCAGTCAGCAGGCCCGTTCCCGCGCTCGCGGGAGACTATCGGCTTTACTACGCAGGCATTCGCGATGCGCTGCTGCGGAAGGCTCCCGCGCCGGTCACCGGCGTCGACGGCTGGCGTGTGGCGCGCGTGCTTGAGCTGGCCGCGGAAAGCGCTGAAAACCGCTGCGAGATCGTGTGCGACTGGAGCGATGAGCCGAAATAGTGCGGACTGCACTTCCTTTTGCCGACGGAATGCGGCCACGGATCGCCGGGGCCGTTTAGCGGAGGTGGACATGGACGCGGGGAAGGCGAAGAATTGAGACGGAGTTTTGGCGGGAAGGAGAGGGGCCATGAAGCTGGTTGCATTTGTTGGATGTTTGCTGGCGGTTACGCCGTGGGCCTGTGCCGCGCAGACCGGCGCGCAAAGTTATGGCGTGGCAGCAATGGAGAATATGGGATCCGAAGGGCAGCAGCCTATTCACACCGCAACGCTCCCGAATCCGTGCCCGGTGGGCGTGCGGGCGAGCCACCTTTCCGATGGAGGAGTCGTCAAGACGGGTACGGCGCATCCTAAGGGGTTCGGACAAAGGCTGCACCTGACGCTCACCAGCCCCGATAGCCGGAGCATCGCCAGCGCGACGGTGAATGTGCACGGCTGGACAGCGAAGGGCCGAATGGAACAGGCGGGCAAAGACAACGACGCTGCGCTGTCCGTGCGAACGCTGACGGTTCCCTTTACGCCCGGCGCGGATCGCACGGCCTCGGCGGACGTCTGGGCGCCCGGGCTCACGGCGGTGAGCTCGGTTGAGTTGATCTCAGTGGCTTTCGAGGACGGCACGACCTGGGTTCAGGCGCAGGGCAAGACCTGCCAGGTGACGCCCGATCCGTTGATGCTGGTCACCAATCGATAATCGTCGCTAGCCAGGCGCAGAACGCCGGCTCGGCTCCTTTTCGATCAGCGGCACCCAAAAGCGGAATCGCGCGCCGCCGCCGGGAGCGCTGGAAGCCTCGATGCCTCCGCCGTGGACTTTGAGGATGGCTCGGGTGATGGCGAGTCCCATTCCCGACCCCTTGCGCATTTGCGTGCCACGCTTTCCGCGATAGAACTTATCAAAAATCATGGGCAGATCCTGGGCATCGATTCCAGGGCCATTGTCCTCGACGCTGAACTCAAGGCGCTCATCGGTACGTTTGCTGCTCAGCGTCACTCGCGACCCCGGAGGCGTATGGCCAGCCACGTTTTCCAGCAGGTGGCGCAGGACCCTCCCCAGGAGATGAGGATCGAACCATACAGGCTTGTCGGCCTGCGCCGGGTCGTCCGCGGCAGCGGGCAGAATTGTCACCTTGTAGGAGGCCAGAACCTTGCGCGACTCCTCGACGGCCTCGTCGAGTAAAGCGCGCGGATGGTGCGACGACATCTTGACCTGGACTACGTTGGCATCGATCTCGGCCATCTCAACGGCCTCGCCGATCAGCAGATCGAGCCGCTCCGACTCCTCATTGATCACGCGCGCCATTTCCAGCCGCCCAGCTTCGTCGAGTCCGCCGGTTTCGAGCAGTGTTGTGGATGCTGCGCGAATCGACGTGAGCGGCGTACGCAATTCGTGCGTAAGGGAATCGATCAAAGCAGTGCGGAGCCGGTCCGCCTCACGCGCCGCCTCGATGCGTGTCTTGGCGGCAATGGCAATGGCCCGAGCCACGGCGATCGATACCTGAGCCGTTACCGCAGCAGCGACTTCGAGCGAAAGCGTATTCGGCCGCCACGATAAGGCGCCCATCGGCTTCAACCCCAGCACCAGCGTTGTGGTCTGGAATCCGGCAAACGGCGTGATGGTGGGATTGAGTCCCTGGGTCACGGCTCGCATGTGCGCATGCACGCTGGCTGGAACGGCGCTGGTCGATGGATAAAACCGGTCATATTCGCCGACGTAAAGTACCACCCCTTCAAGAGCGAAGATTCGGTCGATCGCGCCGGGCAAGTCGCGAAGAAGGCGATCGGCGTCCTCAAAGAGCATCATCTCCTGGCTGAGCGCGTAAAGCTTTCCCACGTCCGCCTGGCGTTGTTCCGCCTGGATTGCCTTCTTCCGCGCGCGCTCTGACAGCCGGCTGACCACAAAGCAACTGAGCGCGAACGAGACCATCGCCACCCATGCCTGCGCGCCCTCCAGCCTAAAGGTGTGCACGGGAGGCAGGAAGTAGTAGTCGAAGCAGAGAGCGCAGAGAATCGCGGTGTAAATTGAGAGGACAATTCCGGCCTGCGCGGCCCACCACACGACCAGCACCAGAAAAACCATCCCCGCGGTGGCGGAGTTGACACCGAGCCAGGTGAGCACGAGTGTTGTGAGCGCTGCCGTGGCCGTGGCCGCGAACCAGCGAAGAGCCTGTCTTGCATAGGCGGGTACGCCCATGGTCTTCTCCACCGGAATCATACCTGCCTACGCCAGTTTCTGAAATGCGGAGTCGAAATGATGTAAGCTTTCGAGGGATGAAAGAAGCAAGACATGCCGGGAAGAATTCTGGTTATTGACGACGAGGCCCAGATTACGCGGGTGCTGCGCGCCGCACTTTCGGCGCAGGGATACGATGTTCGCACGGCTAACGATCCGGAGGAAGGGCTGCGGCTTTTCGGCGATTGGCCCCCCGACCTGGTGATTACGGACCTGATGATGCCCACCATGAGCGGCGTCGAGGTGTGCCGGCTGATTCGCACGAAGCGCACAACACCCGTTCTGGTTTTATCGGTTCGCGAGCACGAACGGTCGAAGGTGGAAGCTCTGGATGCGGGCGCCGACGACTATGTGACCAAGCCGTTCAGCATTCAGGAGCTGCTGGCGCGGGTCAGAGCGCATTTGCGCCGCGCGCCAGAGCGGACCGCAGCAGCCCTTGAAGCCGGCGACTTTGTAATCGATGTACGGGCGCACACCATGACCGTGCAGGGCAAACCGGTCCACCTTACGCCGAAGGAATTCGATCTGCTGCTGCACCTGGCCCGGAACTCGGGCAAGGTGATGACTCATCGCGCATTGCTGACGGCGGTCTGGGGCGCACAATCGGCGCATCAGCCCGAGTATCTCCGCGTCTTCGTCGGCCAGTTGCGCAAGAAGCTCGAAGGCGAAACCGGCCGCCAGTACATCCAAACCGAACCATGGGTCGGCTACCGTTTTGTCCCCGAGGGCTGGAGCGGCAACGAAGAGTAACGAGCGTAGCCTGTCTCGCGATGCGAGCCCCACGGTCGCCGCCCATTGATTTTCAGGGACTTCTCGCCATCACGTAAGCGATCCTTACGAAATCTTTAGGTTTTCTTTTTAATTCTCAAAGCAGACGAAGGGCAGAATCAATTCAAGCCAGGCCGATTGGGTTGGTTCTGGTCGAAACGGTGCGCCCTGGGTCGCCGTGGAGCGCCTGACAAACTCGCTTGAAGCCGAGTCGGGTTTCTTCGTCGAGCGATTCGCTGGAACTGGTCCGGATCGAAAAGGGGAGATCTCGCATGCAAGATGCATTGATGATGCTTTTCACAGTGGTCTTCTTCGCCGTGGCGTTCCTCTACGTCAAGGCGTGCCAAAAGTTGAGGTAGCCCATGCACATGAATTGGATTTCCGCGACCGGACTCATCCTCTCGATTCTCCTGATGGTTTATCTCGCCGTCGCACTGCTGTTCCCGGAGAAATTCTGACATGTC
>Ga0181535_10002455_pt1 | contig 22612 bp, 18 predicted proteins | sample PEATcosm2014_Bin_44_FD_119774 | JGI IMG/M metagenome (GOLD analysis project Ga0181535, IMG submission 119774) | Peatland microbial communities from MTU Mesocosm Facility, Houghton, MI, USA - PEATcosm2014_Bin17_30_metaG | ecosystem: Environmental > Terrestrial > Soil > Wetlands > Peat | place...
GGCGAAGCGGGGACGGACGAGCTGGTGGCCGAGGCTGCGGAGCGGACGTAAGCGCAGCAGCGGGCCTGCGACGTGGATCCGCACGACGCGCGGCAGGCCGCGGAGCAAGGGAACGACGGGAAGACCAAGAAGGACGAGGGGCGGGACAACCGACATCAATATGAGGTGCTCGATCATGTGCGCGCTGAGCAGGACGTCGGCGAAGGCGTCGAGAGGTGAGCCGATGGAGATCCAGAGAAAGGCGAGCCCAGCGAAAAACGAAAGCAGGCGATCGAGGTTGAACTGAGGGGGGCGTGTTTTGCGGAGGGCGAGCCAACCGCGGAGGTACACGATCGCGGTGAGGAGGATGGCGAGCGTCAACCAGATGGGAAGAGACCACTCGCCTTGCACGGATTGGAAGGGGTCGGGCATTGGTGGGGGACTAGGGACTAGGGACTGAGGACTGAGGGCTTCTTGTTGATGGGATGCGCATGGCTCCCGATTGCGTGATCGTGTGCGAGGCGTCGGTGGCAGGCGATAGATTGTTGCCGCGCAGGGTCATGAGGAAAGCGACGAGGGCGCGGGTTTCGGCAGGCGAGAGCGCGTTGCCGTAGGCAGGCATGTTGCCGCCGCCTTGCAGGACTTGGCGAATGATCTGGTCTTCGGTCATGCGGGCTGCGATGGCGTCGAGTGCGGGACCGCGCATGCCGCCCGCACCGCCGAGGGCGTGGCAGTTGCGGCACTGTTTGTCCTGAAGCACGAGCGCGCCCTGACGTTCGAGTGGCGAGCGGCCCTTGAGATAGGCCGTCGGCGTCGGATCGCCGGACCAGGCTTCCATTAGCGGGCTCCACGGAGTGAATGTCGCAAGGTGCGTAAAGACGCTCAGAGTGACGGCGATGACCGCGACCATGAGCACGGCGACGGGGCGGCGCGACCAGTGTTTTTCGCCCTCTCCGGCGACGAGGGGAAGTAGCAGCATGGCGCCGATGACGACGATGGGTGCGATGAAGAGGAAGGGCGTCTCGAGTTCGGGCGGCAAGTAGGCGAGGACCGCATAGATCCAGAGGAAGGCGAAGTCGGGCTTGGGCGCGGTTTGAATGATGGTGGGGTCGGGCTGGCCGCTGGGGCCAAAGGGTCCGAAGAGAAGCGCGCAGGCGATCACGGAGAGCAAGATCGCAGCGGCGAAGACGGCATCTTTCCAAGCAGCGTCGGGGACGAAGGGAACGCCTTGTTTCGAAGTGAGCTCGTGGTATTCGCGATCGTAGGTCGCTTTGCTGACGATGCGGCCGGGCATGGGCCACTCGTTCACGCCGAGATGAAGGACCATCCACACATGCACGGCGGCCATGGCGAGCAGGAGGCCAGGAATGACGAAGACGTGCAGCGCGAAGAAACGTGAGAGAGTCTGCCCGCCGATGATGGGGCCGCCGAGCATCATGTGGACGAGCGGGCCGCCGATCCAGGGGACGCGGCTGACGATGGATGCGCCGATGCCCAGGCCCCAGTAGGCGTCCTGATCGAAGCGGAGCACTTGACCGGTAAAGGCCATACCGAGCGTGCAAAGCAAGAGGAAAACGCCGATGATCCAGGTGAGTTCGCGCGGATATTTGTAGGCGCCGAAGAGGAAAACCTGCACCATGTGGATGAGGACGATGGCGACCATGAAGTCCGATCCCCAACCATGAATGGCGCGGAGAAACCAACCGAGGTAGATGCTGTGATTGAGGAATTGCAGGCTTGCCCAGGCTTCGCCGGCGGACGCGGTGTAGACGAGCGCGAGCAGAATGCCGGTGGCGACCTGGAGCATGAGCAGCACGGTTGCCGCCGAGCCGAAGACATACCACCAACTGGCGCTGGTGGGAGGCGTGGGGTGCGCCGAGGCTTCGCGGATCGGACCTTCGAAGCCGACGCGGCGCTCAAACCATCCGTAGACATTGACGACGCGCTGTTTCAGGCCGGCCATGACGTTTCTTCCTTGTCTTGGATCGACGAGTTCGGTGCGATCTGAACGAGTGGCTTTTTCAAACAAGCCGAGTTCGACAGCGTAGGCATTTGGCCAGCGTTGATCATTAGATTGTTGCCGGCGATGGAAAATTCGTACTGAAACAGGCCGCGCTCAGGCGGGCCGGAAGCGCGCGAGCCGTCTTCGTAATACGCGCCGCCATGGCACGGACACATGAAGAGCTTCGACTGCTCGAACCAGCGTACGGGACAGCCGAGGTGCGCGCAGTTGATGGCGAAGACCTGAAACTGATTGCCCTGGATGTGACGGACCCAGCAGGCTACGTTCCCGGTTTCGCCATCGGATGCTGTGGTGACCGGATTGCGGTAGTCGACGAGGCGCGTTTCTCCTTCGGGGAAATTGCTGATGGGACCAAGGGAGATCCAGGACTTGTAGCTCGAATCTTTTTTGAAGGCGGGACCGAGAAGGTAGCCAAGGATAGGAACCGCGAGCACAGCGCCGACAGCACCATTTAGATAGAGAGAGAGCTTGAAGAGGAATGCGCGGCGAGAGTGGGCTGCGGTTCTCAACTCGGGAACGGCGGTGGAAGTCGGCGAAATGTGCGGCTGCGGCTGCCCGGAGGGTTCGCTGGCGTTGGTCATTGGTTCTCCTTGGCCGGGATGTTCGGAGCGGCGACACTCGAAGGATTTTCAGGCTGGATGGAAATGGATTGTTGCGTGCGATGTTGCGCGAGCCAGGCGACGATGTCGGTGATTTCCTGCGACGTGAGCGCGCGGCCGGAGATGTAGGAGCGCCAGTCGGGCGCATTGTCATCGATGTGGCCGGCGATGACGAGACTGCGCAGACTTTGATCGTCGACGAGCGCCAGATAGGACTTGTCGACGATGGAGTGGGGCGTGGAGACTTGAGGCAGCGGGTTACTCGCGGACGAATGGGCTCCGGTGCCGTCGGTGCCGTGGCAGCGTGCGCAGGCGGTGGCGTATGCGGTTTGGCCGTTAGTTGGATTGCCGGGCTCAGTGGCTGCATAGGGCGGAAGAGCGACGTGGGAGAAATCGGAGGGGCGGCTCCACTCACGCAGGATGCCCTGCACGAGCGCGTCGACTTGTTGCTCGGTGAGCATGCCCCCGGAACTTGCAGCGAATGCGGGCATCATGGTTGAGTGCATTCCTTTTGCGGTCGCCGTGCGAAGGTTGTTCCCGCCGGCGACGGCGAGATATGCCGGATTGTTGAGTGGTATCGCTGCACCGCCGCGTCCGTTTTCGCCGTGGCAGCCAGAGCAATTCTGTTTGTAGAGCGCGTGAAAGTCGAGCTGCTGATCGGGGCGCGCGACGTCCGCAGATGGAGAAGGAACTCCGGGAACATGCGCGCAGCCTGCGCAGGCGAACACAATTGCGCCTGCGGCGAGGAGGGCCCGGGGTGTGCGAAGGCGGGGCGTCATTTCAGGCTTTCTGGACCTCCCTCTTCGTCGAGGGGCTCGTTTGCGTGGATGCCCGCGCGGACGGAGAAGGGCAGAGCCTGGAACTGCGGTGTGCGCACTTTGGTGTGGAGGTTGACGACGTACCCTGCGACGAGACCGAAGGCGATTTGCGACGGGATGAACCAGTACCAGTCGATGCGCTGGTTCAGGATGGGGCTGACGATGCCGAGGACCGACGAGAGCAGGCCCGTCCACAAAAGAGGCGCGATGAAGCCGGCGGTGAGGATGGGCCAGCGCGGAAACATGGGCAGCATGGCGCCATAGAGCAAGCCGACGAGAAGAGACGAAACGGTGTGAATGGCAAGCGCGGCGAGGAAGCCTTCCATGTGGAATTGTGCGAGGAACTGGTCGCTCTGTTCGGCCCAACTGACGAAGCCTCCCGCGGCCATCAGATTCATCGCGTACCAGAGGCTGTGGTATTTGAGGAGGCTGAATACGGTGGCGGGGACGATCATGGCGATGCCGCCTGCGATGCCGCCTCGGAGGCCGGTGGCGAATTGAAATGTCTCCACCGGGATCATCTTGCGGTGCATGGGGCTGACGGGCAGGTATTCGATGGCGCTGCGGAAGCTGGCTGCCTGCATTGGGTCGGGCTGTGCCTCGACGTATTCGTGCGCTTCGAAGGGAAGGACGTTGCGGAACCAGCCGATGGTCGAGAGGAGCATGAGCAGTAATCCGAGAAGGCTGACGCCGGGACTGGTGACCATGCCGGTGACGAGAAGCGCGACGCCGAGCGCCAGCGCCATAGGCCACGCGGTGGGCTGCGGCATGTGAATTTTGTTTCCGTGTTCCATACGTTCCTCGATTTCGCGATCGGGTTCAGCGAGCGTATGACTTTGCCTATTGAAGTTCGTGCTTTCCCAGGTCTGAAAATCCAGACCTGGGGCACCCATTTTCGTGCAGTAACGAGCGACCAGTCACTGCTTACCTTCCAACGATGTAGACAACAGTGAAGACGACGACCCAGACTGCGTCGACGAAGTGCCAGTAAATGGAGATGACTTCGAGGCGTTCGGCGTGATGCTGGTTGACTTTACCCATGAGGGCGAAGATCAGCGTAAGGCCGAGCATGAGGAGGCCGACGAGTACGTGCGATGCGTGCAGCCCGACCAACGAGTAAAAGGTGGTTCCGAATAAGTTGGTACGAACGGTGAGGCCGTAGTGGTAGATCAGGTCATACCACTCCATTGCTGTGGCCCCAAGGAAGGTGCCGCCGAGAAGGACTGTCACGGCGAGCCAGGCTGCGCAGAGGTTCACCTTGGCGGATCGAAGCGAGTGGACGGCGAAGTGCACGGTGATGCTGCTCGAGAGCAGGCAGATGGAGGCGAACCACGGAATATCGAGGACTTCGTGCGGCGTGGGCCCAGTGAGGCTTTTCCCTATATAGAAGAGATACGCGACGACGAAGATGATGAAGATGGCTGACTCGGCGACGATGAGGCAGGCCATGCCGACGATGCCGCGCGAGGGCTGGTTCCACTCTTCGATTGGTCCATGCGGCAGGGCGACGGCTGTGCTCATTGCATCTCTCCGGGTATTTGCAGATCACTCATAGTGCGCATCGGGTTCTTCTGGATGTTTTCGATCCCAGACCGGACGGCGGCTTTCAACGGTCGGAATGACGGCGAAGTTATAGCTGGGTGGTGGCGAGCTAGTGGACCATTCGAGTGTCCACGCGTCCCATGGGTCGGGTCCGGCCTTTTCGCCTTTGAAGTAAGAGGTGACCAGGTTCCAAACGAAGATGAGCGTGGCGACGGCCTGAAAGACGGCCCCGCTCGAGACGATTTGATTCAGGAGAGCCCAGCCGCGGTCGGCCTCGTAGGTGTAGATGCGGCGGGGCATGCCGAGCAAGCCGGGGACGTGCATGAAATCGAAGGTGAGATGGAAACCGATGACGAAAAGCCAGAAGTGCCAGCTGCCCAGTCTTTCCGAGAGCATGCGGCCGGTCATCTTCGGATACCAGTAATAGAAGGCAGAAAAGATCATGAAGAGAATCGCCCCGACCAGCACGTAATGAAAATGCGCGACGACAAAGTAGGAACTGCCGAGCTGCCAGTCGAAGGGAGATACCGAGAGCATGATGCCGGTGAGGCCGGCGATGAGGAACTGGAAGAGAAACCCGATGGCGAATTTCATCGACGTGGTGAAGTGGATGTTGCCGCCCCACAAGGTCGCGAGCCAGTTGAAGATTTTGATTCCGGTGGGGACCGAGATCGCCATGGTTGAAAAAGTGAAGAAGACGTTGGCGCCTGCTCCCATGCCGACGGTGAACATGTGGTGGGCCCAGACGCTGAGGCTGATGAAGCCGATGCCGACCGACGCCGCGACCATGGCGGGATAGCCGAAGATGGCTTTGCGCGAAAACACGGGAATGATCTCGTTGGCGAAGGCGAAGGCGGGCAGAACGAGGATGTAGACCTCGGGGTGGCCGAAGATCCAGAAGAAGTGCATCCAGAGAACCGCGGAGCCGCCGGCTTGCGTGTCGAAGAAGTGGCCGCCGAGGTAGCGGTCGATGCAGAGCATGATTTGCGCGGCCGTGAGCGGGCTGATGGTGACGAAGACAAGGCCGCTCATGACGAGATAGATCCAGACCAGGAGCGGCATGCGGCTGAGCTTCATGCCGGGGCAGCGCATGCAGAGCGTGGTGGCGACGATGTTCAGCGCGGTGCCGATGCTGCCGATGCCGCTGATGAAGATGCTGAGCGTCCAGTAGTCGGTGGAGTGGCCGGGCGAGAAGACGCGGGCGGTGAGTGGGGCGTAGGCGAACCAGCCGACATCGGGAGCGGTCCCTGCGCCGTAGAGGCCGCTGCCGGCGAAGTAGCTGAAGTAGAGCAACAGGCCGCCGAACGCCGCGATCCAGAAGCTGAAGGCATTAAGGCGCGGGAAGGCCATGTCGCGCGCGCCGATCATGAGGGGCACGAGGTAGTTGCCGAAGCCGAACAGAATGGGCATGCCGACGAAGAAGACCATCGTCGTTCCATGCATGGTGAATAGGCGATTGAAGTCCTGCGGGGACACGAAGTGGTTGTTCGGCACGAGGAGCTGGATGCGCATGAGAATCGCTTCGACGCCCGCGATAACGAGGAAGATGAGCGCGTAGCCGATGTACATCAGGCCGATCTTTTTGTGATCGACAGTGGTGATCCAATCTTGCAGCTGATAGAGCCAGCGGTTTTGGAGGGCTGGATTGACGGTGACCTGAGTTTGCGTCGCCATGGGGTCCTCGTTCTCCGAAATCTTAGTGAAGCGTCGAGAGGTACTGGGTTACGGCATCGAGATCGTGTTGGTTGAGGTGCATTGCGGGCATCAGGACCCCGGGCTTGAAGTGCTCGGGATCGTCGATGAAGGCGCGAAGATTTTGTGCGTTGTTGGGAACTGCCCCGGAGGCGATGGTGTCACGGCTACCGACGTGCGAGAGGTTGGGACCGAACGTGCCGTGCGCCGAAGTGCCAGAGATGGTATGGCAGTTGACGCACGCATTAGCTTCAAAGACCGCACGCCCGGCAGCGGCAGTTGGAGATTGCAACGCAGTCTGCTGTTGCTTCCTGATCCAGGCGGAGAACTCAGCGGGAGAGTCTGCATAAACGCGCAGGAGCATTTTTGCGTGTTGGACGCCGCAATATTGCGCGCACTGGCCGAGATAAAGGCCGGGTTTTTCGGGATCGATCCACATGGTGTTGACCTTGTTTGGAATCAGGTCCATTTTGCCGGCGAGGCGGGGAACCCAGAAGCTGTGGTCGGTGTCGGCCGACGACATGGTCAGGTAGGTGGGCATCGGCTGCGCCGGATTGCTGACGGGCACATGGAGTTCGTTGGCGGTGACGATGCCCAGCTTGGGATAGCGATATTCCCACCAAAATTGATGGCCAATGACGACCACGTCGAGGGCGTTACTAGGCTTTGCGGCGGTTTGGGTAACAAAAACAACGCGCGCGGTGGCTAGAAAGAGGACGACGACGATGAGGATGGGAAGGACGGTCCAGGAGAGCTCGATCTGGGTGCTGCCATAGATCTGCGCGGGCTCCCGCTGCGTGTAACCGCGGCGATGGCGGTAACGGACGAGGGTATAGAGCAGGAGACCGGCAACGATAAGGAAGATCACAGCACAGATGGCGAGAACCAGCATGGAGAGCCCGAAGATTGACCGGGCCGGGGTCCCTTGTGGAGCGAAGATGCTGGTTGAGGACTGGTCGAGGACGAGAGCGAGAAGGCGCGGCCGGAAATGAAAAATCGCGCCTGAGACGCCGGGCGTGAGACCGCGCGTACCGCACAGAACTGCGGGATAGGCAACATTGGCAACAGGCAGTTCCAGAGAAAACAACATCAAGAATCCTCAACAGCATTAGGTCGCGATTAAAAGTTCCTCGGAACGCCTCGGGGCGTTCCTGGTCGATTGCGAGGGCCAGAATCATGCTACCGGCGCGAAAACGAACTGCGATACCAGAAGGGGAATTCGTGCGGTGAAGATCAGATGATCGGGCCCGGGGCGTGGTTGCGTCGGGCTGAACAAATTCATTTTCCGTCGATGTTGGGCGAGGTCGGCAACTGAAACTGCACGAGCTGAGATTACCACTTTGTCGCGGGGCTGGGAATCAGGTTTCGGATCGGTTTCGCTTGATTTGAACCGGCTAATAAAGCTTTAAAAAGCAGTGAATCCTTCGTCGAGACGTGAATGCCGGGTTCACGGTGCCTAACTCTCACTCGATATTCGCCGATGAAGTGAGTGCAGCCGGCACTCGTTTGCCTCGAATGTCAATGAGGCTTGGGAACCGCAGTGGCTGGAGATTGCAGTGGAAATGGAGCCATGGGGAGCGGGCATGGCATTCACAGTTCTTGTTGTTGACGATTCGCCGACCATGGTGATGAGCCTGAAGACCACTCTGACGATGAGGGGCTTTCAGGTCGAGACCGCGGGCAACGGCCGTGCAGCATTGGACAAGCTGCAATCGGGACTCAAGCCCAACCTGGTGCTCACCGATATCAATATGCCGGTGATGGGAGGGATGGAGTTGATCCGGAACATCCGTGCTTTGCCGGACCTGAGATTCGTACCCATCCTGACGCTGACCACGGAGACCGAGGCCGGCAAGCGCGAAGAAGGCAAGCGGGCCGGAGCGACGGGATGGCTTGTGAAGCCGTTGTCGGGGAATGACCTGATTGCCGTGATCGGGAAAGTGTTGCCAGGAGCATAGACGATGGGGTCAGCGACTCTACGAGCGATTCAGGAAGACTCCGCCGCGCAACCGGAGTTGTGGGACGAGGGGGAGACTGACCCGCATCGTGAGAAGCGGCTCCGGCGGATACGGAACCGGCTTGTCCTGGAGGCTTTGCTCCACCTGGTTTTGCTGGGGCTGTTCTCGCTCGCCGTCTCCGTCTTGATGGGGTCTGTGCTCGCGCCTTACAAGTGGTCCTTCGCGACGTGCATTGCGCTGTTCCTAGCGATTCCGGAATTCGCGATCAAGCGGTGGAACTGGAGCCAGGCGCGTGGAGCCGTGTCGGAGATGCGGGCCTTCGGCGGCCTGAATTTCAAACAGATTTCGAGACTGCTCATGGGCCGAAAGACAATTCAAGCCGATGTGCTGGACGCTCGGCTTTACATCGACGTAATGCATGACCAGATTGGCGACTCGCTCGCGGAATCCGAGCGCGAGGTCATGAAAGTAATCGAGGAGATCGGGATTCTGAGCGGGCATGCCAATGAACAAAGGGAGCACATTGGCCGGTCGATCCAAAGCGGAAAGGCATTGACGGAGAGCACCCATGCGCGTGTCGAGCGTAACAAAGAAACGGTTGGTGCACTCGAGGTCCAGTTGGCGGAGGAAATGGCAGAGATGCGCGCCAATTTCGCCAGGATTGAGGGCCTTGCAGGCGAGGTGCACGAACTTACGCCATTGATTAAAGTAATCACCTCGATTGCCCAGCAAACCAGCCTCTTGGCTCTGAACGCAGAGATTGAAGCAGCGCGTGCAGGGAGCGCCGGCCGCGGCTTTGGTGTGGTTGCCTACGAAGTGAGGAAACTCTCGGTGAGCTCGACGCAGGCGGCGTCGGATATCTCGGAAAAAATCAACTCGACCTGGAGGAGAGTGAATGTGGAGATGGCGGATGCCAAGGCGTCGCTCGAGCGGCATGAGAAGGATCGAGGGATGCAACTGCTGGTGGAAGGCCTCGAAGAGATGCAGCACGAGTTCTCGAAGAACAGCGACCTGTTGCTCGATGTGATCTCCGGAGTGGATGCGAGCTACCAGGAATGCGTAACGCGGCTTTCCAAAGCATTGGGCCATATCCAGTTCCAAGACGTGATGCGACAGAGAATGGAGCACGTTCAAGAGGCATTGATGGAGATGTGTGCGCATTTGGAACAGCTAGCCGAGACGCCAAATGATCCCAACTGGGACGGGAGTTTGGAGCAAACTTTCAAGTCGCTGTTGGATGCGCATCTCGGAACCTACAGGATGGCCAGTCAGACAATGACTCATTTTGCAGTCGCCGGTGGAAGCGCGCGAGGCGATCACAGCCGTCCCGCCATTGAGCTTTTCTAACTCGGTGCATTGGAATTTGCTGATTCCTGCCGTGCCGCGATGGGTAGGTGATTGCTCGAATGTTCTGTGAAGGATTGCGGATATCCGCAATGGGCTCGATTTGAAGTGGGCGATTTGCAGGCGATGGTCAACCGCCGGCGGTCGACAGGAAGGGAGCTGGACGTGGCCATCATTCAGGAGCAAAGCGAAAAGACGAGTTGCTTGCGGCTGCAGGGCTCAATCGATATCTCCTTGGCAGAGGAACTGAAGAAGACCCTCATCGATGCGCTGAAAGCGGGGGACGAGATACGGGTCATGTTGGGAGATGCCACTTATCTCGATGTGACCGCGATCCAGTTGTTGTGGGCGGCGGAACGGGAGGCCCGCCGGGCTGGGGTGAGGTGGGTATTCGTCGATTCGCTTCCCGAGGCAATTCGGGCCGCTTTGCGGGACGCGGGTTTCGAAGAGTCGCTTCTGGCCGGAAGCTCAACGCACTCGGCAGGAGAAGCCGCTTGAACACTCCAGATAATACCGAGCTCTTCAAGCAAAGCTTTCGTGAAGAGGCCCGCGAGATCCTTGTCGATCTGGAGTCGGCGCTTCTGGAGTTGAACGAGCGCCACGGCGACATCGAACTGGTGAGCCGGGTCTTTCGCGGATTGCACACCATCAAAGGCTCGGGAGCCATGTTCGGCTTCGAAGAACTGGCTGCATTTACCCACAATCTTGAGACAGCTTTTGACGCAGTGCGCAATGGTCGGGTTGAGATCACTGGCGAACTCATCGATGTGACTCTCGGCGCTTTGGACCAGATCAGATGCATGCTAGAAGCTAAAGAGAGTGCCGAACCGGCAGGGGCCGCGTCTCGAGAACATCTGCTCGCCAGAGTCCGGCAAGTGACTGGAATCGCCGAGGGCGCGATGCCCGAACCGAAGGTACCGGCCGTGGCGCCGCCGGTTCGCGGCGAGATGAAACCTGTCCGCGAGTGGCGCGTGCAATTTACTCCTGGACCCGATTTTCTGTTAAACGGCTCTAACCCCTTGCTCCTAATCCAGGACATTCCTGCGCCGATCACCGACAACTACAAAGGCGACTTCAACACGATCAAAAACAACCTCAATAGCTTGATTGCGGCCATGGGCGAAATCACCGAGGCTGCGGAGAAAATTGCCAACGGCGACCTGACGGTCAGCATTCACGAGAGGTCGCCCGAAGACAAGCTCATGCAGGCGCTTGCCTCGATGGTCAGCGGATTGACCCAGACGGTCTCGGAAGTGCGCTCGATTGCGGGCGAAGTGGCGGAGGCGAGTCAGTCGATATCGACAGCCTCGATTCAAGTGTCGAAGGGAGCCAGTTCGCAGGCGGCCGCTGCCGAAGAGGCATCCTCGTCGATGGAGGAGATGGTCTCGAACATCAAGCAGAATGCGGATAACGCGCAGCAGACCGACAAGATCGCCAACAAGTCCGCAAAAGATGCGCAGGAGAGCGGCAAAAGCGTACTGGAGGCCGTAGCAGCGATGAAGGAAATCGCCAACAAGATTTCTATCATCGAGGAGATTGCTCGCCAGACCAACCTGCTGGCACTGAACGCAGCCATTGAGGCGGCACGAGCCGGGGAGCATGGGAAGGGCTTTGCCGTAGTCGCAGCCGAAGTGCGCAAGCTGGCCGAACGCAGCCAGAAGGCAGCTGCGGAGATCAACCAGTTATCCTCGACGACCCTCAAGGTATCGGAGAAGTCCGGCGAGATGCTGGAGAAGCTGGTTCCCGACATCCAGAGGACGGCAGAGCTGGTGCAGGAGATTTCGGCGGCCAGCAAGGAGCAGGACACCGGAGCGGAGCAGATCAACAAGGCCCTGCAGCAACTGCAGCAAGTGATCCAGCAGAATGCTTCGGCGTCGGAAGAGATGGCTTCAACGACAGAAGAGTTGACGGGCCAGTCCGAGCAGTTGGTCGGCGCCCTGGCATTCTTCAAAACGGGTGAGGAATCGGGACCGCCGGCAAGGAAGGGCTCCGCGGCTGCACCCGTGCGGAAGCCGCAAAGCGCGTCTGCGAAGACTCAGAAGGCGACTAGTCACGGCCAAATCGCAGGAACACGGCTTGGCGCTAAGGCAGGGGTGAGTCTGAAGCTCAGCGACAAGCACGACGATTTAGATGGGGAGTTCGAACGGTACTGATCGACGCGGTGCGTGCCGTTCGGGACAGCACGCACTGACGTCTTCAAAAGCAGGAGAGGAGTTGCGCAATGAGCGTTAGTGAAATCACGGAGACGCGGCAGTACCTGACTTTCAAGCTCGGGAATGAGGTTTTTGCAACCGATGTGGCCAAGGTGAGAGAGGTGCTGGACCTGACCACGATCACCGCAATTCCAAGGACACCGGACTTTATGGCTGGGGTCATCAATCTGCGCGGCAGTGTGGTGCCGGTTGTGGATCTTCGACTTTGCTTTGAGATGTCGAAGACGGAGAGTACGCGGAACACCTGCATTGTTGTGGTCGAGGTGATGCTTGACGATGAAGCGACGGTAATCGGCGCACTTGCCGATTCGGTCGAAGAGGTGATCGACCTTGAGCCGGATCAAATCCAGCCTGCGCCACGCATTGGAACGCACATCCGGACCGAGTTCATCAAGGGCATGGGGAAACGGGATACGCAATTCATCATGATCCTGGATATCGATCGCGTTTTCGCAGCCGATGAACTGAACGCGGTCCGCGCCGCGGACCCCAACAAGCAATTCGCCGAAGTTGCGGCATGACAAGGAGTGGGGACGGGTGCTCAGTCCGTCCGCAAGCGATGAGTGGGCTCACCTTTCTAAAGAAGATCATGAGCCAGCATCCAATTCCGGCGGTGATCTGTTCCAGTCTCGCGGAGGATGGTGCGCAAAGCACATTGCGCGCTCTCGAATACGGGGCCGTTGATATCATCACCAAGCCGCGCCTGGGGACCAGGCAGTTTCTCGAGGAGGCGCAGATTGAAATCTGCCAGGCAGTCAAAGCTGCAGGATGCGCGAGGCCGCAACTTCTGCGGCCGTCCCGGAAGGTTGAGCCCAAGCTGACCGCCGATGCCATTTTGCCGGCTGCCACCCACGCGATGGCCGAGACAACAGAGAAAGTGGTGGTGATTGGCGCCTCGACCGGCGGCACCGAAGCACTCAAATCGCTGCTCGAGTCGTTTCCTGGGGATACTCCAGGGATCGTAATTGTGCAGCATATGCCGGAGCTTTTCACGCGTGCCTTTGCCAATCGTCTTGACAGTCTCTGCGCGATCACTGTGAAGGAGGCCGAGAGCGATGATACCGTGATTCGAGGGCGTGCACTGATCGCGCCCGGCAATCATCATCTGCTGCTCAAGAGAAGTGGCGCTCGCTACTTTGTGGAGATCAAGGAAGGGCCACTGGTGTGCCGGCATCGGCCATCGGTGGACGTGTTGTTTCGTTCCGCCGCGCGGTATGCCGGACCCAATGCGGTCGGTGTGATCCTTACGGGAATGGGCGACGATGGCGCTCGTGGAATGGCGGAGATGAAGCAGGCTGGCGCCGCGACCGTTGCGCAGGACGAAGCCACATGCGTAGTCTTTGGGATGCCCAAAGAAGCCATCAAGTTTGGCGGAGTTGACCGGGTCCTTCCGTTGCAGTCGATTCCGGGCGCAATTCTCACCTACGCTCGATGAAATCCCGCTCAATTCCGAAACCAGCGCGCGTAAATGACTCGACCCGTGTGCTGTCGTACCCGAGGCGCGGATTGTCCAAGAAGAGTGGAGCTGTTCCAGATTCACTATTTTGACCGAGAGGAACTCTGAGCAAGTTCGAATCGGGCGAACCAAAATGCTGCCTCGAATCGTGCGTATTTAATACGGACGCGGGTATTAGTACCGCAGGCCCAGTTTCATCGGGAAGTCCTCTTCGTCCTCCTCGAGTGGTAGCTGGTTGCAATATTCGCGAATGATGCTTTGCCGCTGACGCTGCAGAGCAAGGTGTGCCGCTGCGACCGTCACGAACAGGATGGCGAAGTGCAACCGGCTGCTCTCGATCCATGGTTCGACTTGAAGCGGAAAGGCAGCTACCAAAGGGAAAAACGTAAAGAATTTCAGCATTGTCATTGCGAGGTTGGGCTGTTCCTGGGCTTGTTCGCTTGTGAATGGCAGTGAAGTGACGGTGAGGAAAAAGGCGTCCGTGAGAAGCAGGCACATGCTCGCGGCAACGAGTATCTGATCCGCGATCGCTTTGCCTGTGAGAAGCTCGGCGGGAGCGATTGCCATGAAAATTGAGCACACGCCAAACGTTGCAATAGCTGTCCAGAGAAGTATCCAGACCCTGGTTGAGGTTAGTTGCTCCGTCAACGTGTGAACATCCGGTGGGCTGCCATGGATAACGCGGAAGATCCACCTGCCGCGTTCATTGCCAGATGAGACAAATGCCATGCGAAGTCCCGCGACCATCCAGAAGACGACGATCCCGACCGCGACTCTGATCCCGTCGGCTGAGACCTGTGTGCGGATCTGTTGATGGTTCACGGTGAACCGCAGGATGCTTGCAGTGACGGCCGACAAGCCGATGCCACCATAGAGAACAAGATAAATCCGATAGCGTGGAACGCGCAGAAGCGTTTGGCTGATGAAGTGAAAGATTGCCCGGCGTAGCGGACCGCGAATCACTGTCGTGTGGAGGACCCGATTGATCGGTCGAAGAAGAAGATTCACAGCGCGCCGCGACCCCGGACCTTCAACGAGTTGGCGCATCTTGCGAAGGTAAGCGAGCGGATAGATGAGGATAGCCAATAAAAATGCGATAAGGAACGCGTAGCTCCCGGTCCGCGCTAGCGTGGCATAGATCGGCAAAGCCTTCGCGCCTTCAATCAAGCATTGGTAGATGCCGAGAAACCAAAACGGCGGAAAGCAGCGTACGGCGAGACTTCCCGACTGAAGCATGGCCGGGACCACGCCCGAAATAACGGGAAACAGAAGCACGAGTATTACCAGCAAAGTAATTGTGGATCCCTGCAGAAGCAGTGCGACTTTGCGGAAGAGACGCTCGCCAAAGACGCAGATACACAAACCCTGCAAGGCGAGAATCGAAGCGGCGGCGAAGAGTCCGCTTGCGCCAACCGCAAGAATGTGGCCAGCGAGGAATCGAAGGAGATCCGGAGGATCCATCGCCATGGGAAGAACAAAGGAAGAGAAGAGATTGGTATCCAGAAGAAATCCCCCGATTAGAATGCCAATGGCTGTGACGCGGGCTGCGAAGGCACGTCGTGAATGAATGGGGAGGGGGCCGAGGACGAACAAATCGAGGAGATCGGGGAAGAACAAATCCCATTCAAAAACCGTTGCAATTCCCATGACGACGAATGAATACACGATGAAGAAGAGGTGATGATTGACCTGGAGCCAATAAGTGGGTGGGGCTCCGGTGGATGGCCGACCGGGCGGCCAGCCGGCAATTGGGTGATAGACGGGCCAGAGATAGATGGCGACAATGAGTGGCGGCAAACTGGTGGCGAAGGCGATTTGAACCAGGCGCGTCTTGGCATCGCCATCGGGCGAGGCTGTTTCGTGATTGAAGAATCGCTCAAGAAAATGGCGGGTTAAGAGCGAAAACTGGCTGCGCCTTGGTGGGCGCGCGGGCCCAAGCGCTGCCTGGACATTCATGGAAAGCAACTGCGGCTCTACGCGGGAAAAGAGGCGCTGAAAAATTTCAGCCATGAGTGGTCTGCATGACCTCCACGATCTCCTCGGCAACGGCTCGAGTGTTCTGTTGGCGGACGAGCTGAGTGAACGCGCTCTCAAGGTTGGGAAGATGCATAAGTTTCGCTAGCTCGCTAGGAGGAGCATCTGCGAGAATCTTGCCGTTCGCAATGACGACGACGCGGCTGCAGATTTGCTCGACAACTTCGAGCACGTGAGAGATGTAGAGAATGGCTTTGCCTTGCGCGGCGAGCAATTCCAGCAAATCTTTAAGTAGTCTCGCAGAAACCACGTCGAGCCCGGAAAGCGGTTCGTCGAAAATGAGCAACTTAGGGTCGTGCAGCAGAGCGGCGGCAATCAGCACCCGCTGGCGCATGCCTTTGGAGTAAGACGAGATCGGCGAATGCTGCCAGGATTCGAGATCGAGGAGTTTCAGCAGACCCACTGCTTTGGATTCAATGAGTAGTTCGTCAAGTCCGCGGAGTCGGCCGACCAGTTGAAGGTATTCCAACGCCGACAGATAGTTATAGAGATGGGCTTCTTCGGGCACGTAACCAAACGCGCTGCGGAAGGGGACCATGTCCTCGCGGATGTCTTTGCCTTGAAAGAGCACATGGCCGTCATTGGGGCGTAGTATTCCGGTGATCATTTTGACGGTGGTGGATTTGCCGGCGCCGTTTGGACCTAGAAAACCGACGATTTCCCCAGAAGCCACCCTGAAGCTGACATCCTGAACCGCGGGAATACCACGATAGCTTCGAAACAATCCCTGCAATTCGAGCATCGGGTGTCGGCTCCGGGTGCGACCTATCCTATGTAGCATTCGGTATAATGCAGTGTCAAGTGGTTTTCTCTATGCGTAAAATGGCTCGAGTCTGAATCGATTCGATCGCAATTGGCCGAACCGCGCGGTTCTTCGGTGAGCCTTCGGTCAGTCGTACAATGTGATCTGCGCTGGAAAAGTGCAAAAGTAGCGGACCAAGTTACCTCAGTGAAGCTGAACGATGAAACAGAAATCGAGAAAGTCTATCGGCTATCGTCTGATCGTTGCGGCATGTGAAGCGCGCCAATGTTGGCTGGGAAACCGAGCTGCAACGCAATGCGCGCGAAAACTAACGCTCATCGGAATCTTGGGGATTTTGGCCCTTTCAAGCGGCGGTTCAGTTGCTAGCTCGCAGTCTCCAAAGGATGCGACGATTCGCGGGCTGGTTTTGGATTCAACAGGAAGGCCGGTCCCAAGTGCATCCGTTCGCCTTGAGAACACCGGAAGCCTGAAGACCCTCGAATTAGACTCAGACCTAAAAGGTGGCTTCGCGTTTTCAGGCCTCGGAGCCGGGACATTTTTATTGGTTGCCGAGAAAGCTAACCTGCATAGCAATGCTTCCATTGTCATTGTGCGTGAGTCAGGCGAGCAACCGCACGTGGATCTTGTCCTGGCGAATTCCGGTACAGTGGCGATTCCTGTTGTCCCCCCGATGGATTTTGCGGACAGCCCGAATTTTACTGTTGCAGGGGTCACGGATTGGACGGCGGCCGGAGGACACGGATCAGATGCGAATTTGCGGACAAGCGAAGCTTTGAACCGCGAGACGCTAACTTTGAAAGAAAGCGATGCTGCTCATAGTGGAAAGAATGCAACGAAAGACGTCAACAAGGTGCAAGAAGCTGAATTGCGGGCGGCTCTAGCGAGTGCACCGGCTAGCTTCGGTGCGAATCACCGCTTGGGCGAGTTCTATCTGCACGAAGGCAGATACGACGATTCGGCTTTGTTCCTGCAGAAAGCGTTTCAGATTGATCCGACAAACGCAGAGAACGAAGTGGAACTTGCACAAGCGTGTGAGGAACTCGGTGATCTATCGCAGGCCCGCGAGCACGTTCAACGACTCCTGGAAACTGGAGGGAACGCACCAGAACATCGTCTGGCCGGAGAGATTGATGAGAAATCCGGAGATCCTCTCGCGGCTGTCCATGAGTTTGAGCGAGCAGTCACCCTGGACCCGAGCGAGCAAAACTATTTTGAATGGGGATCCGAGCTGCTGATTCATCGGGCGGTGTGGCAAGCCAAGGAGGTCTTTGAGCGGGGAGTCAAAGTTTATCCGAGTTCAGCTCGATTGCTTACAGCCCTTGGTGCGGCCCTCTTCGCAGGTGCGCTTTATGATGAATCAGCCCTGCGACTATGCGAAGCTTCCGATCTAATACCTGACGATCCCGAGCCGTACCTATTCATGGGAAAGGTTGAACTCGCGGCCCCAAGCCCAATCGCATGTGTCGAGGAAAAACTCGCACGTTTTGCCGAGAGACAACCCGATAACTCGCGCGCTAACTATTATCTTGCGATGGCAATCTGGAAACAAAGTGGACAAGAAACTGACAAAGAGACAAGACGAAAGATCGAGTCGATGCTTACTAAGTCCGTGATGATCGATCCTAAATTTAGCGAGGCATATGTTCAACTCGGAAATCTCAAGTCCCAACGCAAGGATTTTGTGGATGCAGCTGAATTGTATGCGAAGGCCATCCAAGCAGATCCGCAATCGAGCGAAGCTCACTATCGGCTCGGTTTAGCCTATGACCGGCTGGGCGAACGAGCTAAGGCGCAACGGGAGTTTCAGCTTCATGAAGATATTGAGAAGAAGCGTGCCGATGCAACCGATCATGAACGACGGGAAGTTAAGCAATTCATAGTGGAAGTGCCCGACAAGTCGGCTAATCGAGATCACCAATAAGGACAGAAGCATGTATTGCTAAGGCGCTCTCATTATCTAACGTCGATTGACCTGGAATTAGACTGGCTTCTTGAAGGTCGCGACGATTCCCTGATCTTCACGGATCGTGATAATCTGATTTGCCTTCACCTGGGTGAAACGCTCGATCTTCTGCGTCGTCGGCCATTTGACCTCGATGAGGTCGATGGAGTTGGCAATGCCGAGCCCAAAATGAAGTCGAAGGTCACTCTGGGACATCACACTCGTACCGCTGTGCACCTCGTCTATCTGCGAGTGTTTCCCCGTAACAACGCGCACACGTGCTCCAATCGCAGTTCGATTGCACTTGGTCCCGACAAGCTTGATTTTGATCCAGTTCTGTTTGTTTCCGCCAACGTTATGGAGCAAAGAAGGGGCGTCATTCATATTGAGGATTAGGACATCCATTCCGCCGTCGTTGTCGTAGTCTCCAAATGCGGCGCCCCGGCTTGAGAACCGCGCGGCGATCCCCGGACCCATTTCTGCTGAGACATCCTTGAAATGCCCATTCCCGAGGTTTTTATAGACGAGTCGGGGATTCTTGAAGGTTTCCCCAAAGTTATAGTTATCGATCTCCGGATAGACATGTCCGTTGATCTGAATGATATCGGCCCAGCCGTCGTTGTCGTAATCAATAAATCCGCAACCCCACGCAACATAGTTGTTATTAATACCAACCCCGGAATTGAAGGAAAGGTCGCTGAAGGTTCCATCGCCATTGTTGTGGTAGAGATCGGAAGTGTCGTCTGCGAAATTGGTCTTGAAGATATCCAGATACCCGTCGCAGTCGTAGTCAGCCACGCCGACGCCCATGCCCGCTTGTTCGTGGCCATCATTGTTATAAGCGCACCCAGCTATGACCGCAATATCGGTGAAAGTACCATCGTGGTTGTTCTGGAACAAAATGCTTGGCTCGGAATCGACAGCAACATAAATGTCGGGCCACCCGTCGTTGTCAAAATCATAGGATACAGATGTGATCGAGTAGCGCGGGCCTGGCTTGAGAATTCCTGCCTTCTCGGAAACGTCCGAAAATGTACCATCGCCGTTGTTATGGTAAAGGATGTTTGTGTCTCCCGGCAGGCCACGCGGACCGCACATGGTTGGCACGCCCTTCCACTGACAGAAAGACATATTATCAATTGAAATGGGAAGATCGGGATCTAGCTTGACAAAATTACACACGAAAAGATCGAGATATCCGTCTCGATCATAGTCAAAGAATGTGCATCCGGTACCCCAACGGCCCTTATCCTGATAAAGACCGGTCTTGCGCGTAACATCTGTGAACGTCCCGTTTCCATTGTTGTGAAACAACAGATTACGTCCCCAGAAGGTGCAGAAAATATCGTCCCATCCATCGTTGTCGTAATCGCCGACGCAGACTCCGGTCTGCCACCCGGAGTGTCCCAAGCCGGACTTCTCAGTTACATCCGTGAATGTGCCATCGCGGTTATTCTTGAATAAGTGGGTCGTCGGTTCCTTTCCAGGGGCCCAATGGGCATCAAGCCTACTTCCGTTGGTCAGATAGATGTCAAGCCAGCCATCGTTGTCGTAGTCAAAAAATGCGATTCCACTGCCCTTAGTCTCGATGATGACGCGCTTATGGTCCACGCCTCCCCAAACATTGGGGACGTTGAGCCCCGCCGTCTGTGCCACATCGATGAACTGGACTGGAGAGGAAGATGAAGCGGCTGGCGCGGCCTCAACGACTATCTGGTGTTTCCAATTCCAGAGAGGAGTTGTAAGCGCGTCAAGCAGCGCACCGCCGAGAACACAGAGCGAGGATCCAAGGAACCGTCGTCGCGGAAAAATCATAGAATGGACAGATTATAGGTACCGAACCCCAACATTGGGTAGCCTCTTGGATGAGGCAGGTTTAGACTCATTTGTGGCGAAGGTTCCTTTCAGCGCCGCGGCACCTTTGGAAAAGAATGCGGAACGATGCCGACCGCCTCTTTGACCGCCACGATTTGATCCACGGGTACATTCACGAGTTTATCGACCTGGCCGCTCGGCCAGCTGATCACAAGTGAATCGATCTTGGTTCGCCTCCCAAGCCCGAAGTGAATTCGAGAATCGCTGGCAGACATGTAACTCGTTCCGCCTTTCGACTGCTCGATGCGAACGAAACCGCCTGCAGTTAACTTCAGCGAAGATCCGATGCCATCGCGGTTGGATTTGGTGCCAATTAGAAGAACTTCGAGCCAATGATTTGCGTTGCCCTCATCGTTGCGCAAAAGCTCGGGGGAATCGCCTCGGCAATTGACAGCGAGTCCAACTGCACCGTCGTTGAAAAAATCCGCTGTGGCGAGGCCCCGCGCCGCAACGGGCCGAATGAAGTCCGGGCCTAAAGAGTCAGAAGTTTTCTCGAAATGACCATTTCCAAGATTATGAAACATCAAAAGAGGTTCCTTGTACGAGACCTCGCTGTGATAAAGACTGACATTGTCGACCATTGCGCCATTTGCTTGCACGATGTCGGGCCAACCATCGTTGTCATAGTCTATAAACTTTGCTGCGACCCCGCTCAAAGTCATTGCCTTGTTGCCGATCCCTGAACTATAAGTGACATCTGTAAAAGTGCCATCGCCATTGTTGTGGTAAAGACGATTCAGTTCGAAGTCGAGATGAGTGATATACACGTCGAGCAAACCGTCCCCATCCACGTCCTCTGCGTCAATTCCCATGCCAGCTTCATATCGCCCGTCTTCGCTCGCGGCCAATCCTGATATCAAAGAGATGTCTGTGAAAGTCCCGTCGTGATTGTTTTGAAAGAGAAAATTCGGCCAGGTATCGTTCGCGATGGCGATGTCCGTCCATCCATCGTTGTTGAAGTCGGCTAGAACGACTCCCATGCCTTTCGACTCAGGGCTGCCCACGCCTGACTTGTCACTCACATCGGAAAACGTTCCGTCATGATTATTGCGATAAAGTTTCGTTTTCTGGCCTCGATAGTTGTTGGGATTGCAATAAGATCGATAGCCGGGAGCACGCTCACCGCACCAGAGATTGTTTTCTGGCGACCAATCTAGATAATTGGTGACAATAAGATCAAGCCAGCCATCCTTATCAAAATCGAACCAGCCGGCGCTTGTTGACCATTCGCCTTCATCGGCGACCCCCGCCTTGGCAGTCACGTCGGTAAACGTCCCGTCTCCATTATTGTGATAAAGAATTGCGCGCCCATAGCCGGTCACATACATGTCGGGAAAGCCGTCATTGTCGTAGTCGGCAACCGCGACTCCCTGACCGTAGTGTCCTTCGCCTCCCACATGTGCCCTTTCGGTCACATCGGTAAACGTGCCGTCGCCATTATTGTGATAAAGTGCGGAACGCAAAGGCTTCGAGGGTTTGTAAGCGGCTGTCGCGCTTGACTGGACAAAGTAAAGATCCATAAGACCGTCTTGATCGTAGTCGATCCAGCCAACTCCGGTACCCATCGTTTCAAGATAGTATTTCTCGTCTGTCTCAGTTGAATCTTGAACGAAGCCGATCCCTGCGGATTTGCGAATGTCAGTAAATCGCACTGAAATGGGCACGTCTTTTGTTTTTGACGGCTCCTGGGCCGCGTTGAGGAAATGCTGACTGAAAATGCAAAAAAAAGCTATGAGCAAAATCCAGCCGTAACAGCAAAGCTCGGAGAAAAACCTCCAACGAGTCAGAACGACAACTGTCCGCAAACGGAGCAAGATGCGGAAGAATCGAGAACTCCGCAGGCTCATAGCGTTTTGTCAGCCAGGGAGAGAGCGAATTGAAGAAGCTGCGACTTATCGGCGACGGTGAGGGGCTCCTTGCTGACTGAAGAAGTTGTCGATGCGCGGTCCAGAACCTGCTGGATTCTGTCGACGTCAAGACTCGAGCTCACGGTGCTGTTCTTGAAACGGTCCAAGACCTCGCGGGCCTTGGTGATTTGGCCGGTTTCAAAATAGAGAACGCCAAGTGTCGAATAGCCACCCGACCATTGTGGAAGTAGGTCGACCGCATGCTCCAGCTGCCGTGCCGCTTCCTCCGAGTTATCCTGCATCGCCGCAGTTACCCCTAGCCCCCAACACAATTTGCCGGATCCCGGAATGCGCTTCCGGCCTGTAAGAAGCGTATGCTCTGCGTCGGCGATGTTGCCTTGACGCAAGTCCAGAAGAGCAAGAGACAAGTAGCTTTGTTCATTGTCGGGGTTTTTGTCTATTGATGTTTGAAATAATTGAGCGGCAGCTGCACTGTTTCCAAGGTGTGCATAAATATCTCCAAGCAA
>Ga0181535_10002456_pt1 | contig 22608 bp, 19 predicted proteins | sample PEATcosm2014_Bin_44_FD_119774 | JGI IMG/M metagenome (GOLD analysis project Ga0181535, IMG submission 119774) | Peatland microbial communities from MTU Mesocosm Facility, Houghton, MI, USA - PEATcosm2014_Bin17_30_metaG | ecosystem: Environmental > Terrestrial > Soil > Wetlands > Peat | place...
AGCAGCAGGGTTCGTCAGCAGAAGCTGCCGCGGCGCTCTTGCGAGAGATGAAAGCGCAGCCGAGAAAAGAAAACCTCGATGTCGCCGAAGCGCAAGTGGTTGCTGCCGGAGCTACCTTGAAAACCGCTCAGGACACGTTGCAAAAAGAGCAAGCGGCGTACGAGATTGATCCGCGTTCGGTAAGCAAAGATGCGTTAGACAGCGCCCTCAATGCCGCCGCGGTGGCGGAGGCGAACCTCAGAGTCGCCAAAAAGCAGGATGATTTGACGAAAGCGGGAGCCTGGATGTACGACATTCAGAATCAGGAACGGCAGCAGCACGCTTTGGCCAAAGCTTATGCGGCCTCCCGCGCGCTGCTCGGAAAATATACACTCCGCGCCTCACGTGATGGGATTGTGCTCTCCATCAACACTATGGTGGGCAGCTACGTTTCCCCGCAGGGATCTTATGACGCCTACACGCAGGGGCCGGACCCAGTCATCGTCTTAGGAAGCCCGCCATCCTCTCTGCACGTGCGCTGCTACGTCGACGAAATCCTGGTCCCACGGTTATGCCCGGGCCCCAAGATGATTGCGCAAATGTCCATTCGTGGGTCGGACGTCAAGATTGCCTTGGAATTCGTTCGTGTGCAGCCTTACGTTTCTCCGAAAATCGAGCTTTCGGACCAACGCCAGGAACGCGTGGATGTCCGCGTTCTGCCGGTGGTCTTCAAGATCGCGAAGACCTCGAAGACCAACCTGTATCCCGGTGAGCTGGTCGATGTGTACATCAGCGAGTGATATGCAGGTGAGGAACGCCAAATGCAACGCTCTATCAAGATAGGTCAGGTCTTTTTGTTGACCGCGGTCCTGATGATTATGCTGCTGGCAATGGGTTGTGTTGTCGGGCCTAAGTATGTACGCCCGCCGGTTCAAACCCCGCCTGCCTATAAGGAGATTTCACAGGGCACCGCGGCGACGCCGGAGTCTTGGCGGACGGGCCAGCCGAAGGATAGGACAGACCGCGGGAAGTGGTGGAAGGTTTTCAATGATTCGCAATTGGATGAACTGGAGGAGAAAGCTGCTTCATCCAATCAAGAAATCATTGAAGCAGCGGACAACTTTCTGGCCGCGCGGGCCATGGTTCGTGAAGCTCGCGCGCAGTATTTCCCGACCGTGAGCACAACGCCAAGCATTCTCAATTCGCGCCCATCGCCGGGGCAATTCGGGGGTTTGCAGGCGGGAAGCTCCACGGGGGCCAGTTTATCCGTCAAGCCGTACACCAACTACTCGTTGCCTTTTGATGCCTCTTGGGAGCCCGACCTCTGGGGGCGTATTCGGAGCGGCGTGAGGGCCAATGTCTACGCCGCGCAAGCCAGCGCAGCCGATCTCGAAAACGTTCGACTGAGCGTCCAGGCGGAGCTCGCCGCCGACTACTACGAGCTTCGCGCCCAGGATTCTCTAAAAGAGGTGCTCGATACGACGGTCAACGCCTATCAGGAAACGCTTGGTCTCACGAGCACTCAGTACCGGGCGGGCCTGGGCTCCGAGGAGGCGGTGGCGCAAGCCGAGGCGCAATTGAAAGCGGCGCAGGCACAGGACACGAACCTGGGAATCGCGCGCGCCCAGTATGAACATGCCATCGCGGTACTGGTGGGCAAGCCCGCTTCCACGTTTTCTCTTCCGGCACGGTCCCACCCCACCAACCCTCCGAATATCCCAGTCGGGGTCCCGTCGGAGCTCCTCGAGAGGCGCCCGGATATTGCGGCAGCAGAGCGTTCCGTGGCGGAGGCGAATGCGCAAATTGGGGTGGCCAAAACAGCCTATTTTCCAGCTATCCTGCTCAGCGCCACCGCTGGATTCGGGAATTCCTCGGCCGCAGACTGGTTTACCTGGCCAAGCCGCTTTTGGTCGGTAGGACCAAGCTTGGCAGAGACCATTTTTGATGCCGGGCTAAGGCGAGCCACCATGGAGCAATTCCGCGCCTCGTATGACGCGACAGTCGCGAATTATCGACAGACCGTGTTGACAGCATTCCAACAGGTCGAAGATAACCTCTCCTCTTTGCGAATTTTGTCGCAAGACATCGAGCAACAGGACGCCGCGGTGGAGGCCGCAGCCAGGAGTTTAGAGGAAGCTAACGTGCGGTACAAAGCCGGACTCGATCCCTATCTTAATGTGATAAGCGCTCAAACGATCCTATTGAACGACCAACAAACGGCTGTGAATTTTCGCATGCAGCGGATGGTGGCGAGCGTTCAGTTGATCAAGGCCCTGGGCGGCGGTTGGGATAGTGCCCGGCTTCCAGCGCCGAATCAATTGAAAACCGCGATGGGCGGCAGCTCTGGTCATCGAGATGACGCGCCTCAAGAAGTGGGCAGCGTGGGGCAGTAAGGAGGCAACATGAAGCGACTTGGCGTTCAATCCGGCTCAGTCTGTATTATGTGTGGCAAGCCATCAAACCAGCGCATCTGTGAGTCTTGCAGCGCTAAGATCGAGGCCGAGGCAATCCACAAAAAGTTGAAATCCGACAAGCCAGACAAGCAGCCGGATTAGTGGGGCCTGGGGACTGCAGCGGAGGCTTGTTGAAAAGGGCACCTCACGAGCACGCTGAAACCTATCTGCTTGCCGGGTGCCTGAATCGGATCACCTATGAAGTTCAGCGTTCTCGCACTTGATTACGACGGAACCATCGCCCAGGAAGGGGTCCTGGACCCTGAGGTCAGGGCAGCGATCGCGGAAGTGCGGAGACAAGGAATTACTGTCATTATTGCAAGCGGGCGCACCCTGTCCGACTTGCAACGCGTCGCCGGAGATCTTGGATTCGTCGATGCGGTGGTCGCGGAAAACGGCGCCGTTCTCTCCTTCGCCAACGGTCACTCGAGGCTGCTCGGCCCGCCCCCGCCCGAATTCTTCCTTGCGGAGCTAAAGCGCCGCCGCATCGCCTTTTCGACCGGCCAGTGCATCGTAGAAGCAGACGCTTCGTTCGCCCAGGCGATCTTGTCTGTCATTAGAGAACTCGAACTTCCGCTCGTGCTGTTGTTCAATCGAAGCCGCCTGATGGTCCTTCCCCAGTCGATCAGCAAAGCCACGGGGTTGCGGGCTGCGCTCAGCGCGCTCCGCTTGTCGGTTCACAACGCCATCGCGATCGGCGATGCCGAGAACGATCATGACCTGTTAATGGTCTGCGAACTGGGCGTAGCAGTCGCTTGGGGCAGTCGAGCTCTTCAGGCTGTGGCGGAAGAGGTTCTCCAAGGTGCGGGTCCGAGCGCGGTGGCGGCTTACATTCGGCAGGCTGCGAGAAAAGGCAGGTTGCCGCCTGACCGGCTCAGCCGTCGCTCCGTAACCGTCGGTACAACTGCGGACGGGCGCGCGGTTTCGTTTCCAATTCGCGGGTATGACGTCCTTATAACCGGCGGCCCACAGAGTGGCAAGTCCTGGGGCACAGGGCTTCTCTGTGAACAGCTTATTCTCCAGGGCTACTGCGTATGGGTGGTAGACCCCGAAGGGGATTACAGCACGCTGGAAGCCCTCCCCGGGGTCGTCGTGATAGGAGGTGGTGAGTCTCCTCCCGCGCCTGGCGATCTGGAACAAGCCTTGCGACATCCTGATGTCAGCGTGGTGGTGGACCTGTCGCGCGTGCCGTTCCAGCTGAAACGTGAATATCTGAACTCGCTCTTGCCGATGCTGGCTTCTCACCGTCGATCAACAGGATTGCCACACGCGATCGTTATCGATGAAGCTCACTATTTTCTCAACGAACCCAATGTTCTTCAGTTGCTGGATCTGGATTTAGGTGCTTACTCGCTGGTGACGTACCGTCCTTCGGATCTGCATCCGGATCTCTGTAGAGCCTTTGACATCATTGTCACCATGCGAATGAGCGATCCGCAATCTATTGAGGCGATACTGGCGATGTCTCATTGCGGCGCTGGCATTGAATTAAGGGCGCTCATCGAAGGCCTGGCCATTAACGAGGCGGCTATTCTGCCGGGGCCTGTCACTGGAGGAAAGCTCTTGCCATTCAAGCTTCTGCCCCGGCTCACCCAGCACGTCCGTCACCGGGTCAAGTATTTCGATGTATCCGTCGGCGAAGGACAAGGGTTCGTGTTCACATATAAGGGCAATTCAGTGGGGGCGCGGGCTTGCAGTTTAAGGCAGTTTGTATGCGCAGTAACAAGTCTTCCTTCCGAAGTACTTGACGGTCACGCTAAACGAGGAGACTTCTCGCGCTGGATTTTGGACGTATTCCGCGATCATCCGCTCTCATCAAGGATTCGCAAAGTGGAGGAGCAATATCGCTTGGCTCACATCCGTGATCTCAGACATGCACTCGCAACCTTAGTTCGGGAACGCTATGACCTGCCCCCGAGTATCAACGTACCCGGATAAGCCTTGCACTCAAGAATTAGGTTATTAAGTTTGCTGGGCAGAAGGCCAAGTCAACCCATTAGTTAAGAGGTATGCTGAGCCGATGCTATCGAGATTCTTCCAGTGGCTACCGCCGGAAACGATAAAAATCCTTTTGGTGTTAGGTCTTTCGCTACTGGTCGGTTCGGAGCGGGAGGAACATAAAGCCGCCGCCGAGCAGCCTACATTCGGCGGCGTGCGCACCTACCCTCTGATTGGACTCATCGGTTATGCGATGGCTCTTCTTGGGGCCGGGCAACTCCTGCCGCTCACCTTGGGCTTTGCCGTGGTGGGAGGATTCCTGTTTCTCTCTTATTGGCACAAGCTCACCACCTCCGCAGCCGCCGGCATCACCTCAGAGGTGTCCGCCTTGACCATCTATGTCGTGGGCGGGCTCGTTTATCAGGGCCACTTCTGGGTTGCTACCACGTTGAGTGTGGCCAGCGCCCTCCTGCTGGAGTTGAAGACTGGCCTCGAAGGACTCACCAAGCGTGTTGCTTCTGAAGAGATCCTTACCTTCACCAAGTTTCTCCTTCTCACAGTCGTCATCCTACCGATACTGCCCAATCAAGCCTTTGGTCCGTTCCAGATCAATCCCTTCAAGGCTTGGCTCGTGGTCGCCGCTGTCAGCACGGTGTCTTACGGGAGCTACGTACTGCAGAAGCTGACGAAGCCAAAAGGCGGAGCGTTGCTCACAGCCATCCTCGGCGGGGCATATTCCTCGACCGTGACTACTGTGGCCCTGGCCAAGCGAGCCTCGCGCGAGGAGCGGCCCCACCTTTTCTCGGGCGCCATCCTGACAGCTTCCGGTGTCATGTATGTGCGCCTGGTTATACTGCTGGGCTTATTCAACCGGAATCTGATGATCAGATTGGCCCCATCGTTCCTCGGACTGGCCTTCGTGGCGCTTGCTGGGGGCTGGATTTGGTCCCGCCAGCCCGACGACCGATCTGAGGCGGTCAAGCGAGAGTTCGAACCCTCAAATCCGCTTGAGCTGCGTGCGGCTTTTCTCTTCGCAATCCTCTTCCTCGCCATGCTCGTGGTTACCCACCTGGCGGTTGAGCACCTGGGAAGAGCCGGAGTTTACGGACTGGCGGCAATCATGGGAGTCACGGATGTGGACCCGTTTATCATGGGCATAACCCAAGCAACGCCCGCGCTCACTCCTCTGGCGGTCGGATCGGCAAGCATTGTGATTGCAGCCGCCAGTAACAACTTGGTCAAAGGAATTTATGCCTACGCCATGGCTGACCACAAAACAGGGATTCAGAGCCTGTGTCTTTTGGTAGGATTGGCCGCGCTAGGTCTCATACCACTTCTTTGGCTGCGGGCGTGATTCCGCATTGTTCCGACGTTCCGCCCTAGGCCGAACGTGTGGTGGGCCTTGCCTGACTGTGATAAGATTCGCAACCAACATTAGTTCCCGGGAGGGAGAATGGTATGGATCCTCCCCATGACCACGCCAAATTTCGTGGAGGAACCCCGGGTGAAAGCACCCGAAGTGACCTGCCATTCCAGTTCGCCCCCCCCGCGCTTGGAGCGAGATTTCATATGTACGCTGGTCGCATGGTCCTAGCGACGCGAAAGAAGGAGAGTGAATATGCTTTCAGATGAACTCTCCGGGCCGCACGCGTGATATCGGTCGAGGGAATTCGGGGGTAAATCGTGCAGCATCAATGGAATTACCGGATCGCAGTTGTACTTGCCGGAGGCCTGCTTACTAGTCTCTTAACCACTCCCGTGCAAGGACAATCCCAACCGAGGCAGTACGTCACCGCGGTTTGGAGCGCGGAGCAAGGTCTTCCGCAGAACTCCGTGAACGCATTGGCGCAGGACCACGATGGCTACCTCTGGATAGGCACGTTCGGAGGGCTGGCGCGATTTGATGGCGCCCGCTTCACGGTCCTCGGGGCGGCGGATACTCCAGGTTTCGGCAGCGATCAGATTTTCTCTTTGTACGAGAGCCGCTCCGGGGTGTTGTGGATCGGCACTGTGGACGGCGGTCTCACCCGGCTGCGCGACGGCTTAGCCACGACATATACCGAGCGTGACGGCTTGCCGAGCCGATTCATAAGCTCCATCCGCGAGGATGCCGCGGCGAACGTGTGGATCAACACGTCACGGGGCGTAGCGCGTTTTGCCGGCGCAAAACTGGAGCCTTACCCCACTCACCGGGGAAAGGCCGTACGCGAGTTCTTCCTCCAAGCGCTGGACGGAAGCATGTGGTTTCGCTCCGGAACAGACGTTCTACGTTTCGGGCCGGATGGCTCGGTTGCGACCCTAACTCCGCACAAGCCGAGTGTCTTTCTCGTCCACGAAGCTCGGGACGGAACTGTCTGGATTGCCTTTCGCGATGAGTATCGTCTAGTGCGTTACGACCATGGGTCGTTCTCCGATGTGCCGCTGCCACCGATAGGCCGGTCTCCTCTGTGCGCCGGGCAAGGCGTCCAGGCCATAACGGAGGACACGGACGGGGAATTGCTGCTGCTTACCCCAGCCGGACTCGTTCGGATTGTGGGCGGGAGGGTCAGTCCTCCCGAAACACTATCCTTGCCTGCGAATGGCGCCGAGTTGCCCAAGGTGCGCAGCCTCCTGGCGGATCGAGAGGGCAACCTCTGGGTGGGAACGATTGGGACCGGGTTGACTCGTCTCCGGAGGGCCCCCTTGACAGCCTACGGAAAAGACGAAGGCCTCTCGGACTCGAGCTTCAGTACGGTGTTTCAGGACCGGGAAGGCCGCATCTGGCTAGGCGGAGATCTGCTCCATTGGTTCGATGGGCATCGGTTCCGTCCGGTTCCGGGCGTGGCGAACATTCTCACCATTGCCCAGACGCGCGATGGTGATTTGTGGTTCGGCGGTTATGGCGGCTTGTGCCGCTCAAGAGCGGGCGTGCTGAGTTGTTTCAAGGTTGAAGCACCGGCCGTAAGAACCATTTATCAAGACCGGCAGGGCACGCTTTGGATCGGTGCGCTGACCGAGGAGCGTCCCGGCGGGCTCTACCGCTTTCGCGATGGCAAATTGGAGCAAGTCCCCGGCATCTCCGACGTGCGCACAATCGCCGAGGACCAGAATGGTGGCTTATGGTTGGGAGGCCTCGAAGGGCTCCGGTATGTGCGTGGCAGCAAATCCGTCACGTACGACCGGAAGCAAGGATTGTCCAGCAACATCGTATCTGACATTCACCAGGATTCGACCGGGACTCTCTGGATTGCGACCTACGGCGGGGGACTGAACCGTTTGCGGGACGGCCGGTTTAAAGCGATCACCACCAAAGACGGTCTGCCCAACAACATGCTGCTGGGCATCCTAGACGACAGTAACGGCAATCTCTGGCTCAGCTCCAATCAGGGTATCTTTCGCCTCAGCCTGAAGGAGTTCAACGATTTCGCCGATGGGAAAATCTCTTCCATTGCGCCCGTATCGTATGGGGTCGCCGAGGGCATGAGAAGCACCGAATCCAATGATGGGAGTCCTGCAGGGTGGCAAACTGCCGACGGGCGGATATGGTTTCCCACCCTGCGCGGCGTGGTGGCTATAGACCCCGATGCCGGCAATCGCCTTCCTCCGCCTGTGGTATTGGAGGAGGCATGGGCAAACAAGTTAACACTGGCCCGCGACGGCCAGACTTCCGTACCCCCCGGCAACAACACGCTCGATTTCCGCTTCACAGCCCTGAGCCTCTCTGCGCCGGAGAGAACGCGCTTCAAGTACCGGCTCGAACCGTTTGATAAGGACTGGGTGGACGCCGGCACACGACGCACCGCTCACTATACGAACATGGCGCCCGGAAAATACTTTTTCCAGGTGGTTGCGGCGAACGGCTTTGGCATTTGGAACGATAAGGGGGCCAGCGCGCGTTTCGTGCTCCGGCCACACTTTTACCAGACACTGTGGTTCCGACTTTTCCTGTTCGCCGCCGTGGTGCTGATTGCCGTCAGTATCCATCGGCTGCGTGTAATGCAACTTCGCGCAAGGGCAACGCAGTTGAAGCAACTCGCGGATGCTCTCCAGGAGCGGGCAAATCTCCTCAACCTCACGCACGACGCCATTTTCGTGATGGATATGGAGGGGGTGATCAAGTACTGGAATCGCGGCGCCGAGGAGCGATACGGCTGGACGGCCGAGCTAGCGATGGGCAGAGATGTTCACGAACTCCTGAAGACTATCTTCCCGGTGTCGTGGGAGCAAATCAAAGCGGAGGTCGTGGGTACGGGCCGTTGGGAAGGCGAACTCGTGCATTCCCGCAAGGACGGATCTCAGCTAGTGGTGGGGAGCCGATGGTCTTTGCAGCGAGGCGAGCAGGGTGCGCCGGTTGCGATCCTGGAGACCAACAACGACATCACCGAGCGCAAGCGGGTGGAGGAGGCATTGCGTCGTTTGAATCGCGAACTGCGAGCGATCAGCAACTGCAACCAGACCCTCCTGCGCGCCACTGACGAGCAGAGCTTGCTTGAAGAAATCTGCCGGATCGTTTGCCAGGAGGCCGGTTACCGCATGGCATGGGTGGCCTATGCCGAACACGACGAGGCCAAGAGCGTGCGTCCTGTCGCGTGGACCGGGACCGAAACGGAGTATCTTGCAAACCTCGGCATTACTTGGGCTGACACGGAGCGTGGGCGCGGACTCGTCGGAACGGCTATCCGGAGCGGGAAGACCTGCTGCATTCAGAATTTCGCGACGGACCCTCGACTCGAACTCTGGCGGGAGGGCGCCCTGCAGTATGGTTTTCGTTCCGGCATCGCACTACCGCTTAAAGACGAACACGCCAACGCCTTCGGCACTCTTGGGATTTATTCCGCCCAACCCAACGCTTTTGCGCCGGAAGAAATTCGGTTGCTTGAGGAACTTGCCGGCGATATGGCGTTCGGCATCGTCACCTTGCGCTCCCGCGCTGCACGCCAGCGGGCAGAAGAAGCACTGCGCGAGAGCGAGACGCGCTTCCGCACGTTTGTAGACCACGCGGCGGACGCCCTTTTCATCTTCGACTTCGAGCAACGCACCATTGTTGATGTGAACCGGCAAGCCTGCGAGAGTCTTGGTTATACCCGGCATGAACTGATCGGGACGACATCGCTTGCCTTCCATCTCGATTCGGATAGGACAGCTATGGAGTCAGTCGCGGAGCGGGCGGCGGCGGGTGAGACTGTGTTCGACACGCACTGGCACCAGCGAAAGGATGGGACGCTGTTCCCTGTCGAAGCACACACCAGCCAGTTTTGGTATGGCGGTCGTCGCTTCCTGCTGAAGGTAGCCCGAGACGTCAGTGACCGCTTACAGGCGGAAGAGGCACTGCGCGAAAGCGAGCGGAAATATCAGGAGCTCGTGGAGCATGCTAACAGCATTATCCTGCACTGGCAGCGCGACGGGCGAATCATTCACTTGAACGAGTTTGGCCAGCGTTTCTTCGGGTACACGGAATCCGAGATTCGCGGCCGTCATGTGATTGGCACTATCGTCCCCGAAACCGAAAGCAGTGGCCGGGATCTCAACATGCTAATGGAGGAAGTCTGTGCCAACCCGTCGGCGTTTGAGCAAAACGTCAACGAGAACATGCGCCGCAACGGTGAGCACGTGTGGATCGCGTGGACCAACAAGGTTCAGCTGAACTCTAAGGGCGAGGTCACGGAGATCCTGAGCATCGGCTTGGACATCACTTCTCGCAAGCAGATGGAAGAAGAACTTCGCCTGATGCACTTTTCGCTGGAACATGCATCCGACGCCGTTTATTGGATGGACCCTCAAGGCCGCATTGTTTTCGTCAACGATGCAGCGTGCCGTTCCTTAAGTCGTTCCCAGGCAGAGGTCCTTTCATTGTCGATCCCTGATATTAATCCCAGTTTCTCGGCCGAGTTGTGGAGATCGACATGGGGAAAGCTCAAAGCGCAAGGCTCAATCACTCTTGAAACCTGGCACCGAGCCAAGGACGGCAGGGTATTCCCAGTTGAGGTGACTAGTAACTATCTCGACTTCGGCGGGAAGGAATACGCGTTCGCCTTTGCGCGTGATATCACCGAGCGCGAGCGTGCCGACCAAGCCTTACGGCGCAGCGAAGCTTACCTTGCTGAAGGGCAGCGGTTGACCCACACGGGCAGTTTTGCCTGGAGCGCTAGCACGCGCCAGTCGCTTTACTGGTCCGAGGAAATGCTCCGCATGTATGGCTTTAACCCGCAGGAAGGGCCACCAGCCACTGAAACATTCTGGCAACGAATCCACCCTGAGGATCGCGACGGAGTTCGTGAGCTGCTGCTGAAGGTGGCGGAACAAAATACGGAGTACGAGCATGACCACCGCATCCTGCTGCCCGATGGAACAGTCAAGCACATCCATGCGATCGGCCATCCGGTTCTCAACGATAACGGGCAGGTGACTGAGTACGTCGGTACGGCGATTGATGTAACCGAACAGAAGCGTGCCGAACAAGAACGCGGGCGGCTGCACCAGCTTGAGGCGGACCTCGCCCACATTAACCGAGTAAGCATGTTGGGGGAACTGGCCGCATCGATCGCACATGAGATTAATCAGCCGATTTCGGGCGTGGTGAGTAACGGCAGCGCGTGCTTACGTTGGCTGACCAGAGATGTGCCTGATGTGCAGGAAGCCTGCGAGGCCGCCCGCCGCATCGTGCGTGACGGCAAGCGGGCGGGTGATGTGATTGCCCGGATTCGCGCCCTGACAAAAAGAGCCGCCACGCCTCGAGAAAAGCTGGACCTAAATGAAACCATTCTGGACGTCCTTGCCCTGGTCGGGGACGAAGCGAAAAGAAAGGGCGTGACTATCCGCACGCAGTTCGTAGATGACCTTTCGCCCGTTTCAGGCGATCGGGTGCAGTTGCAGCAGGTGCTGCTGAACCTAACAATGAATGCTATAGAGGCCATGAGCAGTGTAGATCAACGGCCCCGAGAACTCCTCATAATCACCCGCAACATTGCTGCTGACCAGGTGGAGGTGACGGTTAAAGACTCGGGGCCAGGTATTGACCCGAATACGCTGGACAAGATTTTTGACCCGTTTTACACCACGAAACCGGGTGGCATGGGCATGGGCCTTTCGATCAGCCGCTCCATTCTCCAGGCACATAGCGGCCGGCTATGGGCTGCGGCCAAGGACGGCCCAGGCACAATCTTCCATTTCACACTTCCGAAATTTCAGGAAACGGAGTCAAATGCGGGAGCCTAAGGTATTTATCGCCGTCGTGGACGACGACCTCTCGGTCAGGGAGGGTCTCGAGAGTCTAATCCGGTCTGCCGCCGGGTGTAGGGTCGAAACTTTCGCGTCCGCCCAGGAATTCCTGGCCCGCCCTAACACGGAAGCGCCAAATTGTCTGATATTGGACCTGCAACTCCCAGGTCTCAGCGGGCTCGACCTGCAGAAGCGGATGGCCGAAGTCGGGCCGGAGATCCCGATTGTGTTCCTTACAGGCCATGGCAATATCCCGGCCTCCGTGCGCGCCATGAAGGCGGGGGCGGTTGAGTTTCTGACCAAGCCGTTCGACGACGAGGAACTCTTGCGCGCCATCCAAGAGGCTATCGAACGTGATCGGCGCAATCGTCAACAGCACACGGAGATGCATGAGTTGCAAGTTCGCTACGAATCGCTGACCGCGCGTGAGCAGGAAGTCATGCAACAGGTAGTTTCCGGCCTCCTTAATAAGCAAGTTGCGGCCGAACTGAACATAACCGAGTTCACCGTGAAGGTTCATCGCGGGCAAGTGATGCGCAAAATGCACGCCGACTCTTTGGCGGACCTGGTGAGAATGGCGGATAAGCTGGGCATTCGGCGTCTTAGGGGCTTTGGGTCGGGCGGGGCTCAAGACTAACCGTACAGTCCTGTGTTGGCACAGCCTCGGCTCATCTGAAATGCCGGTAGAAAAGGTAGTTGGAAATGGATGGGGACTGTGACCGCCCTGTTCGCATGATCGACTCACCAAGTCTAGAAGCGACAGCAGGGTGCATGTCAGTATTGTGCTGCTGCGAGCAGCGGCCGTTCTTGCACAAGTAGTCGTCTTCACACGAGCGGCAGCGTGTTAAGTGTTCCTTCTCGCGGAGGGTCCCGCACTTGGTGCAACCCTCAAGCAGGTGTGCGATAACATGACGCGAATACGTCCGCCACGTGGTTTCAGCTTCGACCTCGTCGCGGATGTTGCTCAAATTAGATTGTGTTGCCATGTCCCATTTTCCCGCTACTTCCCTTGTGCAATCGGCATGCCATGAAGCGAGCAAGCGCTTATCTTCGTAAATAGCGGGTGCGTCGCTCTTCCCATGTGCCCGCCAGAAAAGCCGCAGAACTCGGGAAGCGCGAGGTCTGCGCCCGATGAGAGTCCTCATTCGTCAAGAGCTGAGACCTTACACTAAGGTGTAATTGATTTTGCCTCCCCACCGCTGCTATTAAAGAGTATGGAGGACCGATGATCCCTCTTGTTGCAGTGGTAGATGATGACGTCGCGGTGCGGGAATCGCTTCAGAGCCTGATCAGGTCCGTCGGCATGGCGGTGATGGTCTACGCCTCGGCGGAGGAGTTCTTGCAGTCTGCTCGTCCGAACAAGCTCGACTGTCTCATCTTGGATGTGCGCATGCCGGGAATGACCGGAATTGAACTCCACCGTCACCTGCTGGCGAGCAATTGTAATGTGCCGGTGGTCTTCATTACGGCGCACGCATCGGACGACCAGGCGAGGTCAGAGGCTTCCTCAGATTGGACAGTCGCGTACTTGACTAAGCCATTCAACGACGATGAATTGCTTGATGCGGTCCACGCGGCTTCAAGATTGAAATCGAACCATAGCCATAACTAGACCATAACAGTTAAACCTAGGAGGTCCCATGAGTGACACGGGAGCTTTGGTTTACGTGGTGGATGACGATCCGTCGGCGCGGGAAGGTGTCGCAGGCCTCATTCGCTCCGCCGGACTGAAGGCAAGGACGTTTACGTCCGCCCCGGAGTTCCTAGCAACTCCTCGACCGGAGGTGCCGAGTTGTTTGGTGCTGGATGTGAACCTCCCCGGCCTAAGCGGACTCGACCTGCAACATGAACTGGCCAAATCGGGCGATCAGATCCCGATCATATTTCTCACCGGCCACGGCGACATTCCTATGAGCGTGCGCGCGGTCAAAGCAGGCGCGGTTGACTTTCTCACGAAGCCCTTCGATGACGAAGATCTGCTAAACGCCATTCGGCAATGTATCACCGCGGAGGATAAACCAGAGAGCCGCAGTGAGATGAATTTCGGGCAGATGCAGATTGTTGGGAACAGCCGAGCGCTGAGGGAGGTCCTGAACCTGGTGCGAACTGTTGCTCCTAGCGATTCCACGGTCTTGCTGTTGGGTGAGAGCGGTACCGGAAAGGAGTTGATCGCCCGCGCCATTCACAATTACAGCCCGCGGAAAAACCGACCTTTCGTCAAGCTCAACTGCGCCGCCATTCCCACTGGACTGCTTGAGAGCGAACTTTTTGGGCACGAGCGCGGCGCTTTCACCGGGGCCCTTACTCAGAAGATTGGGCGCCTCGAGCTGGCAGACCACGGCTCCCTGTTTCTGGACGAAATCGGGGATATTCCGCTGGATCTCCAGCCCAAGCTGCTGCGTGTATTGCAGGAGCGGGAATTCGAGCGCTTGGGCAGCACGCAGACGAAAAGAGTCGACGTTCGGATTGTGGCTGCAACGCATTGTGCCCTGGAAGAAATGGTCGTCCAGAGACAGTTCCGGCTGGATCTTTACTACCGCCTGAACGTCTTCCCGATCTCTGTTCCTCCCTTGCGCGAACGCCGGGAAGACATTCCCCTGCTGGCTCGGCATTTCGTCCAGCAATTCGCCAGGAGGATGCACAAGACCGTTGAGGCGATTTCCTCCCAGACGATGGAGGCGCTGGTACAGTACGTGTGGCCAGGAAATGTCCGGGAGCTGCAGAATGTAATTGAACGGTCCGTGGTTGTGTACGAAAAGGGGGAACTCTCGGTCAACAAGGATTGGCTGGCTCACGAGTGCTTCCTCACCGAACCCGCCCCGCACCCGTTTTTCAGAAAATCGACGATAGAAGAACGGGAAATGATTGGCGCTGCCTTGGAGGAAGCGCACGGTCGGGTGTCTGGGCCGTCGGGCGCGGCTGCCAAGCTCGGAATCCCCGCTTCAACTTTGGAGTCCAAGATCCGAGCAATGAAGATCAACAAGTATAGCTTCAGAGCCTTGTAATGAGGCACCGAGCCTTGGAGCAAGTACGTTCCTAGCCCGGGATGAAGGGCCGGCAAAGAGGCAACCACGCTGATAGAATCACCTCCGGGGCAGCAGATGAACGTCATGCAATCCCGTTCGACGGCGCCCGTGGAATAGCTTGACCATCGGGGACGGATTCTTTGCTGATAACAGGCCCAGGAGACGGCAGCGATGTACGCTCGGGGAGAAACATGAACTATTTGGAACGCTTCCGAGTCAAGCCCGGCGCCGTCGTCAGGCTCAAAGATATCGACCCGGCGTTCACGGACCATTACGAGAGCCACCAGGCGGCAACGGAGGAAACTGAGCATTACCAGAAGAGGCTGCGAGAACTTCAGGAACTGCTCTATGCAGAACAACAGCGCTCACTGTTGATCTGTCTGCAAGCAATGGACACCGGGGGTAAGGACGGGACGATCAATCACGTTCTAGGCGTTATGAACCCTCAGGGGTGCCGGGTAGCCCGCTTTCGTGAGCCTTCTGCCCAAGAGGCCGCGCACGACTTTCTGTGGCGAGCTCACCGGGTGGCGCCCGTCAAGGGCGAGGTGGTCGTCTTCAACCGCTCTCATTATGAGGACGTATTGATTGTGCGAGTTCACAATCTGGTTCCGAAGAGCGTTTGGTCGCGTCGCTACGACCAGATTAATGGCTTCGAGCACTTCCTCGCCGATAACAACACCCAGATTCTCAAATTCTATTTGCACATCTCGAAAGAAGAGCAGCTGGCCCGCTTCAAAGAGCGGCTGGATAATCCCGCTAAGCAATGGAAGGTCAGCGAGGCCGATTACACGGAACGAAGGTTCTGGGACGAATATGTGGAGGCGTACGAGGACGCCTTGTCACGGTGCAGCACTGAACATGCTTCCTGGTTCGTCATCCCGGCTAACCATAAGTGGTTTCGCAACCTGGCTGTGGCGCGTATCGTTGTCGAACATCTGGAAAGTCTAAACATGAAGGCCCCTAAGCCCACGGTCGATATCGAGCGGATTCGCCGAGAGTATTACGCGGCGAAAAAAGCATGAATGCCGCGTTTAAGAACCGGAATCATGCTGATGACGCAGGTGGATGCCGCGATGGGGCCCGTAATCCTTCAGGTCGGCACGACTGTACCGGAAGCCATACCTTTTCCCGGTTCCATTCTTGCTAGCCATCTTGCCTCTATTCCAAACAACTCGTACCGAGCATTGCGGTACGCAGCTTCCGCTGGCCTCATGTGCGAGCAAGTGATGCAACGGGTGGTGTAGAGACGGTAGAGCGTCGGGATTGGCGTCCTACAGTCAATATTCACCACCTGCGCCGCTGGGCCGGTGTAACTCCACGATGGACTCTTCCTGGCTTTGTTCATCTTCTTTGTCCTGACTGTCAATTTCGGGCGGGACGCTCCTTCCTGGGCAATGCGTTTTCCAAAAGGAAGAGCTGCAAGTGACTGACGATCAAGTGCCTGGAATCCGCCTTTCAATGAATCCAGCATAAGCTTTCACGATCTTCGCGAATTCGCGAAATCATCGGGATTTCGTGATGCATGAGCTCCCGTGTTTCCAGGGGCTTACCGATGGCGCTTAGGTTGCATTGTTGAAAACGAGGAAATGCCAAATCGAGGAGAAAAGGCTTGGCGATGGAATCTGCCACTATCGAGGATCTAAGCATCCAGGTGACCCACAGCGATCGCGAAGCAGTCATTAGCCTGAGCGGACGGGTCACGATCGACTCTTCGCCCGGCCTTCGCAAAGAGCTCCACGCGCTGCTCGGCCGGCAGTCCCCGCCAACCCTCATTGTCGACTTGTCGGAGTTGAGCTATATCGACTGCTCGGGGATCGCGACGCTGGTCGAGGCACTCCGGATCGCGCGTCAGAGCGATACGAAGCTGCAGTTGCGAGGCTTACGCGATGGGCCTCGCCATTTGCTTGAGGTCACCGGGCTTTTGCATCTCTTCGACACAAATGGGGAGATGGGTCATTTCCCGCTCTCAACGGTGCATTGATGGCGAAATTCATCGAAAGCGTCGGAAGAGACACGCTGAAACGCCTGGAATATGTCGGAGGCCTGAGTATTGGACTGTGGGCCGCGGTTCGCGCGCTGCGCACCGCGCTGCCCGTCACCGGAAACCGCTACCGTTGGAAAGCCTCCATTGTTCAAATGCTCCAAATTGGCGTCGAGGCGACCCCCATGGTGGGACTCATGGCATTGTGCTGCGGCTTCATCCTTGCCATGCAAGGGGGCTCGGAACTGCGCCGGTATGGCGCCTTGAGCCTGGTGATTGACCTCGTGGCCATCGGCTTCACGCGCGAAATAGGCCCGCTCCTCACGGCCATTGCCGTCAGTGGGCGGTCAGGCTCTGCTATCTCTGCAGAAATCGGGACCATGGTGGTGACCGAAGAAATCGACACCCTTAAGGTGATGGCGTTCGAACCGGTCGAATTCGTCATGGCGCCAAAGCTGCTCGGCGCGCTCATCGCTGTGCCTTGTCTTACCGTCGTCTGCAACGTTTGCGGGATTTTCGCAGGTTGGATCTACATGTTCTTCAGCACCCATCTCGGTCTGAAGCTCTATCTACGTGAAGTACTCGACTCGTTGGTTTTACGCGATGTGGTCAGCGGGCTCATCAAAAGCATAGCGTTCGCTGCCATCATCGTCCTCGTGGGTTGCCTGGAAGGGTTCCGCGTGCGAGGGGGGCCGGAAGCGGTGGGCCGGTCCACTACCGCCGCGGTGGTCAAGTCGACTTTCCTGGTGATTGTCGCAGACATGTTTTTCACCGCGATTTTCTACTTTACCGGGAAACACTGATGTCGATTATCTCGGTTCGCAATCTCGTGGTGGAGTACGCCGGACGCCGGGTATTGGATGGACTGAACCTGGAGATCGAGGCAGGCGAAACCATGGTGTTACTCGGCGGCAGCGGCGCGGGCAAGACCACGCTGTTGCGTAACCTGCTGGGGCTCGAACGCCCGCAATCGGGCAGCGTGGTTATTAAGGAGGTGGATATCACGCGCTGCTCGCCGGCGGAACTTAAGCGCGTCCGGCGCTCAATTGGTGTCTCCTTTCAGAGCGCGGCATTGTTCAACTCCCTCACGGTTGAGGAAAACGTCGCGTTGGCTCTGCGAGAGCATACGTCGCTTGCCCCTTCCATCATTGAGTTGGACGTCTGGATGAAGTTGGCTGCCGTGGGGCTGGCAGATTTTGGGAAGCTCTACCCGCAGGAACTGTCCGGCGGTATGAGAAAGCGTGCATCGGTGGCGCGCGCCTTGGCGCTCGACCCTGAAATCCTGGTGTTTGACGAGCCATCCGCCGGCCTCGATCCGATTGTGGCGGCAGAACTGGATGACCTGATTCTCTTCTCGAAGCGGGTGTTCCAGATGACTGTCGTGGTGGTGACCCACGAGCTGGCAAGCGCTTTCCGAATCGCCGACCGCATCGCGATGCTCTACCAGGGGTCGTTTCTCGCAGTCGGCACCAAGGATGAGATCAGAGCGAGTCAGAATCCGCACATACGGCAGTTTCTAGACCGCGTACCCGATACCATTGCAACCGCGCACGTGGTGGAATCCTTCTTTGAAAAGTACTTGAGTTCCCCGGAGGTGACGCCGTGACCACAGAAGCCAAGGTCGGAATCTTCGTTCTCGCTTCCCTGGCGCTCATGGCGTACACGCTTATCCACCTGGTGAACGCGGAATTCCGAGGCGGGGGCGTGCCCTACCGCACGTACTTAAGCTATGCCGGGGGACTTGAAGCCGGTAACGATGTGATGTTCGCAGGCATCACGGCAGGCAAAGTCACGGCTGTGAAGCCCTCGGCGGCGGATCCGACCCGTATCGAGATTCTTTTGCAACTGAAAAAGGAAATACCTGTGAACGAGAAGTCCGTAGCGAAGCTTGGCTCCATCAGCTTGATGAGCGACCCGGCCCTGATGATTAGCCCTGGTAGCAATAATGCGCCGCGGCTCCACGCTGGAGCAGTCATTCCCTCGGCGGAGTCGCCCAGTATGGACGAACTCACGGGCGAAATAGCCACCGTGGCGGACAACGCCAATGGCCTGATCACGCAGGCCAAGGGGCAGTTGGGCGGAATCAGCACGGACGCTCGGACCCTGCTGGCCAATCTGAACTCCATGACCGGCCAGACCAACCAGAAACAAGTCGCCACGTTATTGCAGCAAATGAACGGATTGCTGGCTGACGAGCGTCCGAAGATTGACCACATTGCTGACCAATTGTCAGCACTCACGCAGCATGCGGACGGGGTGATGACGAAGATTGGGCCAGTGGTCGATCATGCGGACGGCGCCATTCAGAACGCCAATGGCACCGTGGGCGATCTACGCGAGCCCCTCCGCAAGGATCTGGAGGAACTTCAGAGCACGTTGAACGAGACGAGGGGCCTGCTGGCAAGAATGCAAGTTATCGTTCGGGCCAACGATTACAAACTCGATGACACGGTTGAAAACTTACGCATCGCTACGGAGAATCTGGACCAATTGACGGACTCGCTGAAACAGCGGCCATGGAGCCTGATTCGAGTTAAACAGGATAAGGACCGCAAAGTGCCGCATTAGAGGAAGTGAAATATGACTAGACGCCTCACTGCAAGCATTGCCACACTCACAATTTCGGCCTGCCTGACGGGCTGTGCCGGTGGGGCCAAGTTTCCCGCCTATTACACATTGCACGTGCCACCGGTCGTTGACGCGCCAAGTGCGGCTGCGAGCCGCCCGTCCCTCGCGGTGCGTGAATTCCGTTCGCCGGAGTACCTCCACCAAGGCGCCATTGTCTACCGGACCTCGCCGGAACAGATCGGTTTCTACCAGTATCACCGGTGGGCGGTTGATCCGCGCGAGTTTGTGACCAACGCCATTCTCGACCGTCTGCGTGCGACCGGCAGATTCGCCGAGGTAAGGGCCTACGACGGGCAATCGGACGTGGACTTCGTACTCAGCGGACGCATAGAAAAGCTCGAGGAGGTGGACTATGAAGGCGGCGTCAAGGTAGAAGTTGCCCTTTCTGCGCAAATCACGGACCCTCGGGCGGGTAAGACAGTCTGGGTCAACTCCGCGTCAGAGAGCGCGCGGGTAGACAAGCGAAGCGTGCCCGCGGTAGTTGCCGAGATGAGCGAGGCGATGGACCGCGCGATCCAGAAGCTTACGGCATCAATTTCAGTTCCCACTACATCCAGCCTTAATCCTTCCCACCAGAAATGACCCTCCACACGGCCCGCTTCCCGATGAGGTGCATCGGGACAGCGGGCCCCTCCCTGCCTTCGTCCCAGCGAGCGCTAAAGCCAGACGTGATCGTCCCCCAGCCTTGCCCTTTGAATCTGATCGCCGCACTTGACCCGCTGGCTGGCAAGCTTTCACGAATTTCGCGAATTCGCGAAAGAAATCGTGAGGCTGTGATGCCCTAACGCCAGTGCTTTCAATGGCTTGGCCTTGGCGCTTGCCTTGCACTAATAGGGTCCGACAGCAAAGGGGAAGAGACCGACAAACAAAAAAAGGAGCAAAACCATGGATAGAATGCTCGTAGTTGTCTTTGACTCAGAAAACAAGGCGTATGACGGGAAGAAGGCGCTCTCTCAACTAGAAAGCGAGGGCAGCATTGCCGTCTACGCTTACGCGGTGATTGGCAAGAACCTGGATGGCACAACAACGTTGAAGCAAGGTGACGACCCAGGGCCGCTGGGGACTCTGGTGGGCACGTCACTGGGAAGCCTCATCGGACTGATCGGTGGCCCAGTGGGCCTCGCCATTGGCGCTGGGGCGGGCTTACTCGCCGGCGCCACGGTGGACCTGAACAATGCCAGGGTTGGCGAAGACTTTATTGATGACGTGAGACAAGAACTGCAACCGAACAAGTTCGCCCTGCTGGCGGAGGTTCAGGAAGACTGGACGACTCCGGTGGACAGCCGCATGGAAGCGATCGGCGGAAAGGTATACCGGCGAGCACTTTCAGAGGTAAAGCAAACGCTTCACGACGAAAACGTTGCCGCCATGAAAGCCGATCTCGCGGAAATGAAGGCGGAGCAGGCCAAGGCGCATGCCGACCGGAAATCAAAGCTTCAGGAGAAGATCAACCAGCTCGACTCCAAGATCCAAGCTCAACTGGAGAAAGCCAAGAAGCAACGCCAGGCGGCAGAACAGCAAGCAAAAGCGAAGGTGGAGGTTTTGAAGGCGAAAGCCGCAACGTTGAAAGCCAAAGCAGCGGACAAACATATTTAGCAGTCGTCCTGTAGCGCGGGCCGCCCGCCAGTTGATCTTAGCTTCAGGCGTCCCGCGCTATTGTGGACCTCCAGTTAGAAACATGTAGGAAAAGGCTGGCAGCTACCGCGGAGGTGGCGAATGGAGCCGAGAGGCAACTGGCACAAAACCAGTGGAGGTTGTTGCGGTTTTCATCAACCTAAGGCTCTCGTCGTGGACGACCGTCCCGATGGCCTTGAGTATTATGCCGCCATGCTCGAAGCGTATGGGTATCAGGTGCAACGCTGCGGCGCATACGGCGAAGGTGTCCGCTGTCTGGGTAATGATACGGTCGACTTTGTGATCGTGAGTCAGGGAACTCCCAAGTTTGAAGGTAGCTGCGTGCTGAAGCGGGCGGTTGAGATTGATCGCAGCCTGCCCGTTGTCGTCGTGGCACGATGCCTGGACATGGGTTCCAACATCGAAGCCATGCAATTGGGTGCCAAGGATTATCTGGTCGAGCCCTTGACGGCGTGGGACGTAGGTCGGCTGCTGCCTCCCCAGCCGTGTTTGAGCGCCGCGGCCTAATTCACGGAAGCGGCGCTGGCAGCAGCGCATACGAATAGGCGTTTCTTGCCGCGCCGTCATGCTGCGTTTTCGAGTCAGGAGAGCGCATCAGACATGCCAAAGAACGGAGCGTCTGCGCCGATCTCGCAAGGCGGTGGCTGACGCCACCGCACTCCGGGGCAAAAGGAGCAGGGCAATGTCGAAAATCTCTGACGGTTTCGCATCAAATGCGGCCGAATTCAGAAAATCTTGGGGCTGGTTTCTAGTAAATGATCGCTTCGTTGGCCAGGCGCTTGTCTGGCGGCAGCTTACCGCTAGGGAGCCACAATGGTAATGGCTTTCAGTATTATGCCGCCATGCCCGAGGGGCATGGTTAGCAACAGCAAGACACACAGATAAATATGCGTTACGCAAAAGGAGCAACACAATGTCGAAGATCTCTGATGTGTTCGCGGCTGGAATAGCCGAAATTAGAAAATCTTGGGGCTGGTTCCTCGCGCTGGGAATCCTGTTGACGATTCTTGGCGCAGTGTGCATCGTCAAAGCGCAGACTGCAACCGCTTTCTCGATATTGGTGCTGGGCTGGGTCCTGGTGATCAGTGCTGTGTTTTGGCTCGTAAATGCGTTTCTCACCTTCGACTGGTCCCTATTCTTTCTGTGCCTGCTGAACGCGCTTATACGGGGGGGCGTTGGATACCTGTTGATTCGTCACCCCAACGCCGGTGCGGAAGGTGTGACCATGGTGCTCGCCGTGCTGTTCATTGTGGGAGGGCTGTTCCGCACCATTGCGGCGAGTGCCATTAAATTCCCCTGGTGGGGGTCGACAGTCCTTGCTGGATTAGTTTCCCTGGGTCTCGGCATCTTCGTCATAGCCAACTGGGGTGTAACCAGCACCTTCTTCGTTGGTATCGTAATCGGCGTCGACCTCATTTTTGACGGCGCGGCATTGTCAGCTTTCGCCAGCGCTATTCGCCGCTTGCCCGGCGCGTAGACCGCCAAAGCTTGCCTCATTCTCTGGCAGGTGTGAGCTTAGAAATGCGCCGAGCAGACTGATGGGCGGATACCGAGAGTAGCGTGGCATGTTTTCATTTGACGATCATACCGGCAATGTTGTCACTACCGTGGCGCTCTTCGCGGGCGTGGCGGCGATCGTCTACTTGGCGCGTGGCGCTCTCCTCATTTTGCTGCTGTCTATTCTCCTGGCCTACTTGCTCGAACCTGCGGTCAATTCGCTGCAACGGCATTCGTGGCTGGGCCGGAAGAATCGCGATTGGGCGATCGTCCA
>Ga0181535_10002459_pt1 | contig 22601 bp, 16 predicted proteins | sample PEATcosm2014_Bin_44_FD_119774 | JGI IMG/M metagenome (GOLD analysis project Ga0181535, IMG submission 119774) | Peatland microbial communities from MTU Mesocosm Facility, Houghton, MI, USA - PEATcosm2014_Bin17_30_metaG | ecosystem: Environmental > Terrestrial > Soil > Wetlands > Peat | place...
AGGAGAGCAGTTCGCCATCGCGGAGCTGATTCCAGGTTTGGGGACGGACGCCCATGCGGCAGCCGGTGCACTGCATGTTATCGGCGCGGGCGATGCCGGTTCCGCGAGAGGTGCAGAGGCGGTCAAAGCGGGTGAGCCATTCAGGCTCGATGAGCGGGCGGAGGGCATCGCGCTGGGCAGCGAGGGCGGCTTGTTGGCGTTCCAACTCAGCTTGTTTCATGCGAACGCGCTCGCGGGTCTGGTCGAGGGCGGCGGCGAGCAACTCGACCTGAGCGCGGGCGGCGGCGAGCGCGGCTTCCTGAGCTTCGGTGCGCTCCAGGCTGGCGAAGGCTTCGTTTTCCAGGCGCTCTGCCTCAGCCTCGGCAAAGTGGAGCTCGTGCTCGCTGGCCTTGGCCTGATCGGTGGTGGTCAGAGTGTTCTGCTGGTCGCGATAGCGGGCGGCCTTTTTACGGTGGGTGGCGATCTCGCGCTCCATGTTGGCGCGGAGAGATTCTTCGCGAGTGAGTGCGGCGGAGGCCTCGGCGGCCAGACGCTGGGCGGCGGCGAGGGTGGCCTCAGCCTGGGTAATTTCAGCCGGCAGTGCGCGCGCGGCTTGCGCAAGGCTGGTGCGCTCCAGCTCCACCGCTTGCAGCTTTACGAGATTTTCAATGTGCGCTTGCATCCCTGATTGAAGTCTACGGCATGGGCCGTGAATTCATAAAGTGGATGCAAGCGCCCAACAAGAAACTAAGCCCATGTGCGGATGCCGATCACTCCCCAATAAGCCAGATAAACAGCGGCAATTAGCAGCGCCGAGGTAACGACAATCGAGAGCCAGCGGACGCTCGCGCGTATCTCCCGTTTCCGCGCCAGCCACAAAGCGACGGCGCTGGCCAGCGATGCTGCTGCAAAGATCAACGTAGTGAGAAATAGGCTGAAAGACCAGATAGTCAGGGTTCCCAGGCTCGCGAATCCGTAGTTGCCTGCAAAAATATAGAGCGTAAAAAACGCCAGAATGCTCAGCACCGCAATCAGTGGCCAGAGGCGCATCATGCGCTCGGCCGGACGACGGCGCTTCTTGAAGAAGCCGCCGATGATCCAGAAGGGCGCATAGAGAATGATGGAGACGAATGCCAGTAAAAAACAGATCGTCAAAGCGATGCGCATCAACGCCAACCATGCGGGGACGCGTTTGAAAGTAGTGCCAATATAAACAAACCGGCCATCGGTATTAGGCGCAAGCAGAGCCGCTGTAGCAATCGGTTCGGCCGTGCCCTGCTCCGGAAGCCTGCGAAACAAAAGGCCGCTGACCGGGACGAAAGTTTGCTTCGACAGCCCGAAGGCCGTAAGCTGTAACTCGCCGTCCTTGAAGCTCAAATGTTGTGAGAGTACCTCACCAAACTCCATTATCTTGGAGCGTATTGCAACGGGCTCGTACCAGCCCGTCCACTCCTGCGCATTAGCGGGTAACTGCCCTGCGGCAGGCACAGTCGGCCTGATCAGGTTCCGCGTAATGTAGGCGCGAATGGCGTCACCAATCTTGCTGAAGGCCTCGCCGTTAGCGGAGTTGATGCTATAGAAGTAGCCCACGCCATACTCCGGAAGATAGGACAGGTCCGTAATTCCGCCTGGCACGGATCCGTTGTGGCCGTGATATACGAATCCGTCGTGAATGGATGTGAAGTTGCTCAAGCCGTAACCAGATTTCAACCCGGCCTGCGCCTCCCAGGCGCGCGTAGGAATCTCCATTCGGTCAATGTAGACTGATGGCAGAATCTGCTTGCCGTCTACCATGCCTCGATTGAGATAAAGCTGGAGGTAAGCAGCCATGTCTTTAGCGGATGCATTTATAGCTCCGGAGGGGCGTTCAATCATATTCCGGTATGGATACGAAGTCTTTCCATCACCGTGATAAAGAGTCGTTAGCCAGGGAGATGGCAACTCGAAGTATGTGGCTGTCTTCATGCCAATCGGCAGGAAGAAATTCTGCGTTACATAATCTTCAAAACGTTGTCCGGTGATTTTCTCAACAATGTAACCGGCGACCAGAGGACCGGAGTTGCAATAGGACATACGCGTTCCGGGACGCCAGCGGGAGGTGCGCGAGTGGTGGTCGTAATCGAGGCCTTGGCGCAGGGTCATGTCCTTGGCGTCTTTGGCGTACTCTCGAAGGTGCATGTCGTCCCAGCCGGTGGTGTGTTCCAGCAAATCCACCACGCGCACCGGGTCGGTGGCTTCCCAGCGATTCTCAAACCATATCTCGGGGACGAGTTTATGCACCGGGTCCAGGAGTGACAACTTGCCTTCATCCACTAGCTTGAGGATGGAGAGCGATGCGAAACCCTTGGAAACGGAGCCGATGCGAAAGAGCGTCTCGTCGTTGGTGGCCTGATTTGCGGCTACATTGGATTTTCCCAGTCCCGCGACCCATTCAGGACCATCGCGATGCACAATGGCGACCGAGACTCCGGGGGTATGCGTGTCGGCGAGGATTTTTTCCAACTGCTGGCGCAACTCCGCGATAGACTGCGCGGGCTTGGGCGTATCGTCCTTCTTGGCCTGCGCAAAACAGGTGGATACTAGCAAGGAACCTACAAGCAATGGGACGCTGAACCTCATCTTATGATCCTTTCGATCTTCGCGCCGGTCCCGATGGTTAAGAAGCCAATCAAGTTTGTTCGCAATGCCCCCATTGGAAACGGATCTAACAGCAACCGCCAATGCATTTAAAGATATGCGCGCCACATTCTAGAAGTTTCCGCCCGGCACAAAAAATATCATAGCTCCGAGGGGGCGGAATTCATAGAAAGGAATTGAATGCCAAGTTATATGTGCAGGCGCTCTGCGACAATGGAAGCCAAACGGGAGGCGGGTGTGGCGGAAGATCGGCATTCGTTATGGCGCAGGCACAGGTGGATGAAGTGGGTTGCCGGCGGGTTGCTGGCAGCGCTGGGTGTGACGGCTGCGATGGTGGGCGTGGCGATGCATCGCGCGGAGCCGTACCTGCGAGCGCGCATCGTGGAGGGGCTGGAGGATCGATTTCACGCGCGAGTGGAGCTGGACAGCTTTCATGTCTCGCTGGTGAAAGGGCTGTGGGCTGAGGGCAAGGGACTGCGCATCTGGCCACCGGCGAAAGTGGCCGGTATAACCGTGCCGCAAGGGCAGGGCGAGCCGCTGACTCGCCTGGATGAGTTTCGCTTTCATGCGCCGTTGCAATTCAAGCCGGGCAAGCCGATTCACATATCCGTGGTGGAGCTGAAGGGGCTGAGCATCCATCTTCCGCCGAAGTCGCACTTTGAGCACGGAGTTACTGCTGATGCCAAGCCCAGAGGCGGAATGGCAACGTTGGTGCGATTTGAAGTGGACAAGATGGAATGCACCGGCGCGGAGTTGGTGATGGAAACCGACAAGCCGGGCAAGCTGCCGCTGGAATTTCAGATTGCGCACTTCAAAGCGACGGACATAGCCGCTGGAGGGGCGATAAACTTTGACGCGGAGTTGACCAACCCGAAGCCGGAAGGGACGGTTCAGACGAGGGGAAGCTTTGGGCCATGGCATGGAGCGGACCTGGGCGATAGTCCACTCAAAGGAGACTATCGCTTTGAGCACGCGGATCTTGCCAGCTTCAAGGGGATTGCGGGGATTCTCTCGTCGACCGGTCACTACGAGGGCACGCTGCGCGAGCTGGTCGTGGATGGGGAAACGGATACGCCGGATTTCCGGCTGACGCAATTTGGCGCCGCGCTGCCATTGACGACGCACTTCCACGCGCGGGTGGATGGGACCAACGGGGACACATGGCTGGAGCCGGTGGACGCGATGCTGGGCCACTCGCACTTTACCGCGCAGGGAGCAATTGTTCGTGTGCCGGGGGCGGTGGTTGCGGGCGCGCAGCAGTACGTCGGGCACGATATTGCGCTCACGGTCAATGTGGACAAGGCGCGGATCGAGGATTTTCTTCGCCTGGCCAGCCACACGGGCAATGTGCTGCTGACCGGGGATGTGACGATGAAGACTACTCTGCACATTCCGCCGGGGACGGCTGCGATACATGAACGGCTGATGCTGGACGGCAGCTTTGCGCTGGAGCAGGCGAGATTTACGAGTGACAAGATACAGGGGAAGATTGTGGAGCTAAGCCTGCGCGGGCAGGGGCGGCCGGATGAGGTGAAGAGCACCGATCCGGCAAGCGTTGTGTCGCAGATGCAAGGCAGCTTCCGGATGGCAAGTGGAGTGATCACGCTGCCGGCGCTGGAGTACACCGTGACGGGAGCGAAGATTCAGCTTGCGGGAAGATATGGGCTGGCGGACGGCACGCTGAAATTTGCGGGCACGGCGAAGATGGAGGCGCCGGTGTCGAAGATAGTGGGCGGCTGGAAGGGAATGCTGCTCAAGCCGGTCGACCGTCACTTCAAGAAGGACGGAGCGGGGACCGAGGTCCCCATTCACATCGAGGGAACGCGCGAGGCGCCAATGTTCGGCATCGGCATCGAGCGCTAGTGTCGGCGGGGAAGCGATAGGCGATTGCTGGCCGGGAAAACCATACTCTCGCTCCTGTAGAATCTGGCGTAGCTTACAGACGCCGCTGCTCCAGCCCCAGCCAGCGGAGTTGCACCATGGAGATCGCCATGTATCAGACTACTGCCACGCTTCGCATCATTCTGGCCCTGTTTCTCTGCGCCACGCTCACCTCAGTCGCGCAACAGGCTCCCGCCAAAGCCGCGCATCACGCCACCGCCGCCGAGCGCGACTGGTGGAAGAATGCGGTTATCTATGAGATCTATCCGCGCAGCTTTCAGGACTCGAATGGGGACGGCATCGGCGACCTGAACGGCATTACCGCGCGGCTGGACTACCTGAAAGAGCTGGGCATCGACGCCATCTGGCTGACGCCCTGCTACCCATCGCCGCAGGTGGACTTCGGTTATGACATCTCGGACTACGAAAACATTGACCCGCAGTACGGGACACTAGCGGATTTTGACCATCTTGTGGCCGAGGCCGGCAAGCGGCACATCCGGATCATCATGGACATGGTGATGAACCATACCTCCGACCAGCACAAGTGGTTCCTGGAGTCGCGCTCTTCGCGCACCAACCCTTATCGCGACTGGTACATGTGGCGTGAGGGCAAAGGCGAGACGGCCACTGGCAAAGGCCAGCCGCCCAATAACTGGCAGTCGGGCTTCGGCCACTCGGCGTGGCAATGGGACGAGACGACGCGACAGTATTACTACCACAGGTTCTATGCGCAGCAGCCGGACCTGAACTGGAACAATCCCAAGGTGCATGACGCCTTCAAGGAGATCATCGGCTTCTGGCTCAAGCGCGGTGTGGCAGGCTTCCGCTTCGATGCGATTACTTATCTTTTTGAAGACCCCAGCCTGGCCGACGAGAACGTCGTCAAGGACAAGGACGGCAAGCCGGTGATCAACGCCTACGGCGACCCGCAACTGGATAACTCCAGGACCGACAACCAGCCCGGCGTGCACGCGGTGATGCAGGAGATGCGCGCCTATGCGGATACGTTCAGCTCGGCGGACTTTCCCGGCACGCGCGTACTGATCGGCGAGACCTACCTGCCCAACATCACCGAGCTGGCCAAGATGTATGGGCCGGCCGGCAAGCCGGAGTTTCATCTGCCGATGGACACGCAGGTGGCCTTTATTAATCAGTTGGATGTAGCTGCCTTCCGCGACAAACTGAATGACGTGGAGACGCAGATCGGAGACAATACGCCGCTGCTGCTCTTTGATAACCACGATAACCCGCGCGTGCAGGCTCGCTACGGCGACGGCGTACACGACACCGATATTCAGCGTGCGCTGGCGGCGGTGCTGTTTTTGAGCCGGGGAGCGGCGCAGTTCTATTACGGCGACGAGCTGGGCATGATGACCACACTACCCACGCGCAAGGAAGACGTGAAGGACCCCATCGGCATCACCGGCTGGCCTCTGGAGAAGGGCCGCGACGGCGAGCGCACGCCGATGCAGTGGGACGCGAGCGCGAATGCCGGCTTCTCGAAGGTGACGCCCTGGCTACCCGTGCCCCCGAGTGCCGCGACCATTAACGTTGCGGCCGAGAGCCGTGATCCTGACTCGCTTCTGGCCTGGTATGAGAATGTGATCCGCCTGAAGAAGACGATTCCGGCCTTGGAGCACGGCCGCAACACCATGCTGGACACAAAGAACGAGAAGGTTTTGAGCTGGATGCGCAAGGCTCAAGACGGGCTGCCGGTGGTGGTCTTAGTGAACTTCACCTCCGAGCCGCAGACGGTCAGCTTGCGCGTTCCCGGCTTCAACGGCAAGCTCAAGACGCTGCTGAAGACTCCCGGAGCAGCCGATCCGGAGTCGCTGGGCCAGCTCCAACTGGGACCGTTCGGAGTTTACATCGGAGAAGTTCAGTAGCAGCCGTGGGCGTTTATGTCGAGTTCGACCGAGGCATGTAACCCGGCTGGAATCGCTACCCTGTATAATTCGCTGTTGCACCAAAAATGAATTGATGGAGGATTCAAATGGACGTATTGTTCATGATTCTGCTGGGGGTGCTGGGTCTCATTCTTCTTACCATGATTTTGGGAAGCTTTTTTACCGTGGAAACGGCTCAGGTGGCCGTGATCACGCGCTTTGGAAAGTTTCTCCGGGTGGCTGATCCGGGATTGAATTGGAAGATGCCATACTTTGATACCGTGGCGGGCGTCGTGAGTCTGCGCGTCAACCAGATTTCGCTGACCATGGAGACCAAGACCAAGGACAACGTTTTTGTCACCATTCCGATTTCGGTGCAGAATCGCGTGCGCCCGGAAAAAGTCTTTGACGCTTATTACAAGTTGTCCGACCCGACGGCGCAGATTAAATCTTACGTAGAACAGGTGATTTTGGGCCACGTGCCCGGGATGACGCTCGACGAGGTCTTTGCCTCGCAATCTTCGATTGCCGCGGCGGTGAAGCAGGAGTTGGACGCGGATATGGCAACCTTCGGCTTCGAGATTGTGAACGTGCTGGTGACGGACATTGTTCCCGATCAAAAAGTGAAGTCGGCGATGAACGACATCAACGCGGCGCAGCGCGAGCAGGTGGCGGCCAACGCGCGCGGCGAGGCGGAGAAGATTCTGGTGGTGAAGAAGGCGGAGGCCGAGGCGGAAAGCAAGGCGCTGCAAGGCCAGGGCATCGCCAACCAACGCAAAGCCATCATCGAAGGGCTGCAGGTTTCCATCGAGCAGTTCCAGAAGGTAGTGGACGGGGCGTCATCGCGCGACGTGATGCAGCTGGTGATGGTGACGCAGTACTTCGACACGCTGAAGTCGATTGGCGAGAGTGACAAAACCAACACGCTGTTTCTTTCGCACTCTCCTTCGTCGGTGAAGGAAGTCTCGGATCAGATAATGGAATCCATGCTGATAGCGGGGCAGGCGAAGAAGTAATGAAGACGTTGGGCTCCTCATCCTTTCAATGGTTTTTTATTGTTAAGCCGTCGAAAATGATGGGGAGCACACCCCTAGTTTGATCCCATACGGCTTGAATATGAGTAGTTGGGAAAGCTGACTTACATTTGGACAGGGTGGGTCGACGATGCCATCGACCGCGGAGTTTGCGGGAGAGTTGGCCAAGGAGGGAATCCCTATATTAGGATGCCGTTTTGTGGGAAGCCTTTTTGAGCAGTTCCTTTTCAGCGCGCAGCCAGTCCTGCTCCTCGAATCCATCCTGGCAACCACGCGCTTCCCAATAACTTTTTGCAAGACGCGCGATCTCCTCGCGAGAGGGCTTCGCCGGCTTAGATTGTTGAACGACTTTCTCTTTCTTTGTTACGGCCTTGTGTGGCTTAGCGGTTGTCTTCGTCTTCTTCTTTGCAACTGTCATTCGAATTCCCTCCATTGTGTTCGCCGCAAACGTACGGGGCATCCCCTACAGGGTACAAAACTCCTCCATGATAGCGATGCGCAATCCGGATTGGTGTACCTTTCTGCTCAACAAGCGGTATCAGGAACAACGGCGGTGTGGCTAGATTTCGTCTGCCTTGCCCGCGCACGGCTCCGCATGTTTGACTTGATTGCTAAGAGGGACCGGCACAATGGCTTACATTCTTGCATTGGACCAGGGGACAACCAGCTCCCGTGCGATTCTATTTGACCAGGCGGGCGTGATTGCCGCAGTGGCGCAGCATGAGTTCGAGCAGTTCTTTCCGCAGGCAGGCTGGGTGGAGCATGATCCGATGGAGATTTTGACCAGCCAGCTCTCTTGCGCAATCGAGGCGCTGGGCAAGGTTGCCGCGCGCCCGCGCGATGTGGCGGCCATCGGCATCACCAACCAGCGCGAGACGGTGATTGTGTGGGAGCGGGCGACGGGCAAGCCGATTCACCGGGCCATTGTCTGGCAGGACCGGCGAACTGCCGCGCGCTGCGCGGAGTTGAAGGAGAGCGGCGCGGAAGAGACGGTCTCCTCGAAGACTGGATTGGTGCTGGACCCGTATTTTTCCGCGACCAAGGTGGGTTGGATTCTGGACAATGTGCCTGGCGCGCGGGCGCGTGCCGAGCGCGGCGAGCTGGCCTTTGGCACTGTAGACAGTTGGCTGATTTGGCACCTGACCAGCGGCGGGCGCCACGTTACGGACGTGACGAATGCATCGCGAACACTGCTCTTCAATATCGTCAAGGGCGAGTGGGACTCGGAGCTTCTGAAGATCTTCAACATTCCCAGGAGCATGTTGCCAGAAGTCGCTTGGTCGAGCGAGACAGTGGGTGAGGTCACGACCACGCTCGGTCTGGGTGGCGTGACCATTGCGGGAATCGCCGGCGATCAGCAGGCGGCGCTCTTTGGCCAATTGTGCTGGAAGGCGGGCGAGGCCAAGAACACATACGGGACGGGCTGCTTTCTGTTGCAAAATATCGGCACGGGACGCAACGGCAACGGGACGGGATTTGTGCGCTCCAGGCACCGGCTGATTACCACGTTGGCGGCCAGCGCCGAGAAGCGCCTTGAATACGCGTTGGAAGGCAGCATCTTCATCGGCGGGGCCGTGGTGCAATGGCTGCGCGACAATTTAAAGCTGCTCGGCTCCTCGGCCGAAGTAGAGGTGCTGGCCGCCAGTGTGCCGGACTCCGGCGGCGTGGTATTTGTGCCGGCGTTTGTGGGGCTAGGAGCGCCGCACTGGGATTCGCACGCCTCAGGCTTGCTGATCGGGCTGAACCGAGGAACGCAAACGGGACACATTGCACGGGCGGCGCTGGAGAGCATCGCCTTCCAGGTAGCCGACGTGCTGGAAGCCGTCGAGAGCGAGACAGGCACACCGCTGGCGGCGCTGCGCGTGGATGGCGGCGCGGCGGTGAACAATCTGCTGATGCAGTTCCAGGCTGACATTCTGAATGTCCCGGTAGTGCGTCCGCAGGTGACGGAGACGACCGCGCTGGGCGCGGCATATCTCGCTGGGCTGGCCACGGGATTCTGGGCTGGGCCGGAGGATTTGCGCGCCAAGCGGCAGAATGACACGCGCTTTGAGCCGAAGATGGCGGCCAATGAGCGGGCCGAGCGGCGTGGGCGCTGGTCGCGGGCCGTGGAGCGGGCGAAAGGGTGGACTGAATAATATGACTCCCACATCTCAAAATCGAGATTTCGGAAACCCAGCTATTGGTCTTGATGTGCCGGCTAAGCTGGACCATGAGGTACCCCCACCCATATTTTGGGCGCAAAATCCTTGTTTTCATTGGTTTACAGGCAGGGTTGCGCTGTAAAATATAGAAAACAATGAAGTTCCCTGCAAAATATCCCCAGATAAGGAGTTACGGGAGGTTTCGGCCTCTGTAGGCGGCTTCCGGCTGGAAGACGGCGCGAAGAGGACGTGCCGGACGATGATTTGAAGGAAGACTTCTGAGATCATTTTGCAACAAAAGGGGGAAATAATCTGCAAAGGACTGGCCCCTTCGACTCCGCTCAGGGCAGGCTGTCCAGGCGGGCGCGCTTCACGCTTGAGTTTTTGGTCTCCCACGCTTTCGTAAAGTACACGAAAGGATGGGGCACCCGGTGTAAAGTTGGGTAATAAAGGAACGTATGAAAAGAGCACGGATTCTGTTATTGGCGATTTCTGTCCTGATGACAATTCCGATCCTTGCGCAGAGGCCAGCAGGATTTTCTTGGATCAACACTGAGTCCGATAAGGAGACGATAGACGTTGTTCGTCACGCCCTTAATCTAAATTCGAATACTTCAATCCACAAAGTGGGCATATTGGACGGTTACGCGATCGTAATGACTACTTCACGAGAGGACAATGATACTTATCAGTGGTCGATCTATAATCTTACGCTGGCTACCGGCAAATTTCGAATTCTTGTCAGCGGCTATCGTATAAAGTTGTTGGATTGGATCGGAACAAGCTCTCCTGAATTAGCAATTACATACTACGATTGCTGGGGATGCGAGGCTGCAACGCTCTTTACGACACTCCACTACACAAAAAGCCTCGGGTGGATGACTCGGTGGCCTAATAAAACTACTGACGCAAATTATCCGCAGCCGGGCGCAGTTGTTTCTTATGGAGATGCCGGTGAGCCATATGATGACAATGAAGTGGATCAGATATTTGCAGTCGTCTCGCAGCCCAACGGAGGATTTGCCGCAGGAAGATGGTTTCACTCACGCGACACCAAGACAGGAAAAGTCAGCAATGATGTTGAGAGATACATTATCGATCCAGCAACGGGAAAGGATCGTGTTGAACAACTAAGCGGCGCGCGATCTCTGGAATGGAGACGCATGATTTGCACTCCATCCAGTGCTCTTCTAAGTAAGGCAAGTATTGGCCAGAATTCGAGGTCTTGCAAGAGAGTCCTAAACAAATAAATCACTAACCTACGCCAGCTCCACCTCGATCTTCTTGGCTTCGGGGTCGAGCTTGGTGATTTTGAAGGTACGGATTTGGCCTTCGGCTAACGTCTCGGGTTTGGCGGAGGCGGCTGGGGAGTTGCCCTTCCAGCGGCTCTTCAGTTGCGAGGAGAGCGCGGAGAGATCGAGCGCCTGCGGTGAGGCAGGCACTGGCCGTGCGGGCGGAGCGCCTTCGGCGGCGGATATTGGAGTGCCGAGCTTGATACGGCATGTGGCCTTGATGCCGTCGCCGAGTTCAACGACGGTGAGGCTTGGTGTCGCTTCGACAATGCGGCCGGAGACTTGGTCGCCGACCTTGTGCTCGGCGATGTACTCATCGATGTCGCCGGGGACAAGCTGCTTCATGCTGAGCTTGATCTGGCGCTTTTCCGCATCGATGGCCAGGATTTGCGCCTTGACGATTTGGCCTTCGCGCAGCATTTCCGAGGGGTGGTTGAGGCGGCGCTCGGCGGTGATTTCGCTGATGTGGACGAGGCCTTCGACGCCGTCGGCGAGTTGCACGAAGGCTCCGAAGTTCATCAGTTTGGTTACGGGGCCGGTGATCGAGGAGCCGACGGGGAAGGTGCGCTCGACATCGGTCCACGGGTCGGCGAGGGTTTGCTTGAGTCCGAGAGAAATTCTGCGCTCCTCTGGCTTGATGGCGAGGATGACGACATCGACGCGGTCGCCCTGTTTGAGGATGTCGGAGGGGTGGCGGAGCTTTTTGCCGTAGGACATCTCCGAGATATGGATGAGGCCTTCGATGCCGGGTTCGATTTCAACAAAAGCCCCGAAGTCGGTCAGGCGGGTGACCGTGCCGGTGACGCGCTGGTTGACGGCGAGGCTGATGGTTTGCCAGGGTTCGGGCTGAAGCTGCTTGAGGCCGAGAGAGATTTTCTGGGTTGCGGGGTCGATTTTGAGGATTTTGAGTTGGAGTTCCTGGCCAACGGCGAGCACGTCTTCGGGGCGGGCGACGCGAGAGCGAGAGATGTCGGAGACGTGCAGCAGGCCGTCGAAGCCGCCGATGTTGATGAAGGCGCCGTAGGGCATGAGAGTGCTGACGGTGCCGGTGACGAGGTCGCCTTCTTTCAGCTCCTCGCGGCGGGCATCGCTGAGGCCGCGGGCCTGCTCTTCGAGGACGATGCGGCGGTCTACGACCACGTCTTCATCCATCACGTCGAGCTTGGTGATGCGGCAGGTGATCTCGGTGCCGACCAGCTTTTCCAACTCGACCGCGTCCTTGGTTCCGCTGCGGCTGGCGGGCATGAAGGCGCGTACGCCGACATCGACCGTGACGCCGCCCTTGCGGACTTCGATGACGGTGCCGACGATGGCCAGCTTCTCGGCAAAGGCAGCTTCGAGCGCTGACCAGTCGCGGGGTTGGGCCACTTTGAAGCGCGAAAGCTCGTAGTAGTGCTCGGTGTTGCGGCCGGTGACGGAGACGGGGAAGGTGTCGCCGGGCTTGACGGCTTCGGCGTTGTTGGCGAAGGCCGAACGGGGCAGGACGCCTTCGGTCTTGTAGCCGATGTCGAGGAAGACCTGGTCAGCGGAGAGGGAGACGACGACGCCCTGAAGCTGACGCTGGCCGGGCTGCTCGGATTTGTGCGAGTGGCTGCGCTCGAAGTCATTGAGCAGGTCGGCAAAGGATTCCTCTGGCTCCTGTGACTCGGAGGACTCGTCGGACTCGGAGGCGATGGATTCGGCTGAGGGCAGAGTTTCCCTGGTCCCCAATTGCGAGGGACCAGGGGCACCCGCAGATTCCGTGATGGGTTCGGCGGCTGGCTTGGGCGCGATTTCGGGGGTGGGCTGGGATTCTTCGGGATTTTCGTTGGTCATGATGGTCTACTGATTCATTTTCCCATGATTAGGCGGGGTGATGTGCGCGGAGCGCATTGGATACACTGAATAAGCTATGGAAAATCGCTTAAAGAACGAAATGACGGGGAACGAGATTCGCGAACGGTTTCTGCGCTTTTTTGAGTCGAAGGGGCACCGGCGGGTGCACTCTTCCTCGCTGGTGCCGGCCAACGACCCCACGCTGCTGTTTACCAACGCGGGTATGAACCAGTTCAAGGACCTGTTTCTGGGAGCGGAGCGGCGGGATTACTCGCGGGCGACGACTTCGCAAAAATGCGTGCGCGCCGGGGGCAAGCACAACGACCTGGAGAACGTGGGCTTCACGCGGCGGCATCATACGTTTTTTGAGATGCTGGGGAACTTTTCGTTCGGAGATTATTTCAAGCGGGAGGCGATTGGATTTGCCTGGGAGCTGATTACGGGCAAGCGCGAGAAGGGCTGCTTCGAGATTCCGGTGGAGCGGTTGTACGTGACGATCTTCGAGGGAGCGGATGGCGTTCCGCGCGATGACGAGGCGGAAAAGTTCTGGATTGAGGCGGGCGTAGCGAAGGAGCGGATTCACGCGTGCGGGATGAAGGACAACTTCTGGCAGATGGGCGAGACGGGGCCGTGCGGTCCTTGCTCGGAGATTTTCTACGACATGGGGTTGGAGGCGGCGGAGACTTCGGGGGTCGATAAACCTTTTGGACAAGACGAGGCGCGGTACGTGGAGATTTGGAATTTGGTCTTCATGCAGTTCGACCGCGCGGCTGTGACGGACGCTGCGACAAAAACCACTACGTATAAATTGACGCCGCTGCCCAAGCCTTCGATTGATACGGGCGCAGGGCTGGAGCGGTTGGCGGCGGTGTTGCAAGGGAAGGTATCCAACTTCGAGACGGATTTGTTTACGCCGCTGATTGTGGTGGCTGCGGAGTTGACCCGAGTGACCAGCCTAGCGGAGTTATCGGAATTAGCGGAGCTAGCGGCCGCTGAGTCAGTGATGGCGAAACCGGCTATCGCCGCGAAACTGTCGAAGTTCGTGGGCAATGCGAGCCTGCGCATCATCTCCGATCATGCTCGCGCTGCAACTTTCCTCATCAACGACGGAGTGTTGCCTTCGAACGAGGGGCGCGGCTACGTGTTGCGCAAGATTCTGCGGCGCGGGATTCGGCATGGGCGGCTGCTGGGACAGGAGAAGCCATTCCTCTATCAGATGGTTTTTGCCGTGCGAGATTTGATGCAGGGGGCATATCCGGAGCTGAAGAATTCGGCGGATCGCGTGGCGAAGGTGGTCGAGGCGGAGGAGAAGCAGTTTGATCGGGTGCTGAAGATTGGCAGTCTAGAACTTCAGAAAGTCATCAACCAATCAAAGTATATTGAGTTGGAGAAATTTATCGCTAAGTGGGTAGAAAAATTAGATCCTGATCCGAATTTATTGGAAGGTTTGCGGGTTGCGAGCATTAACGGTGATTTTTCTTTGATCGCAGAAATCATAAAGAAGCAAATGGGTGATGAATCAGCCAGTAAGTTTTTGTTAGAAACAAAGGATCCAAATCTCAATCCTGTCTTCCCTGGTTACGAAGCCTTCCATCTATACGAAACCTACGGGTTGCCAAAAGATTTCATCCAAGACGCTTGCCATGACGCGGGAATCGTCTTCGACGAACAAGGCTTCGAAGCCGCTCGCGCCGAAGAGCAAGCCCGCGCCCGCGCTAGTTGGAAGGGCGGAAGCCAGAAGACGGCTAGTCCGGCTTACCGCGATTTGCAGAAGACGGATTTTCTGGGATACAAGACGCTTACCACTAACGACGCTGAGGTTTTGGCGATTGTCAAAGACGGCGTAGGTGTTCCGGCGGCGAAGGCGGGAGAGTTGGTGGAGGTGGTGCTGAATCAGACGAGCTTTTACGGCGACGCTGGCGGGCAGGCGGGCGATACGGGATGGTTTACCTCGGTGGATGGGAATACGACCGTTGCCGAGATTCAGGGCTGCGTGCTGCCGGTGCAGGGAGTGAGGGCGCACAAGGCTATGCTCAAGGAGCCGCTGGCGGTCGGCGATCATGTGCGGACTGTTGTCGATCAAGAGCGGCGGGATGCGATCCGGCGGAATCATACGGGGACGCATCTGCTGCATGCGGCGCTGCGGCAGGTTTTAGGGACGCATGTGAAGCAGGCGGGGTCGGCGGTGCATCCGGAGCGGCTGCGCTTCGATTTTTCGCATTTTGCGCCGGTGGCCGATGAGGAGTTGGCGGAGATTGAGACGATTGTGAACCGGCAAGTCCTGGCCGATACAAAAGTTGAATCCATCGAGGACGTTCCCATCGACGTGGCGGTTAATGAGTACCATGCCATGGCGCTGTTCGGCGAGAAGTACGGCGACAAGGTGAGGGTGATCAAGGTAGGCGATTTTTCGACCGAGCTGTGCGGCGGAACGCACACGCGGGCTACGGGGGAGATCGGCCTGGTGAAGATTTTGCGAGAGGAGTCGGTGTCGTCGGGGGTGAGGAGGCTGGAGGCGATCTCGGGCTTTGGCGCGCTGGATGTCTTCCGGCAGGACTTTGCCGTGGCGCAGATTGCGGCGCAGATGGTTCCCTCGGTGGAGAACCTTCCGGAAGCGTTCCGTGGGAAGCTGGCCGCGCAGGAAGACGAGCTGAAGCGGCTGCGGCGGGAGTTGGACGAGGCGCGGATGAAGGGGGCTGCCGGGGCTCTGGATGAGGCGATGGGGCGCGCCGTCGAGGTCAAGGGCGTGAAGCTAGTGACGCTGCGGGCCGATGCGCTGGAGCGCGGGCAGTTGCGCACGCTCGTCGATAATTTGAAGCAAAAGCTGGGCGAGGGCGTGGTGGTGGTGGCCTCGGCGCAACCCGAGGACAAAGTCGCGTTGATCGCCGGAGTGACGGCGGGGCTGACCAAGCGGATTCAGGCGGGCAAGCTGGTGGGTGCTGTGGCGAAGATCGTCGGCGGATCGGGCGGCGGAAAGCCGGAGATTGCTGAGGCGGGCGGGAAAGACCAGTCACAGATTGATGCGGCGCTGAAGGCCGCAGCGGGGATTGTTGGGGAGTTGCTGGGCTGAATGCAGAATTATGTTCGTTGTTTCCCTGGTCCCCAATTGCGAGGGACCAGGGGCACCCGGCTGCGGCGGGGATTGTTGGGGAGTTGCTTACATAGGACAAATGGAGTTTGTCGTTTCCCCGGTCCCCAATTGCGAGGGACCGGGGGCACCCGCGGTTCGGCGAAATCTGTGGACGACTTACTTACTATCGTTGCCGATGAGGCGGAAGGTGATGGTTCCCCAGAAAAGGCGGGCGCGCATCTGGACGGGGAGGTGGCGCTCGTCGTCGGTGTACCAGATCCAGATGTTGCCGCGATTCTTGACTACACCGGCGTCGGCGGTGGGCTGCACGCGCAGGGTTTTGAATGTGCCCAGCGGGGTTTTAATCTCCTCGCGGCCTTCAATCTTCATGGTCACAGGCACAACTTTCATAGCGTCAAAGACCGGGATGACGAAGTTGTGTCCCAGGGCGATGGGTTGCGACGAAGCATAATAGACGCCGGTGAGCAGGTCGGTGAGACAGACGGGCGCGGTGGATTCGACGTGCTTGGTTTGCTTGGTAAGAGGGTATTTCTCGTCCAGAACGGCGCGGTTCTGGGAGTAGTCGAGATGGAGGGTGGAGTTGACCTGGCGGCGGCCCTCGACGGTCTGCTTGTTGAAGTCGTAGGTGCAGCCTGTGGCGCGGTCAAAGCTGGATTGAAAGCGGTCGCTGACGTGGAAGAGCAGGTTGATGGCGCCGATGGTGTCGGCGCTGGCGGTGAGGTTTTCGCGGTCTCCGGCAGCCTCGAAGTGAAGAACGGCGGTTCCAGCGGGAAATACGCGCCAGTCTACTGAATAGGTGAGGGTTTGCTTCTGCGGAAAGCTGAAGCCGGGGCGAGGGGGCGAGAGCGGGGACGCCTGCTGGGCCTGAATCGGTAGGGTCGCAACTGCGGTCAGGGCAAGCGCGCAAAGAAAAGCGGTCAGGGTTGTATGCGTCTTCACCGGCTAGATGGCTCCTTGCTGAATGGACTGCTCAAGCGCCGAAATCGCGTATTACGGCAGATTCACAACTGAGGCCAGCAGCGGCCGCAGCAGGAGCAGGCTGAGGTAAAGCAGCAGAACCCCTATTCCTGCATTGTACTCGCGATGCTGGAGGTAGAGCGATAGGGAGAAACTTCCCGTTGCTGCGCCGGGAGGGCTTTCCTTGCTGAGGTGACGGACCGGGGTGAGGCGGGGAATCAAGCGCGGCACCTGTTGGCAATAGTCTTTGAATTCGGGGAAAGCAGCGCGCAGAAAGCGTTCTTCGGAGGCGACGACCGGGATGTAGATGACTGCGAAGCCGAGGGCGAGCACCAGCGCCACAGGCCAACTGAGCAGAGCCAAGGCAAAGCCGGCGGCGATCAGCATGGAGCCCAGGTAGAGCGGATTGCGGGTGTGGGCGTAAGGGCCGGTTACGGTAAGTTCTTGATTTTTTTTGACGTAGCCGGAGGCGTAGGCGCGCAGCCAAAGGCCGGGCAGGACCAGCGCCAGGCTCCATGCCACGGCGGCTGGGTGGGGAGCGTGGCGAAGGAGTTCGAAGAGATAAAGCGCGGCGGCGAGAAAACCCAGTGGGACGCGGATGCGCCGGGCAACGCGCTGCCAGCGGTCGATCCAGTCGGGTTGCGAGGCAGCGGGGTTGGTCATGAGGCTGATTCAGGATAAAGCAAGGCATCGGCTGCGCGCATGACGTCGGCGGGTTGGATGGTTAGCAGACCGGCCTCGGGCGCTTCGCGGCGGGTGTGGTCGCGGCGGCTTTCCGGGCTGCGCAAGACGATGAAGCGCGTGCCGTAGGGGCCATTGCGGCTGGGGTCGGTGGGTCCGTAGATGCCCACCACCGGACGGCAAAGAGCGCAGGCCAAGTGGAGCGGACCAGTGTCTCCGGCAATGACCAGGCCAATGCGGCGGGTGAGGGCGATGAGCTGGGCGAGCGTGCAGGCCAGCGGAGTGACCGCGCCGTTGGTTTGGCGGACGATAACCTCGGCCAACGGCTCCTCGCCGGGGCCGACGTTGACCAGTACACGGCAGCCGAGAACGACGAGACTTTGCGCCACGGCGGCATAGCGCTCGACGGGCCAACGCTTGGCTCCCCAGCCGGCTCCAGGATTGATGAGCACGGCCGTCCTGTTGGTGACTGGGGGAATAATTTCATCGGCCCAAGCCTCGGCGACGGGGTCAACGGGCAGCCAGGGCTCGACGGGAGAGAGTCGATCGCATGCGATGGCTGAAACCAGTTCCACGTCCTGCTCGATCATGTGAACGCCATAGGTGGCGATGCGCTCGGAAAAAAGCCAGCGCGCGGCACGCTCGCGCGGTTCGGCCTCGCCAATCAGCCGGCGGCAACCAGCGAGTCGCGCCACCAAAGCCGAACGGATAGCTCCTTGCAGGTCGATTACAGCGTCGTATTTGCCGGCCCGGAGAGCAGAGCGCAAAGCCATGAATTCAAAAACGGTTTGGCGGCTGAAGAGGGCTTTGCGCCACTCTTTTGTGGGAGCAAAATGCAGGTGGTCAACCAGAGGCCGGGCGGGGCTGCGAGTTTTGCCGCGACCGGTTTTGCCCTCTGCGGCCAACAGCGCCTGCCAGCGCGGCTCGACCACCCAGTCGATGACCCAATCGGGATGGGCCTGACGCAGCGCCGTCATCGCCGGAAGGGCGTGCAGAATGTCGCCCATGGCGCCGAGGCGGACCACCAGCAAGCGAAAGTTGGAATGTTTCTGCAAACTCTGATTTTCTCACAATGGCGAGTGGGCCACTAGGACCCAATCCGGTTGATTAGCCAATCGATAGTAACTGTTTGGTCCACGATCTCGATGCGAAGGCGGGCGGTCTTAAGTGGTAGGGATTGGGGCAAGGCTGAGGCAAGCTTTCCCATGCGGATCAGGTCTTTTTCGGTGGTGATGATTGTTGTGGCTCCGGCGGTGCGGGCGGCTGTGACCAGGCGGTCAAGATCGCGGGCGGCGTAGCGGTGGTGGTCGGGAAAAGCGATGCGGACAGCAAGATGAAGGCCAGCGGCTTCGAGGCCGGCGAAGAACTGCTCCGGGCGGGCGATGCCGCAGAAAGCAACCACGAGACCGCTGATTGCGGGAATTTCCATGGAGCGGCGCAGATGCCAAATTGGACCCTGCCAGCCCCAGGCCTCTAATTTGTTTGCCAGTTCCGGCTCGTTGGCAGGGATAGCGATGACGCTGGCTCGGCGAATGGCCGAGAGCGGCTCGCGCAGATTGCCTGCCGGAAGCAGCGTGTCCTGCCAGTCGCGGCTGTCGAGGAGGAGAATATCGACATCACGATGCAATTGGCGGTGCTGGAAGCCGTCATCTAGCAGGTGAACGAAAGTGCGGTTCTGCTCGGAGATTGGTTGCGAATCGACCTCTGCCAGCAGGCCGGCCTCGTAGCGCTGCGGAGCCACGTAGACGGGAAGACCGGTCTCGCGGGCAATCAGCAAAGGTTCATCGCCGAAGTCTTCGGCACTTCCTTCCGGGTTGACGCGAGCAGCGAGTTTGCTTTTGCGGCCATAGCCACGGCTAAGCACGTCCACACGCAGGCCGCGCTCGGCGAGCGCCTGGGCTAGGGCGATGGTGAGGGGCGTCTTTCCCGAGCCGCCGGTGGAGAGATTGCCGATGCTGACGACCGGGAAGCGAAGACGACAGACCGGCTCAAGCCCGGAGCGGAGACGGAGTTCGCGGAAGGCGAGTCCGGCAGCATAGAGCGGAGTTAAAGGAGCCAGCCAGCGGCGTCTCATTCAGCCTGGCCTCCTTCACGGAGCAAGTTTTGTAACACCTCGATGCAGCGGTTTGTTGCTCCGGCTTGCTGCTCGAAGACTTGCCTGGCTCGCGCGCCCATGGCTTTGGCTGCGGTCCGGTCGCATAGCAAGTCGACAAGAACCTTGGCGAGATTCTCTTTCTCTGCGATGCAGATGGCGTTCTGAGCGAGCAGGTCTTCGGTGATGGCGCGGAAGTTGGCAAAGTGCGGGCCCATCACGATGGGAATGCCGAACTGCGCCGGCTCCAACGGGTTATGTCCGCCTGCCGGGACGAGGCTACCGCCTACGAAGGCCACCGAAGCGAGCGAGTAGACCGAGGCCAGCTCGCCGATGGTGTCGAGCAGGACGATTGTGCCGGGATTCAACGGCTTGAGCGAGCCTTTGGCGGCGGTGAGCCAATCGGAGCGTTTGATCCAGGCTGCTCCAGATTTCTCCAGCAGCGCGGCCACGGCAGCGAAACGCTCTGGATGGCGGGGCGCAAGGAGCAACGCCAGTTGCGGATCGGCTTGAAGCAGGCGCGGCAAGGCTTCGAGCAGAGCGGCTTCCTCGCCTTCGAGCGTGCTTCCGGCCACGATGAGACGCAGGCCAGATGACAACTTCTGTAACAGGCGTGTGGCTTCGGCTTCTTCAGCAGCGCGAACATCAAATTTTAGGTTGCCTGCAACCGTGACGCGCTCCGGCAGGCAGCCGATGGCTTTGAGGCGCACGGCGTCAGTCTGGCTCTGTGCGAGGACGCGACTCAACCGACTGAGGAAAGGTCTCCACAGCCAGCGCAGCCTCCGATAGCGCGGCCAGGAGCGGTCGGAGATGCGGGCATTGACAACAGCCACGGGAATATTGCGGCGATAACAGCCGCTGAGCAGATTAGGCCAGAACTCGGTTTCCGCCAGAATAAAAAGGCGCGGCTGGAGGGCATTCAAGTAGGCGCGAACCGCCCAGGGCAGGTCGAGCGGACTATAGAATACGCGGTTGGTTCCAAAGCGTTCGCGGGCCAAGGCCTGGCCGGTGCGCGTGGTGGTGGAGACAGCGATAATGTAATTCGGCAGCGCAGTGTCCAGCGATTTGACCAGGCGGCTGACAGCCAGCACTTCGCCGACGGAAACCGCATGGACCCAGATGATGGGGCGTTCAGCTGTCAATCCGGCAAGCGGAGTGCGGAGCCTGGATGGGACGCAGCCAAGCCTTTCCAGCAGTCCTTCGCGGTACTTTTGCGTGGTGGCCATGCGGAAGAGCCACCAGGGCGCGCCTGCGATCAGCGCCACAAGCAACACCAGATTGTAGAATAGAAGAATCATGCAGTTGAAGTTATCTTATTCCTATCCAATTCTCACACGACCAAGAAGCCTCAAATGATAGAGTCGAGGATAATGGGAGTTTTTTGCGCCATTCCGCCATTGCTGCTTTCGTTGGCGCTGCCGTTAGGGGGCAGCAGCCACACTCCGCCTCCGGTGCAGCCAGCGACCACGTTTGCGGCGGTGGAAGTGCACGAGGACGATAAGGTGGCTATCGCCGCCGAACCCTATGACACGCTCGAGAAGGCGGCGATCTTCCGTGTAGATTATCTGAGCCACGGCGTGATGCCCATCCGGCTCATCGTCACCAACAATGGGGACCGGCCGATCAGCATGACGGAGGCGCGGATTCTCTTTATTTCGGCTGCCGGCGATAAAATCCAAGCAGCCGAGCCGGAAGACGTGGGGCGGATGATGACGCGCAAGGAGCGCGAGGGCGGCACGATTCCGCTGCCCAGCCCGTTGCCCAACATCAAGCTAAAGCCAGTGGGTAGCATAGGGGAGATCGAAAAGGACTTCGACACCTTTCAATACAACGCACTGAAGGTCGAGCCGCACACCACGCGAGCGGGCTTCCTGTTCTACGACGTTTCAGGGCTTAATCATCCGCTGGAAGGCGCCAAACTGTACCTGCGCAAGCTGCGCGACGCCGACGGAAATGAGATGGATTCTTTTGAGATTCCCTTTGACAAATATCTCAAGTCGAAGTCCAGCCAAATGAACTGATGATATTGCATGTGATATGATATTTTGTCCGAATAGTTCTAGACAAATCGATTCTGGTGGCAGCCATTCGCAGCCAAGCCGGTGCGTCGAAAGCGCTTTTCTCCGCGGCTTTGCAATCAAGGTGTCAGTTCCTGATCTCAAATCCGCTGGTCCTGGATTACGAGGCCGTTCTAACGCGCCAAGAACATTTGAGGGCTTCGGGACTTGATGTCTCTGAAGTAGGTGAATTGCTCGATATGGTTTGCGCCACTGGCATACAAGTTCGCATGATGCAAAGTTGGCGGCCAAAGTTGCCTGATCCAGACGACGAAATGGTTCTGGGAACGGCGATTAATGGGCAAGCCGACGCGATTGTTACCTTCAATCGCGCCGACTTTGTAGGCATCCAGGAAGAGTTTGGCATTGAGGTACTTTCTCCCATGGAAGCACTCAAAAGGTTGGAAATCAGATGAGAACCAGCAATTTTGCCTTGCGTCTACAGCCTACCTTACTCGAAGCGGCTCGTAATCTAGCCGAATCGGAAGGCGTAGCTCTCAATCAATTGATCAATGTTGCGGTTGCCCAGATGGTCGCGGCGCATAGCGCATCAAACTACATTGCCATTCGCGCCAAGCGTGCAAATCTTCCACGTTCCCTTGAGATTCTCAGGAAGGCAGGGGCCGGGAATCCGCCCATCGAAGGCGATGAATTGCCCGAGTCCCGGCTTGCTCTAAGCGAGGACCTATCGCGCATTCAAGGCCCCAAATGCTATGAAGTGGTAAGGGAGTTCCAAGCATTCAAAGAAGTTGAAGAAGGATGTGCGCTGGATGAAGTCCCAATGAGGCCGGGATATTTACTCCAGACTTTTCCCGAGATAGACTGGCGGGGCAGAGTATGGAATGGCTTTGAAACTGTGAAGTTCAGACATAGTTCTTCCTCGCCGCTGCGCGCGCACCTTGAAGACTTTGAAAATTGCACTAAACCCACACAGCCCGCATAAGGGTAATGGACAGTAAAAAAAACTCACAGATCTGCCTCTATTCGTAGTAAGTAGCCGTACAGGTGTCCGTCTCCCAGATGATGACGTGCTTGACGCGGACGCGGCCCTG
>Ga0181535_10002462_pt1 | contig 22583 bp, 21 predicted proteins | sample PEATcosm2014_Bin_44_FD_119774 | JGI IMG/M metagenome (GOLD analysis project Ga0181535, IMG submission 119774) | Peatland microbial communities from MTU Mesocosm Facility, Houghton, MI, USA - PEATcosm2014_Bin17_30_metaG | ecosystem: Environmental > Terrestrial > Soil > Wetlands > Peat | place...
CATTATTCTCCCAACGAATGGCAAAGATATCTTCACGGCCACGGAAGAGGCTGCGAAACAAAGCGATTCGCTGCTCCGCTGTGGCTATTCCAGGCTTCCGGGCCTCAGGCGCAGAATTCGAGGCTTGAGGGGGATGCAAAGTTGGTTGTGCTGCCTCTGGAATGGGTATGCCATGCGCAATCAAGAGGCGCCGCAAACGAGCGTTCTCTTTCAGTAGCCGACGATTTTCCGCCGCGGAAGCAGCTGAACTCGATAGTTTTTGATCGACCGAGTTCATGCTGGGCTCCATTCGAATATTGTTGGGTATTGACATCAAAATGATCGCACGTTGCCGGGAAACGCATATAGGTTTCACCTCGATCACCGCCGCCAGTCCCCCGGACTGCGACCTATATGCGTGCATCCGTACCACTTTCTAGCAAGCTTTTGCGAATCGGCCGCCCCTCTGTGTTGATAGGTCATGATGCCTTTCGCTTATGGCGAAAAAGATCCATGCGCTGGCAGTCCTTAGGCTTGCGTTCTGTGGTGCTGGCCGGCATCCTCGCAAGCATAGCGTCCCTGATTTCTGAAACCAGGAAGCGCCAGTGCGTTCGGCATACTGAAATTCGGAGTGGATGGCCCGAAAGGAGCCCTACTTTGGCGAAGCGAACTACAGTGGACGGATCGATTCCGAGATATTCACCGACCACATCTGGTTTGACAAACGGCTCGGCAGAATTCGGGTCTAATCTGTTCCACCGCTGTACCTCCGTTGATGATCCTTGAGATAATTCTTCGTTTATGCATCTCCATTTCTCGAGGGCAATTTGTTGGCGAGAGGCCCTGCGGATGCTGGCTTGGTTCACTTGAGCGGACGACGAGCAGGTTATTCTCTATCTAATTGGTAATCGAGCGTGGTGGGCTAGGGCTTCACGGAGTTGGCGATCGAAAGCGTGGGTTCGGTCTCTGGCTGAGTAATTCAATGTAGAGGCGCGGATGTTCGGGACCAGTCCGGGACCAAAAAGGGGTCCGCTAGAACCGCTACAGTGCGTTAGAGTAGGGATTCGTCCGTTTGAAATCTTATAGTTGCACCTTGCCCGCGGTCTTTCACGGCGATAACACGGGTTCAAATCCCGTCGGGGACGCCAACAAAACAAACAACTTCTAAGACTAGGCCGCAGCCAGATCGTTTTCTGGTGACTCTGTGGTGACTATCTCGTGGTCAGAAGGGGCTGAGAGCCTCCCGGTATTCGTGCGAATTCGCGTATCTTGAATGCTGTGCACCGTGTCTGAGGAGTTCACATGGATAGCCCTACAAAGAATCGCTTCGACGCACTCATGAAGTTAGCCCAATTCAACTCCGATGTCCGGGAGAAGCGCCGAGAAGTTGAATGGAAGGTGTCGATCGGTATATGGACGATCACTGCGGCAGCAATTACCTTTCTGAGGAATTCTTCCCTCATATGGTCGGTGGTCCTGCTTGCTGTTCTCACAGCGGCTCACGCCTGGCTTTGGGTCAGAGCACACTACATTAGCAGTGAACGAGATGCCGATATAATGTACTTTTTCGTTGATCATGCGACCGAGCTTGTTTTGCCCGGTTCCATTCCTCATTTAAGAAAAGAGTTTCCGTCATTCGGAAAAGAGAGAACTCGCTGGGAGTTTCTCAAACACAGACCTATTCAATTTGAGATCCTCGCCACTATCCTTCTCGGCGCGGCGGTGATTATTCTCTCGCGTGCGCCTGCTCACTGATTGTCACGGGGTAGTTGCTGGGTGCCCCAGGTCTCGCTTTTGAGACCTGGGATTCAATGCGCTGAACTTTAAATTTCCGCCGCTAGTTCCCGCGGCTCACTTGCCCGCTCAGCGTAAGGTCGATGTCCACTTCCTTGGCCACCTTCAGAATAAAAATGCTCGGATCCTTCAGCCCCCACTTCACGTACGGAACCGTGAAATGCCCCTTCGCGGTCAGGTTCGTGCCCTCAATATGAATCTGCATCGGCAAAGTCAGGTCGTGCGGCGTGCCGTGCAGCGTAAACACGCCAGCCACCTGAATCGTTGAATCCCCAGAAGTCGCAATCGCCCCCTGATAGCTGTTCGGCGCAAACGTCACCTCGGCAAAGTGCGCCGTGTCCAGAACGTTGGTGTTCATATTCTTGTCGCGGCTTGGCTCGCCGCTGTTGCCGCTGCCGGCCGCCACAATCACGCTCCCCGCGATCTTCTTGGCGTTCGGGTCAAACTCGATCGATCCCTTCTGCACATGAAATGTTCCCTGCACGTGGTGTCCGCTGCCGCCCAGCGCGAAGGTCACCTGGCTTGCGTCGGGATTAACGCTGAAGGTCTCATGCTGCGCAAACGCTGCCGGGGCAATCGCGAGCAAAACGGCGAGGAAGAGTGCTTGTGCGTAGATCTTCATGATTCTTCTCCTGGGTGAAAAACGTTCTTAAGGTTATTGATCCGGTTGCGCACTCGACTGCGACAACCAAAGAGCGATCGAAGCAATGTCCGCGTCAGAAAGGTATTCGTGTCCCGGCATGTCCGTCCCCGGAATGCCAAACTTCGCCATCTGCTCCAGCAGAATTATCCGCCGCCCCTGAAAACCCGACGCCGGCAAATAAAAATAGGGACCCTTCGCGAGATCCGGTGGAAGCCGCTTGAAGCCTGCCAGCCATTCGCGCCGCACAGCGCCATCCGCACTGTGGCAGTTCGCGCAGTCGCGCTGGTAGAGCCGTTCGCCCTCCGCGGCGTTTGCCTTTTCCAAGGCTGCAGGAGAGGGCTGCCACAATCTCTCTTTCGCAATGTGCCGCGCCGTATCTCCCGCGTGCAGGCTTTCCAGATACGCCACTAGGTCGTCGCCCCGTTCATCGCCAAACAGGAATCCATACGACGGCATAATCGACGATCCGCTCACCTCGGCAGGGTTGTAGAAATGCGCCTTCAGCCACAGTGCCGACCGGCGCGCTCCCACCTCGGATAAATCAGGCCCCTGCCGCCGGTTTCCAATTAGCGGCGGATTCTCCTTGCGCACATCCTCGATCGATTCCACAGGCCCCCACATCAATACATCCGGCGAGTTGGGTCGCACATATTGCGAGTGGCAATGAATGCACCCTTCCGAGATGTACACCTGCCGGCCCCGTTCCACCTGAGTTAGCTGCGGCACTGCATTGAACGCATCGGAAAACCGATCGAAATAGAGCGCCGCCAAAACCACCAAGCCCGTCAGCGCCAGTTCACGCGCGCGTTTGCGCAAGGCTGGCACAAGTTGCGGCAGCAGAACCGCCACGCCCGCCACGGCCACAAACACAGCCGGAACGTGCCCTAGATTCTGCCCCATCCCGATCCCCATCGCGGAGCCCATCCAGCCGGCAATCGCGTAGATCCACCCCGCCATGCGTCCCCGCTCGTCAATCGAAGCAGAAGGAGCCAGTAGAGATGGATACGCCACCAGCGCCACCGAGTAGAGCGAGACGCCAATGGGATAAAAGACTGAAGCCAGCAGCGCGCGTTCCGGGTCGAGCAGCAGCAGGCACGCAATCCCAAGCGCAATAAACGCGCCCGCGAGCACCGGCGACAATCCCCTCCGCCGCAGCAACCACGCGCTCCCGAGCGCCGCGCCAAGATGCAGCAACCCGTTCGCCCACAAGTGCGCCGTCCCCTCCCAGGTTCCCGCCTTCAACGCCGGTGTGTTCTGGATAATGAAGAAAGCCGCCGAGTCCAGCCACACCAGCGCGGTGAATCCTGCCAGCACCCGATAAAACGAAACCGCCGGTTGCGCACATTCTTCTCTCTGTTCAAGCGCCGCCGCAGCGGGCACAAAACTAACGCCCACTCCCGCCAGGCACAGCACTCCCGCCGCAATCGCCTGCGTCTCCGCCGAAGCCGTAAAGAACCCAGGCACATTGCAGACCAGATAGCCAACGCCCGTTCCCACGCCCACGGCCAGCAGCGGATTCCGCTCCCCTGTCCACACGCGCAGATGCGTAACCAGCGTGACAGTCAGTAGTCCCAGCCCCGCACCAATCAGAAACGACACAGCAATCGCCGCGCCAAAGCCAAGCGGAAACAGCGCCAGCAACGCCGCAACTCCAGCAACGGAAAGCCCAATCCGAAGCCGCAAATTCGCCGAAGGCCACAAGCTTATCCGCGGCGTCAGCAAACTCAGCAGAATTCCGCCCACCGCCATCGCAGCCATCACGGCCTTCAGGTGCGCGTCTGCAACACCTAGGCTCGCCAGCCGCTTCAGAAAAGCAAACTGCGCAAAGATCAAAAAATAGACATACGTAATCGCGACAAGGCTCGCGCCCTGCCAGCCGAACCCTACGCTCTTAGAGCGCTGCACTGGCTATCCACCCTCGGCGCAAACCAATCGCCTGGATCGCGACGCATGTTCCATCCATAGCTGCAACCGTCAGCCATCCGGGTTCGAGCGCGCCAGCTGCAACCTGCACAGTCACAAAGATCGCGACACTAGCCCGCGTCACTGCAGTCAGCAGCCACACTACTTCCAGCTGTCGCCCAAGGCGCCACTGATATGCAAGAAACGCGCCGTAGAGGCACGCCGCGCCCACCGAAAAAACGAATGCGCCAATGAACGAAATGTAGACCAGCGCGCCCGTGGGCGCCTCGATAAGCATCAGCCGCAGCGTCAACGCCGGCGCCACCATCAGCAGCGCGCCCGTCAACGTATCGGAGAGCCCAGTCACCAACTGGTAGCCAAGAAGGATAGGGCGATTCATGCTGTCTTCTCCAGGGTTGCTTCCGTAGCAATCACAACAGGTTCGCGAAGCAGCGCCGTTGCATCCCGAAGCCAGTCCAGCGCTGCCACCAGCATCATGATTCCCGTCACGAGCCGCAGTGCATAAAGAACGTTGCGCGCCATGCCTGGCACAATGGTAAAAGTCGGGTCGAAGCCCTCGCGCCACCCTGCCACAGTCATCAGCGCGATATAAGCGATCACGCTTCCATTCCACAAATAAAACGATCGCGTCCGATTAAAAATCCATCCACCGTCGTCCAGCAGTTGCACCATCACAAAGATCAACAAGCTCGACGTAAACCCCGCCATCGCCACAAACGAGTGGCCGACAAGCCCATCGGTAAACTTGAAGTGATCCAGGACTCCCGGCAGAAAGAAAATCCATCCCGTCACCAGCAGTGCGCCCCACCACCATAGAAACGCCATTCGCCAGCGCCGCGTATTCGCGTGCCACTCAAACCCCGCGTAGTAAGCCGGCGTCAGCGCCAGCCAAACCAGCAAACTGCCCAGGCTCACAAACTGCACCGGATTGTGATGGCTCACATTCGCGCGGCCAAGCGCAATGCAGAGCGCCGCCTCCGCAGCCAGCACAAACCAACCAATCGCAACAATCTTCGTCTTCCCCGGCAAGCGCCGCGCAATCCCGAACGGCAGCAGCAGCACCACGGCCACGATCCCTAGCGAAGACTCCAGTTGGCTTGCGCCCGTCGGTCCTCCCGTATCCGGATTTACCGGCGGATACGTATTCGGTCCGGCAGCACTGTAGATCAAAAATGGAACAGCCAACAAAACGGCAAGCCCCGCTACCTTCGCAGCCCATGCAGCCGTGCTTGGCTTCTCTTCGTTTCTCCAACTTCCCACCAGCGCAATCACCAGCAGCAGCCAAAGTACCAGCAGCGCCCCCGGAAACAGCACCCGCGCAAATCCGCTCCAGTCCAGGAAAAGTTTTCCGCTCGAGTGCCCCGAGAGCCAAGAGAATGCCCCCACGCCCAGCGCCGCAGACCACACCCAAAGCACCGGCCTGCACCACTGCGCCGTCGCCCCCCGGTCCGCCCCATAAACCCTGAACAGAAACCCCACCAGTGGCAGGCTCGCCCACCCATAAAGCTCCAGGTTCATGTGCACCATCATCCAGCGACCGTAAGTCCACTCGCCCAACTGCCCGTTCAGCGCCGGCGCCAGCAGCAGAATCGCAATCAGCACGCCCACGCCATTCGCAATCGCAAGCCAGAACAAGCTGTGCCACGCGGCGCTGGCAACGGCTCGCGAGTCTCCGTGCGGCCTCTCACCCGGCGTGTGCATGTTCATGGATCTTTCCATCGTGCATCTCCACCAGGCGGTCGCAGCGCCCGGCAAGATTGCGATCGTGCGTGGCCATCAGCAGCGTTGCGCCCTCGGTCTCCACCAGGTCCAGCAACAAATCGAAAATCACCTTGCTCGCCTGTTCGTCCAGCGATCCCGTCGGCTCATCGGCCAGCAGAATCTTCGGCCTGTTCATCAGCGCCCTGCAAATCGCCGTCCGCTGCCGCTCACCGCCAGAGAGTTTCTGAATGCGATGATCGAGCCGATGTCCGAGCCCCGTCCGCTCTGCCAGTTCCACCAGCCGCGCCCGCGCCTCTCGCCGATCGGTCCCCGCGGCCACTGTCGGAATAAGACAGTTCTCCGCCAAAGTCAGGTCGGGAATCAGGTTGTGCAGTTGAAACACAAATCCAACTTCGTGCCTTAACAGCCGCAGCAAATTCGAGTGCCGGTTCACCTCCACACTATTCACCGAAACCCGTCCGCGATCTGCCCAATCCAAGCCTCCAAACAGATGGAGCAGCGTACTTTTTCCGCAGCCCGACGGCCCGCACAGAGCCACCGTCTCGCCTTCCCGAACCTCGCAATCCACGCCTTTCAGAACCGCGACGGTTCCTTCGTCGTAGCTCTTCCACAGGCTCTCTGCCCTCAGAACCGTTCGCCGTACTTCACCGCTTCCACCTTCTAATCTCACTCGAATCGAAGCGCCTCCACCGCGCGAATCCGCATCGCGTACACCGCCGGATAAACCGCGCCCGCAACTCCGGTCAGCAGCGCCAGCGCCAGCACAATCAGCATCAGCAGCGGATGCATTGTCGGGTCTATATACCCGTCAAGCGCCGGAATCAGCTTCAGCGCATACAAAAAACAACTCCCCACAAGCAGTCCCGTCACGGCTCCGGAAACCGACACCACCGCCGACTCGCCGAAGATCACCCCGCCAATCTGAACCTGCGAAAATCCATTCACGCGCAAAATCGCAATCTCGCGAATCCGCGTGAACACCGACATGATCATCGTGTTCGCTACGCCCAGACCGCCCAGCAGAAGCCCGCATCCGCCCACCGCCCAGGCCGTCGCCTTTAAGATTCTGAACTGCGAATAAGTCCGCGTAAACTCCGCATCCTCGAGCGCAATCAAACTCGGATACTTCGCTTTGACCATGGCCTTGAAAGCCGCCGCGTCATCCTTGTTCCGCAGCTTCACCGTAATCACCGACGATGTTCCCTGCTTGTGGAAGAACGATTGCGCCGCTGCCAGCGGCATAAACACGCCGCCATCCTCAAATCCATTGGCCGTCTTCAACACGCCCACCACGTGAAACTTCGCATGGCCGATCTGCACCTCGCTGCCCAGCGACGCCGACAGAAACTCCGCCGCCCGCGCGCCCAGCACGACGTCGTCGTCATGCCGCGCAAAGTTGCCGCGATCGCCCTTGACCCACGCAGCCTTCTGAATGCGCGCATCCGTCGCCGTCACGCCAAAGCACGTAATAATCGGATGCCCGGCACTAGACACAACCCCGAACAGCACTGGGTGCGCGTGTTCCACCATCGCCCAGCCGGCAATCTGCGCCGCCGCCTCGCCCGGAACATTGCTGAAGAAAAGATCGGAAACATCTTTCTCGAACACAATCATCTCGCTGTCGTTCGAGAGAATGCTTGAGAACATCCCGATCGCACCCTGCAGAATCGTCACTACGGTCAGCATCGCCGCCACACTGAAGGCAATACCGGCCACACTGATCAGGGACCGGATGCGATGCCGTCGCAGATTCGTCAAAATCAGCTTCAGAAAAATCAAGGCCTGCGTTCCTCCGCCAGCACAAACGAGTCCCGCGTAACCCGCGCCAACTCCGCCTGCAGTTCGTTCCGCAGCCTCTCCAAAAATTCCAGTTCAGGCCGCATCGCAAGAATACGTCCCAGCACCCTGTCCCCAAGATCGATCAGCCGTGTCAGCCGCTGTACTGCGCTACGCACTCCGATCACAACCGCAATATTCGGCCGGTCCAGTTCCACATCGCGCGCCGCGGTCTTTCCCGTCTGTGCCGCGCTCTGCAGCACGTCCTTCAGGTCGTCCACAATCTGGTAGCCAAGCCCCCAGAAAACCGAAATCCGCTCGATCTGTTGCAGTTCGCGCGCCGAAGCCCCGCCCAGCATCGCCGGCAGCGCCAGTGTCAGCCGGATCAGAGAAACCGTCTTGCCCCGCGCAATCCGCTCGGTCGTCTCCAGCGTGCGCGGCAGGCGAGAGTAATGCAGATCGAAGCTCTGCCCGTTCAGCAGTCCTCCCACGCCCAAGCAACCCTCAATAAAACTCATCGCCTGCGCCTGCCTGTCGTGCGGGCAACCCGCCACCGCTCGCCAAGTCAGCGCATACGCGCGATTGATCAACGCCAGCGCCGTAAGAATCGCGCCTTCCTCGCCAAACAGCAGATGTGTGCAAGGCACACCGCGCCGTTCCAGCGCATTGTCCATGCACGGCAAATCGTCGAACAGAAGTGAAGCAGTGTGAAAGTACTCGAGCGCCACCGCCAGTTCCTGCGCGTGCCTGGCTTCCAACCCGTACGCCGTCGCCATCTGGAAAACCAGTTTCGGCCTCACCAGGCTTCCAGGATTCTCCAGCACATGGCGAAGCGCATCTTCGAAGTTCGGATCCAGAGCCGCCGGCAGCGAAAGGGAACTGCTGAAAGCTTCCGCCAAGAAACTAGTGTCTACCTGATCCATAACTTGGGTCGAATACACGTTTGTCCTTTAGGAACGGGGAAGGTATAAATCCACTTTGCGGGAAAGTGCAGCCGCGCATTAGTCGCGGCCCGGTGGCTTCAGTTCACTGGTGAGACGGGTTCAGGCGCTCTTCGGAAGCGCGAAATCAGCCATATCTGCATGACGTTTCCTTCATTTTCTCGGACAACCCAACGCGGGATGTCTGGTCAAAAGGAAACATGCTCAGTCCGTGACGAAACCTGATCATCGCCCATAGGTTCTCTGTCCGCTTTCGCGGCATCCTTCCTTTGGGATCTCATCGGACTTACATCCAAGCATACTCACCCAAAATGACCGCGAGCCAACGCCCGGATGAAATTGCGTTCATCTTCACCTCGCCCGCCCTTCATCCCTGACCCTGGAAGGCTTAACTGCACAATCCCTCGAAAAAATCCGCGCAAATGGTCTAATATCCCACCATGCGCCTTCTGCTCGTCGAAGACGAAATCGATATTCAAAGTTTCCTGCGCCGCTCGCTTGAAGAGGCCGGATACGAAGTTGAAGCCGCGTCCGACGGCAAAACCGCCGAGCGCCTCGCTGTCGACAATGCCTTCGACATCCTCATCGTCGACCTCGGCCTGCCTGACCAGGATGGCATCACCCTCATCCTCCGGTTGCGCCAGCTCGGCGTCCGTGCGCCTGTTCTCATCCTCTCCGCGCGCCGCTCCGTCGACGATCGCGTCCGCGGCCTCGAGCAGGGCGGAGACGACTATCTCACCAAGCCTTTCGCGCTCGCCGAGTTGCTCGCCCGCCTGCGAAATCTGCTCAAGCGCAACAGCCCCTCCCCCAACGACGCAACCCGCCTCCGCGTGCAGGATCTTGAACTCGATCTCTTGCGCCGCGAAGCCACGCGTGCCGGCCAAGTCCTTCAACTCACCCAGCAGGAGTTCGTCCTCCTCGAATATCTGTGCCGCAACGCTGGCCGCGTCGTCACGCGCTCCATGATCCTCGACAAGGTGTGGGGCATGCGCATTCAGCCCGACACCAACGTCGTCGACGTCCACATCTACCGTTTGCGTGGCAAGGTAGACGGTGCCGGACAGCCGCCGCTGATTCGAACCATGCGCGGAGTAGGCTATGTCCTCAAAGACCGCTAAGCCCCCCATGCGCAGCGCCGCCTGGCGCATCTCGCTCTGGGCAACTCTCGCCTTCGCCTGCGGCACCATGGTGGTCTTCGTCTTTCTCCAGAGCTTCGTTGCCGCTGATATTCAGCGCCGCAGCGATGCCTGGCTTTCCGGCGAAGTCGAAGTCCTCGGCGACGTCGCCGAGCGCACCCCGAAAGACGCTCTCTATGACGCCGTCGTCGGTGAAGTCGCCGAACTGGCCTCGCGAGAGGTGCCCAATAAGGAGACCTCTGACAGCAGTTCCAACGACACCGTCTTCTTTCTTCAATCCGGCAGCGATGGCGCGCTCAAACTGTGGGTCGGCGCAGGCGATGGCCCCGCCCACTTGAAGTCCATCCAGGCTACGAAAATTATCGAGGACCGCCCCACCGACGTCCGCGTCCCAGGATTCGCTGTCCCCTTTCGCGTCGCCTCCGTTCGCATCGGCGACGGCAGTCAGATCTTCCTCGGCCTCTCCGAGCGCGATGAACTTCGCGTCATCAGGAGCCTGCAACTCCGCTTCCTGTTCCTGTGGCTCACCATCGTTCTGCTCGGATTCACCATCGTCTTCTATACCTCGCGCCGCATGTTGAGCCACGTCCGCAAAATTACTGAAGCCGCCTCCCGCATCGGCCATTCCGATCTCACCGCCCGCGTTCCCACAACCAGGCGCAACGACGAAGTCAGTCACCTCGCCCTCACTCTCAATCGCATGCTCGACCGCATCGAGAGTTCCATGCACCAGTTGCACACCATCACCGACGCGCTCGCCCACGATCTGCGCAGCCCCCTCACCGCCATTCGCGGCAAACTTGAGATGTCCCTCTCCGCGGTCACCGACGGCGAGCAGGCCGAGCCCATCGTCTCCGCAATCGACGAGCTAGATCGGCTCACAGACTTCCTCAACAAGTCCCTCGATGTGGCCGAAGCCAAAGCCGACGCTTTGCGCCTCACCCGCATCGCCATCGATCTCGGCGAACTGCTCCGGATCATGACCGACCTCTACGAGCCTTCCATGTCCGAGAAGGGCTTGAAGGTCACCCTGCGCACCCACGGCCCAGTCTCAATCGATGCGGACGCCGCCCTGCTTCATCGCATGGTCGCCAATCTTCTCGACAACGAGCTAAAGCATCTGCCGCCCGACTGCACCCTCGCCATTCACGTGCAAGCCGCCGAAGACACTGCTTTGTTGATTCTCGAAGACGACGGCCATGGATTCGACCCAGAAGTCTTGCGGAACCTCTTCGAGCGCCGCGTCAAAGGCCGCGATTCGAACGGCCACGGCCTCGGTCTGGCCTTCATCGATGCCGTTGCCCGCGCCCACGGCGGAACCGTCGCCGCCTCTAATCGCGAAACCGGCGGAGCCCGCATCGTCATCACCCTCCCTCTTGCCCAAGCTCTCACTCCCGCCCACCTATAATAATGATGTGCGGAAGGGCGCCGATTTCAGCGCGTAGGTTGACGAGAGACTCATGGCAAACATGCAGGGAAGAATCGCGCTGGTCACCGGCGCTTCGCAGGGAATCGGAAGGGCATGTGCCCTCGAACTGGCGCGTGCCGGAGCCACCGTCGCTCTCGCCGCGCGCAACCAAGCCAAACTCGCCGAGGTCGTAGCGGAAATTGAAGCCGCCGGCGGTCAGGCCGCAGCTCTCGCCCTCGACATCTCCAGCGAGGAATCCATCAAGGCCTGCGCAAAGGCCGTTCTCGAGCGCTTCGCCAAAGTCGAAATCCTCGTCAACAACGCCGGCATCACCCGCGACGGCCTCATGATGTCCATGAAGCGCGCCGACTGGGACGACGTCCTGGCAACCAACCTCACCGGAACCTTCCTGCTCACCCAGGCTCTGCTCCGCCCCATGCTCAAAAACCGTTGGGGAAGAGTCATCAACATCTCCAGCGTCGTCGGCCGCACCGGTCAGGCCGGCCAGGTCAACTACGCCGCCAGCAAAGCCGGACTTATCGGCTTCACGCGCTCCATGGCCCGCGAAGTCGCCTCCCGCGGAATCACCGTCAACGCCGTCGCCCCCGGCTACATTGAGACCCCCATGACCGCCGTTCTCGATGAGAAACAGCGCACCGCCATGATGGCCCAGATCCCTCTCGACCGCCCTGGAACCGACACCGAAATCGCCCAGTCCGTCGTCTTTCTCGCTTCCGACGCGGCCGCCTACATCACCGGACACGTCCTCGACGTCAACGGCGGAATGTTCATGGGCGGCTGATCTCCGCACTGCCCGCCGCCTGACGCGCCTGCGCAAAAGCTGCTGGCAGTATACTGGGGCGTTCCGGAATCCAGCAGGTCAACCTCGCCTGTAGTGCATCCGGCCCCGTACGGAGAAATCATGTCCACTCGCCGCGCCACCCTGCTTTGCCTGATCGCACTTTTTGCCACCACCGCCTTAACAGCTCAAACCGCCAACACAAGTCCGGTAAAAGTCATCTCGCCCAATGGCCAGATCACTCTTCTCCTCTTCGACTCCGGAGCAGCGACCGGTGGCCAGGCAGATAGCAAGACAAACGATCTGCGCTATGCCGTCGAGTTCCACGGCAAGCGGCTCATGGAGTCAGCTCGTCTCGGCCTCGATCTAGCCGGTCAGCCGCCCCTCGGCCCCGGCATGAAGCTCACCGCCATCACCCCGGAGAGCGCCGACGAAACCTACACCATCCCCGTCGGAAAAACCAGTTCCGTCCGCAACCACTACAACGGCGTGCGCGCTGACTTCACCGACGCCTCCGGTCGCAAGCTCACCATCGAAGCTCGCGCCTTCGACGACGGCCTCGCCTTCCGCTATCTGGTGCCCGAGCAGCCGTCTCTCAAGCAGGTCCGCATTACCAATGAGCTGACTGAATTCGTCTACGCCAAAGACGCCGCCACTTATCCGCTGATCCTCGACGGCTATCAGTCCTCCTATGAAGACACGTATCAACTCCGCGAAGTCAGCGGCCTGCACCCCGATTGGCTCATCGGCCTTCCCTTTCTTGCCGAAGAGCCCGGCCTGGGCTGGGTCGCCATCACTGAAGCCGACATCGACAACTACGCCGGCATGTACCTCCGCAAAGACAAGCAGTTCCTCTCCACTCGCGTAAAAGCCGACCTCTCGCCGCTCGCCAACGCGGCAGGAGTCGTCCAGCCCGGCGTAGCCGTCCAGACCGCAGCCCCCTTCAACTCCCCCTGGCGCGTCCTCATGATCGCCGACGACCCAGGCCGTCTCATCGAGTCCAACATCGTTCTCAATCTCAATCCCCCCTCCAGGATTGCCGACACATCCTGGATTCAGGCCGGCAAGTCGGCGTGGGACTGGTGGTCCGGCGACGCCGCCCCCAGCGCCAGTTTTAAGCCCGGCATGAACACCGCCACCATGAAGCACTACATCGATTTCGCCTCCGCCTCCGGCCTCCCTTACATGCTCATCGACGCCGGCTGGGCGCTCGCCAATCGCAGCGGACCCCAGGACTATGCCGCCATGGCCGACATCACCAAAGTCGACTCCAGCATTGACATGCCCGAGCTGCTCCGCTATGCCAAACAGAAGCACGTCAAGCTCTGGCTCTGGGCCCACTGGACCTCCATCGACAAATACATGGACCAGGCCTTTCCGCTCTTCGAGCAGTGGGGCATCGCCGGCGTCAAAATCGACTTCATGAACCGCGACGATCAGTGGATGGTCGGCTTCTATCGCCGTGTCGTCGAAGCCGCCGCCGCGCACCATCTCATGATCGACTTCCACGGCGCCTTCAAGCCCGATGGCCTCCGCCGCACCTGGCCCAACCTCATCACCCGCGAAGGCGTCATGGGCAAGGAATACCTCAAGGTGAGTGCGCGCACCACCCCGGTCCACAACGCCACTCTCCCCTTCACCCGCATGTTGGCTGGCCCCATGGACTACACGCCCGGAGCCTTCGGCAACACCACCCGCGACAAATTTGTCACCCGCGACCTCATGCCCATGAGCCTCGGAACCCGCGCCCAGGAGCTGGCCCTCTACGTCGTCTTCGAGAGCCCGCTTGAAATGGTCTCCGACTACCCCGAGCACTACGCCGGGCAAAAGGAGTTCGATTTCATCAAGCGCGTTCCCGCCACCTGGGACGAAGTCCACTCCCTCGGCGGCCGTCCCATGGAGTGGATCTCGCTCGCCCGCCGCAGCGGCGCCGACTGGTACATCGGCTCACTCACAGACTGGGACGCGCGCGACGTCCAGCTCCCCCTCACCTTCCTCGGCGAAGGCAAATACGTAGCTGAAATCTACGCCGACGCCCCTGACGCCTCCGTCGAAGCCACCCACACCACCCTCTCCACCCAGCCCGTCGACCGCACCACCGTCCTCAATGTCCACATGGTTTCCGGCGGCGGCAACGCCATCCGCATCCACCCCGCCCCCCAACCCTGAGGCATCGGGCAGCCAATAAGTGCCAGTCGTTCACCGGCGAAGAGATGAAACTTCGGGTGCCCCATCCTAACCGCGTTTTTTTTTTGCGGTTAGGGTGAAATCGCATCCACTTTGCACTGACTTTTGTTTTGTTGACCTTGCATTTTTGTTTCTTATCAGTCCTCTACCGGCTTCGCTGACCCACTGGGGATGAAACCTCATAGGCAAGCATCCTCCGCCAACTTGCCAACTTGCCATCTCCGCGTAGCGGAGGCTAACTTGCTGCATTTGTTCCATCCGCTCCACTTCGACTCAGCAATGCGATGCCTAACGGCAACTCTGTTTATTTCTAGGGGATGAAACCTCACCGCCCCTTTTCACCCGCTGACTTGCTGCCTTTGTTCCACCCTTTTCTCTCGGATTATCCAATACACTGCCCAATTGGAACGCCGTTTCTTTCTAGCCCCTCAGGGACTGTCGGCCCCGTCACTTCCGCCTGAATCCCTACGCCCCCTGGATCATCTGAAATAATGATGCTAGTGAAACCTGGGCTAAATCTTGTACTCCCGCTGGGAGCCCTATGCGCCGCCGTCTTTCTAGCCGGTGCGCCGGCGCGTGCGCAGAATCCCACCTCTGCCGCTAACCCCTATTACGGCAGCATCACCGCCCAGCCGCTCACCGATCAGACCCTCAATCTCTCACTCGACGACGCCGTCACCCGCGGCCTCAAAAACAATCTTGGTCTCAAAGAAGTCGAGAACTCCGAAAAGGGCATTCACGCGGAAAGAGACCAGGCCCTCCAGCAGTTCCTCCCCACCATCGTCCTCAAGGCCAACACCGGCGTCTACCAGCACAACCTTGCCGCGCAGGGCTTTGGCCCGGGCGCCATCGCCAAGTTCGCCGCGCTGTTTCCGAGTGGATCAATGCCTGCGGGCATCTCGACCATCACCCGCGACGACCTTACCGAAGGCAAAGTCTACTTCAGCCAGACGCTCTTTTCCGGCCCCGTCATCGCCGGATGGAGAGCTGCGGGCGCCGCGCAGAGAGCCGCCCATTTCGCCAGAATGTCGGCGCGGGGCGAGGTGGTGCAGCAGGTGGCCACAGCCTATCTGCATGCGATCGCCGCCTCCGGCGAAGTCGATAACGCCAAAGCTCTCCTCGACCAGGATCAGGTGCAGCTCGACCATGCCCATGCGGCGCACCAGGTCGGCGTCGCCTCCAACATCGACGAGCTGCGCGCCCGCGTCCAGTTCCAGGCCCAGCAGCAGGCGCTCCTGTACGCCCAGAATGCGCTCGAGAAAAACCTGATCCTCCTCAAACGCGAAATCGGCATCGATCCCGGCCAGAAAATTGCGCTCACAGATCCAGCTCCTTACAGAGATCTCGCCGAGCAGACCCCCGAAGAAGTCCGTGCCATCGCTTACAAAAGCCGCCAGGACTACCAGAACCTCCAAAACGAAGCAGTCGAGTACAAGGCCATCCACGCCGCCTATCGCAGCCAGCGCCTGCCCACTCTGGTCTTCAATAGTTACTACGGCACCAGCACCGTCAACGGCGCCGGCACTCACGGCAACTTCGCCGCCATAGGCACGCTCAGCTTCCCGATCTTCCGCGAAGCCGGCCTCCGCGGCAATGAAGACGCCTCCGCCGCGCAAATGGCCGCCGTCAACGCCCAGCTTGCCGACCTCCGCAACCATATCGACCAGCAGGTCCGCTCGGCTCTGCTCGACGTAGGCGCCTCGGCAAAGCTCGTCACAGTCGCCCGCTCCAATGTCGAGCTCGCCACCCGCGCCCTCAGCGACGAAACCGACCGCGTCAACGCCGGCGTCGACGACAATCTCCCTCTCGTCACCGCGCAGGCCACCCTCGCCGCCGCCGAGAACAGCCTCGTCGAAAGCCTCTACCAGTACAACGTCTCCAAGCTCGTCCTCGCCCGGTCCGCCGGCATCCTCGAGCAGCAGTACCGCGACTACCTGGGCCGCTAGAGCCCTCCAGTTGTTGCGCTTTCCTCTGTTTCTGATCCTGTTACTTCGATCCCATCGTGAAGGTTCGCTTAAGCGCGAACTCGTTACCTTATTTGTGAAATAATCGTCCGCACTTCGTTGTTTCCAAAATGCACTCTCCCGATTCCGATTACAGTAGTGACAAGAGGGACGACGGGGATGTCCAGAAAGCTTAGGATCATCTACTACGTAGAGCCCGACGCAGCCGCGCTGGCTCAGAGAGCGGCACAGTACTTTGTCGAGATGGTCGACGAAGCAATTGATGCCAGCGGATGGGCCCGAATCGCCATCAGCGGCGGCTCGACGCCGAAAGCTGTCTTCGAACTGCTAAGCGACCCCGGCCAGGCGTGGAGAGCCCGCATGCAGTGGGACAAGCTCGACCTCTACTGGGTCGATGAACGCTCTGTTCCCCCGGACGACCAGGAAAGCAACTTCCGCATGACCCGCGAGGCCCTTCTGGACCGTGTGCCGTTGCGATCGGAGCAGATTCATCGCATGGAAGGCGAACTCGACCCCGAACAGGCCGCTGCGCGCTACGAATCCGAATTGCGGAACAGCTTCCGCCTTGAGGGCGCTGAACTCCCCCGCTTCGACCTGATTGCGCTCGGCATGGGCCCGGATGGCCACACTGCGTCTCTTTTTCCCCAGACCGATGCCCTCCACGAGATGAACCGCCTGGTCACGGCCAACCACGTCCCACAGAAAGACACCTGGCGCATCACCCTCACCTGGCCCGTAATCAACCGCGCCAAGTCTGTCTTCTTTCTCATTGGAGGCACGGATAAAGCGCAGATTCTAAAGGAAGTGCTGGCCGGGCCACGCGATGTCGAACACTTGCCAAGCCAATTAATATGGCCGGCGAGCGGTATACTCACATTAATCCTGGACAAGAGTGCAGCCGCACAGCTGCCCGAGACGGATGGCGATAACTGTGGTTTTTTGGAGAGAGAAGAATGATTCTGGCAGGCGACGTAGGCGGCACCAAAGTCAATTTGGCGTTGTACGACTTTATCGATGGAAAGCTGAAGCACGCACGCGATAAGCAGTATCCGGCCAAGCAGTACGCGGGCCTCGAAGAGATCGTCAAAGAGTTCATCGTCTCGGAGAAGGTCACTGCGGCGTGTTTCGGCGTTCCAGGACCGGTGCGCGACGGGCGTCTGCGCCTCACCAACCTGCCATGGACGCTGGACAGCCGCGAACTTGCGGCCGATCTCAAGATCGATTACGTCTTTCTGATCAACGATCTGCAGGCTAACGGATACGGCATCGCCGAGCTGGGCCCCGACCAGATCTACACCCTCAGCGAAGGCGATGCGCGCCAGATGGGCAACCGCGCCCTGATCTCCGCGGGAACAGGCCTGGGCGAGAACTTCATGATTTGGGACGGCCGTAACTACGTTCCCTACCCCTCTGAAGGCGGCCACGCCGACTTCGCCCCCCGCAACGAAGATGAAATTGACCTCCTCCGCTTCCTCAAGCAGAAGTACAACGGACGCACCAGCACCGAGCGCGTTGTCAGCGGCCAGGGACTCACCAACATCTACGAGTTTCTCCGCGAGGTTCGCGGCCTCGAAGAGCCTGCCTGGCTCGCCGAGCGCATCGCGGAGGCCGGTGACTCCAACGCCGTCATTACCGAAATGGCGCTCAAGGCAAAAAGCGAAATATGCGAGAAGTCGCTGGACATGTTCGTCTCCGCCTATGGCGCCGAAGCCGGCAACCTCGCCCTCAAGATCCTCTCCGTCGGCGGCCTCTACGTCGGCGGCGGCATCGCCCCCCGCATCCTTGAAAAGCTGAAGGACGGCACCTTCATGAAAGCCTTCATCGACAAAGGCCGCATGAGCCAGTTGCTCGTCAACACCCCCGTCCGCGTGATCCTCGAGAGCAATACCGCCCTAATCGGCGCCGCCGCCTACGCCGAAGCCCGCGCCGCCGAACTCAGCGGCATCTCCCCCCGCGCCGCTTCTGTGAAGTTCTAGCGCCCCTCAAAACCACGTAGAAACAACGAGGGCCAGCCGCTTCCGGCTGGCCCTCAATTCTTCTACGGCTCCGGAACTTCCAGCGGCAGGGGTTCATTTGCGGCAAACCATCTCCCCCGCAACCGCAGCGAAACCTGCACCAGCAAGATCAGCGCCGGAACCTCCACCAGCGGTCCAATCACAGCAGCAAACGCCGCCCCTGAGTTAAGCCCGAACACAGCGACCGCCACCGCAATCGCCAGTTCAAAGTTGTTGCTGGCAGCCGTAAACGAAAGCGTCGCCGTCCGCGAGTAATCCGCCCCCACCTTCCGCCCCATCCAGAAGCTGACAAAAAACATGACTACGAAATAGATCAGCAGCGGCACGGCAATCCTCAGCACATCGAGCGGCAACTGAACAATCAGATTGCCCTTCAAGCTGAACATCACCACGATGGTAAACAGTAGCGCAGCCAGCGTAAGCGGGCTGATCGCCGGTACAAACCGCGTCTGATACCAGTCGCGCCCTTTGGCCTTCACCAGCAGGTAGCGCGTTAGCATCCCCGCCAGAAACGGGATCCCGAGATAAATGAAAACGCTCTCGGCAATCTGGCTCATGCGGATGTCGACCACAACGCTCTTCAATCCCACCAGCGGCGGCAGAACAGCAAGAAAGAACCACGCGTACACGCTGTAGAAGAGCACCTGGAAGACACTATTGAAAGCCACCAGCCCGGCCGCGTAGTCAGTGTCTCCCTTCGCCAGTTCGTTCCACACAATCACCATCGCGATGCACCGGGCCAGGCCGATGAGGATGAGCCCTGTCCTGTACTCCGGATAGCCGCGCAGAAAAACGACGGCCAGCACAAACATCAGCACTGGCCCGATCACCCAGTTCTGCACTAGCGAGAGCCCGAGAATCTTGCGATTGCGAAACACCTCGCCCAGCCGCTCATACTGCACCTTGGCCAGCGGCGGATACATCATCAGGATCAAGCCCACCGCGATAGGAATATTCGTGGTTCCCGCCTGAAAGCGCTGAAAGAAAATGGGCACCCCAGGCACAAAGCGCCCCAGCGCGACACCAACCGCCATGGCCAGAAAAATCCACAGCGTCAGAAATCGGTCAACGAACGAAAGGTGTGAAGCGCGTCCCGGCAACGGAGCCGTGCAACATATTTGTGGTTCCGAGTTCATGCGTCAACTCCTCCAGAGCATTTTCACCTTTGGTGTAGAGCAGTTTTGAAGGGTACGGGCTTTAGCCCGTACGTCCAATTCAGCAATAGAAACGAGGGCTTTAGCCCCTGAGGGAATGAGCATTCCTCTATACCATTTCTGAAACTCCTCTAAAGTGGCTGCTGTCCCAGATCGCGCATCTTCTTCTCGATCGCCAGCTTGTCCAGCGTTTCCAGCGGCAAGCTGAGAAAGAGCTGCACGCGATTGCGCATCTGCCGCAGAGTGCTCGCAAACGCCGCGCGCTTCTCATCGTCCGTGCCTTCCACAGCCACCGGATCGGGAAACCCCCAATGCGCCGTGATGGGCTGCCCAGGCCACAATGGGCACATTTCGCCGGCAGCCTTGTCGCAGACGGTAATCACAAAGTCCAGTTCCGGCGCGCCCGCCGCAGCAAATTCATCCCAGCTCTTGCTGCGCAGGCCTTCAACCGGATAGCTCAGAGCGCTTACCTGTTCAATCGCAAAGGGGTTCACGCGGCCTGCAGGATGGCTGCCAGCGCTATAAGCCTTGAACCGCCCCGTGCCCATCGTGTTGAAGAGCGCCTCGCCGATAATACTCCGCGCCGAGTTGCCGGTACACAGGATAAGGATGTTGTACGGTTTTGGCATCATGCTCCTTGGGGTCAACGGGTTCAGTTAGGAAACGTTTGAATGAATCGATCTTTTGAAAGCGCACGACTTCAGTCGTGCCATAAGTAAAGCAAAGGAGCGTGAGCTTTACAGGCTGCGGAAAAATTGTGGTTAAGCCTGTTTTGAAAGGGCATGGCTTTAGCCGTGCCGTAAATGCCGCAAAAAATCAACGAGGGCTTTACAGGCTGTGGAAGAACTCCTTTCGGTGAAGGGTACGGGCTTTAGCCCGTACATACATAAACCCTGCAAAATGACTTGGGCTTTAGCCCCTGAGGGATGCTTTTCGGCTCCTTCGCTCCAAATTTGGCCTTTTTCCGCAGCCTGTTTAGCCCCTGAGGAAATGTTGGCCTGACAAATAAGTTCACTTCGAGCAGCAGTTGGACCCGCCGCAGCAAGTCCGCCCCGGCTTCGTAGCCCGCACAAAAGCGCTCATCAGCTTCCCTTCGGCCTGTGGTGCGATAGCGTCCACATCCACGCCCGAGTCCTCAAGGAACCGCCGCGCATCTTCGATGTTGTAAATGCGCGTTGGCTCAACAGAGATCTCGATAAAGCCGGCCTTCACGAGCTTCGCCGTGTACTCGTCCTCTTCCAGAGCTCCGGCAATGCAGCCCACCCACAGCATCATGCTCTGCCGCACCGCATCCGGCACCTCGCCGCGCGCCACCACGTCCGAAACAGCAAAGCGGCCGCCCGGCTTCAGCACGCGAAAGGCCTCGCGCATCACGCGGTCCTTGTCGGCCGAGAGATTGATCACGCAATTCGAAATCACCACATCGACCGAAGCATCGGGCAGAGGAATGTTCTCAATCTCGCCCTTCAGGAATTCGACGTTCTCGACGCCCGCTTGGCGCTGATTTTCGCGAGCCAGGGCCAGCATGTCATCGGTCATATCCAGCCCGTACGCCTTCCCCGTAGGCCCCACGCGCTTGGCCGAAAGCAGCACGTCGATGCCGCCGCCGGAGCCGAGATCCAGAACCGTCTCTCCAGCCTTCAGTTCAATCAGAGCCGTAGGATTGCCGCACCCAAGCGACGCCAGTACTGCCTTCTGCGGCACCGCGCCCTTCTCGGCCTCGTTATATAAATTGCCTGTAATCGGATCGCAGCACGTAAACGCGGAATTGCAACAAGCTGCCGAACTTGTCTGCTGTACCTCACGGGCCGCGGCCCCGTACTTATCCTGCACTGTCTCCTTCACGGACTTCTCAGCGGTTGTTCCTGTACTCATCTCTCAGCGCCTCATATTCGCTTTAACGAATATATTAGCCGCCATCATATTTGTCAATACGTATATAAAAACCCCTATAATCGCTCCATGACACGCGGCTCCAAAGCGGCAACTCTCGTCGGCCTGTTTGCGGCCTTGGCCGACCCCACGCGCCTCCGCCTGCTCAACCTCATCGGCGGGCGCGAAGTCTGCGTCTGCTACTTTGTCGAGATTCTGCGCCAGGGCCAGCCCAAGATTTCGCGGCATCTGGCCTATCTGCGCAAGGCGGGAATCGTCGCGGCGCGCCGTGAAGGCAAGTGGATGCACTACCGTCTTGTCACCCCGGATGACGCGGCTTCCGCTTCCGTCCTGTCCGCCGTGCTGGCCTCGCTCGCCGCGGACAAGCAAATGCAGGCCGACCGGGCCAGGCTCGATCGCGCTTGCTGCGCACCCCAAAAACTCGTGATGCCCGAGGGCGCGCCGCGTCCTCTGTCGGTTGCACCGCTCGCCGGCCGTTAGACTGAGAGGAAAGGCTGACACTTGTTTCGATTCCTGATGTACTGGCTGTTTCGCGTGGTTGTGGTGCTCGCCGCGGCATTTGTTGCCGTTTACGTTGGCGATTGGGCCGTCTACCGACTGCGCGGAGCGCCGCAGTCCAAGGTCACCATCAACAGCTACGTTTCCATTCCCGAGAAAGGTCGCAAAACAGAGTTCGACTACCTGGGCACCCTGGATGCGCCCTGCGCTGTCTCTTTGTTTGCGCAAGGCGGGCAGAGCCCCTGCTGGCAACTGCGGCGCAACCCAAACCAGGGACTCACGATGTGAGAAGTTTCTCGTAAAGAAAGTTTTCACAACATCCCGCCGCGAAAGATGGGAATGGGCATCACAACAGCGAGTGATCTAAGTCACGCCATCAAAAACAGCACTGCGCATAACATCGTTGAATATTCGGAGCACTCCCGAGACGATGTATAGCCGCACCCAAAACGACAACGGCAGTTTCAACACCCGCTGCCTCGACTGTTTCATGACGATCGCTTCCTGCATCGAGACCGAGCAGGAGCTCGATCGCGTCGAAGCACACCACATCTGTCCGGAGAAGGCTCTCGCCGAACTGCTCGCACACGAAAAGGCCATCCAAGAGCACGTCGCCCGCAATTAGAGTATTTTTGCATTTGGTGTAGACCGGTTTTGAAAGGGCACGGCTTTAGCCGTGCCGCAAAACACCAATAAAATCAACGGGCTTTAGCCCCTGAGGGAAAGCCCATCGGTCTACACCATTTCCGAA
>Ga0181535_10002464_pt1 | contig 22561 bp, 20 predicted proteins | sample PEATcosm2014_Bin_44_FD_119774 | JGI IMG/M metagenome (GOLD analysis project Ga0181535, IMG submission 119774) | Peatland microbial communities from MTU Mesocosm Facility, Houghton, MI, USA - PEATcosm2014_Bin17_30_metaG | ecosystem: Environmental > Terrestrial > Soil > Wetlands > Peat | place...
CCGCCCAGGAACGAGAGCTGGTCCTTCATCTCGTCGCCGACGCCCACTACGCCTCACCCCCCGGGCCCGGCTCCACCGGGCTCAGCCGGGGCGCCCGCGTCACCCTGGAGCCGATGACGGGGAGGATGACGTCCTCCTCGCTGCGACCGGTGCCGAGCTGGTTGGCCCGCATCAGCAGCACCGAGGCGAGGATGACGACCGGCACCAGGATCAGCCCGCCCCAGCCCCAGGTGATGATGGCCGCCACCAGCAGCAGCCAGCCGAGCGTCATGGGGATGAGCCGTTTCCAGCCCAGGTCCATGAGCTGGTCGTAACGCAGACGGGGCAGGGCGGCCCGGAACCAGACGTAAATGAAGCAGAACGCCACCACCTTGAGGAGGAAGTAGATGATCGGCATGTAGATGGTGGCGCCGGGGATGTGGAAGATGTAGCCGTCGGGACCGCCGAAGAACAGCGTCACGACGATGGCCGACATGGTGATGGTGTTCATGAACTCGGCCAGGAAGAAGAGGCCGAAGCGGATGGAGGAGTACTCGGTGTGGAAGCCGCCGACGAGCTCCTGCTCGGCCTCGGTCAGGTCGAAGGGCGGGCGGGTCAGCTCGGCGGTGATGGCGATCATGAAGAAGATGAAGGGCAGGAAGCCGAGCCGGATCAGGTTCCAGTTCCAGAAGCCGTTCGACTGGGAGAACACGATGGCCCGGGTGGAGAGCGAGTGGCTGACGAGGACCACCATGACGGTGGTCATGCCGAGCGCGGCCTCGTAGGAGATGACCTGGGCCGAGGCGCGCACGGAGCCGAGCAGCGGGTACTTCGAGCCCGAGGACCAGCCGGCCAGCATGACGCCGTAGACCGCGATGCCCGACATGGCGAGGACGAGCAGGATGCCCATGGGCGGGTCGGCCACCTGCAGCTCGAAGGTGTGGCTGCCGATGGTGATGATGCCGCCGACGGGGACGACGGCGAAGATCAGCACGGCCGGGATGACCGAGAGGTAGGGCGCCAGCTTGAAGACGAAGGCGTCGGCCCGGTCCGGCAGCAGATCCTCCTTGAAGACCAGCTTGGTCCCGTCGGCCAGCGTCTGCAGCAGCCCCCACGGCCCGGCGCGGTTCGGCCCGATGCGGCTCTGCATGTCCGAGATGACCTTGCGCTCGAACCAGATCATCATCGCGGTCGCCACCAGGAGTGCGACGAAGGCCACGAGCACCTTGATGATCGTGATGAGCCAGACCTGCCAGTTGAGCCCGAAGTAGTAGAGCGGGTCGCCGTTGCCGGCATTCGCGCTGTGCGTCTGCAGGGCGGGGCCTGCGTTGGCGGCGTGGACGACGGTGGCCAGCAGCGTCGCGATCACACCGACTCCAGTCGCACGTCGGTCACGATCTGGCGGCTGTCGATGAGCGTGGCGGCGGCGTTGCCCGGCGCGCTCTCACCACCGGGGACGTTGAAGTCGATGGCGACGACGCCCCTGGGCACGCCCCCGTCCGCCTCGGCGGCCAGGATGAGCTCGCCCCGGGCCGAGCGCACCTTCACGCGGTCGCCGGTCACCGCGCCCAGTCGGTCGAGGTCGTAGGGATTGGCCCGCGCCACCAGCACGGGCACCAGCGGTGTGAGTGAGGGCGACCCCGTCACCGAGCTGCCGGCGTCGTACAGTCGGCGGCCGGCCACCAGGCGCAGGGAGTAGCTGTCGGCCTTGGGGACGTGCAGGGGCTCGGCGCCGCCGACCCCGGTCCAGGCGAGCAGGGGCGGCGGGCTGCCCAGCGCGGCGATGCGCGCCACGGCGGGCACGCCGCTGCCGGTGCCGACGCGGGGAGGTGCCCCCTGGCGCTCCACGGACTCGACGCCGGGCAGGGCGATCGGGTCGATCGGCTCCACGTCGAGGTGGCGGCCGGTGTCGCGGGACAGCGGCACCAGGATGCCGTCGTGGGCGACGTCGGAGTGCAGGACCTTCTGGGTCAGCCCGGCGTAGGCCGGTGCCGCCAGCGCCAGCTCCTCGGCGAGGTCGTCATCGCTCAGCACGCCGAGGTCGCCCCCGAGGGCGGCCGCCAGCTCGGCCGCGATCATCCAGTCCGGCCAGGCGAACCCCGGCGCCGAGATCTTCGGCCCGAGACGGCTCACGCGGCCCTCGATGTTGGTGGTCGTGCCGGGCCGCTCGTGGGACACGGCGCAGGGCAGCACGACGTCGGCGTGCGCGTCGACCGACTCCGACGGGTGACCCGTGACCGCGACCACGAAGTGCCCCGCCGAGAGCGCCTTCTCTGCCACGGCGCGGTCGGGGAAGTCGCTCAACGGGTCGGCGCCGAGCAGCACGAGCGCCCGGACCTGGTCGCCGCCCTCGCGCTCGCCCGCCATGGAGGCGAGGATGTCGGCGGTCGAGAGCCCGGTGCCGGCGGGCACGGAGCCCCAGGCGGCGGTGAAGCGCTCGCGGCCCGCATCGAGGCTGACCCGGCCCGGCAGCAGGCCCGGGGCCAGCCCCATGTCGAGGGCCCCGAACACGTTGCCGCGACGCAGCGCCGGCAGGAACGTGGCCTCGGGCAGGGCGGCGGCCAGGTTGCGCACGGCCTCGGCGGCGACTTCGCCCGACTCGGCGTACGAGGGTCGGCCGGCGACGATCACCACGCCCTCGCCACCGGGGTGCGCCGCGAGCAGCCGGCGGGCGGTCTCGAGCGCGCCGGGCTCCACCGCGGCGCCTTCGGGATGGGCGCCGAGCGCCGTCGCCGCCGCCGCGTCACCCGTCAGCGCCTTGGCCAGGAGCGGCGCGTCGCCCGGGCGGGTGCGCAGGCTCGCCGCCGCCAGCGCGGTGAGCGCGGTGGGGGTGGGGCTGACCTCGACCAGCGCGGTGGCGCCGCCGAGCACGGCCTCGCGGAGGCGCAGGAACAGGACGGGCAGCTCCTCGCGCAGGTCGCCGGCGAGCGTCACCAGCACCCGCGCCCCGCAGGCCTCGTCGATGGTGGCCCGGGGCAGCCCGAGGACCAGGTCGGCGGGGAGGCCGTCGCCGAGCTGGGCGTCGACCGAGTCGGTGCCGACGACCCCCTTGGTCAGCTTGGCCCAGGCGTAGGCCGACTCGTTGGTGAGCCGGGCCCCGCCGATCAGCGCCACCGCGCCCGAGCCGCCGGCCTGCTTGGCGGCGGCGATGCCGGCCGCGGCGGCCGCGAGCGCCTCGCCCCAACTGACCGGGACCAGCTCCCCCTCCTTGCGGACGCGGGGCTCGACAAGCCGCCCGTGCTCGAAGCGACCGGTCTCGTGCACCTCGCCCAGGAACTGGCCGCGGCTGACGCCGAGGCTCACCACCTGGGAGGCGGTGGCCGGCGCCACGTCGACGGCCTCGTCGGCCAGTTCGCTCGGCAGGAGTCCGACGTCGACCTCGTCACCGTTGACCGACTCGTAGGCGAAGCGGCCCTTGTCGCACAGCCAGCCGTGGTTGACGGGCTCGGAGTCGATGCCGAGCAGCCGGGTCAGGCGGTTCTGCGACGACTGCACGGCCACCCGGCACCCCACCGAGCAGGCGGTGCAGGTGGACTCGACCTGGTCGAGGTCCCAGGGGCGGGCGGTGAAGCGGTACGGCGTGGCGGTCAGCGCGCCGACCGGGCAGATCTGCACGGTGTTGCCGCTGAAGTAGGAGGAGAAGGGCTCGGTCGGGAAGGTCGCCACCTCGACCCCCTCGCCGCGGCCCGCGAAGTCGATCTGCGCCTCGCCGGCGACGTCCGACGCGAAGCGGGTGCAGCGGGCACACTGAATGCAGCGCTCGCGGTCGAGCAGCACGAGGTCGGAGATCGCGATCGGCTTCTCGAAGTGCCGCTTCTCCTCAATGAAGCGGCTCTCCCCCGGCCCGTAGGCCAGCGTCTGGTCCTGCAAGGGGCACTCGCCGCCCTTGTCGCACACGGGGCAGTCGAGCGGATGGTTGGCCAACAGGAACTCGAGCACGCCGTCCTGGGCCTTCTTGACGCGCTCGTTGGCGCTGTCGACCACCATGCCGTCGGTGACCGCCACGAAGCAGGCCGGCGTCAGCGTGGCGCCGCGCGGGCCCTCGACGTCGACCAGGCACATGCGGCACATGCCGACCGGCTCCATGCGCGGGTGGTAGCAGAAGCGCGGGATGTAGGTCCCGGCCCGCTCGGCCGCCGCAATGAGCAGCTCGCCCTTCTTCGCCGTGACCTCGCGCCCATCGAGGGTGAAGGTGAGCATCCCGTCCTCAGTCAAAGGGACACCCCCCCTCCTTCACATGGACGAGGAACTCGTCGCGGAACATGCGGATGCCCGACGCGATGGACGAGGGGATGGAGGGGCCGAGCACGCAGATGGTGGTCTGCTGGGGCGGCCAGGCCACGCCGGGCGAGATGTTGTCGCAGAGGTCCATGAGGAGGTCCAGATCTTCCTCGCGCCCGACGCCGTTCTCAATTCGGTACATGATGCGCTCGAGCCAACCGGAGCCCTCGCGGCACGGGGTGCACTGGCCGCACGACTCGCGGGAGAAGAACTTGGTGATGCGCCAGGCCGCCCGCACCATGCAGGTGTCCGAGTCCATGACGACGACGGAGCCGGACCCGAGCATGGAGCCGGCGTCGCCCACCTCGTCCTGGCCGAGCGGCAGGTCCACCTGGTCCGGCCCGAACCACGGGGCGGAGACGCCGCCGGGGATGAACGCCTTGAGCGTGTTGGACCCCCTGATCCCCCCGCCGAGCACCGGCGCGTAAATCAGGTCGCGGAACGTCGTCTTCACCATCTCGAGCTCGTAGTTGCCCGGCTTGCGCACGTGGCCCGCCAGCGCGAACAGCCGGGTCCCCGTGGAGCGGCCCGCCCCGAGGGCGGCGAAGGCGGCGCCGCCGTTGTTGATGATCCAGGGGATGTTGGCCATCGTCTCGACGTTGTTGACCACGGTCGGCTCGCCGTAGAGGCCGATGGCGGCCGGGAAGTACGGGGGCTTGATGCGGGGGAAGCCGCGCTTGCCCTCGAGCGACTCGAGCAGCGCCGTCTCCTCGCCGCAGATGTAGGCGCCGGCGCCGGGGTGGACGACCACGTCGAGGGAGAACCCCGAGCCGAAGATGTCGGTCCCCACCGCGCCGTGCGCGTACGCCTCGTTCAGCGCCGTCTGCAGCCGCTCGAGCCCGAGGGCGAACTCGCCGCGCAGGTAGATGAAGGCCTGGCTGACCTGGAGCGCATAGGCCGAGATCAGCACGCCCTCGAGGATCTCGTGCGGGTCCCCTTCGATGAGCATGTGGTCCTTGAAGGTGGCCGGCTCGGACTCGTCGCCGTTGATCACGAGGTAGGTCAGCGGGTTCTTGCGCAGCATCGACCACTTGCGCCCGGCCGGGAACCCGGCGCCGCCGCGCCCGAGCAGGCTGGCCGCGTCCACCTCGGCCGCCACCGCTTCGGGCGTCATGGACAGCGCCTTGCGCAGGCCGGCATAGCCGCCGGTGGCCAGGTAGCGCTCCAGAGTGTAGGAGTCGTCGTAACCGAGGCGCGACGTGATGATCTTGGGAGCGTCGGTGATCGCCATCAGGCCTTCTTCCCGCCGCCCGCCGCCGCGGCGCGGGCCGCCTGCGCCTCGGACGCCGTCGCTCGCTCCTCCACGATGGCGGACCGGTCGGCCACCAGGCCGACGCTGCGGCGCACCCGCACGAGGGTGCCGTGCGGGGGCACCGTCCCGGACAGCGCGCCGGAACGCAGCTCGCCCAGCAGGGCGTCGAAGCTCTCGGGCGTCTGCGCGCCCATGTAGCGGTGGTTGACCTGCACGCAGGGCGTGCGGTCGCAGTCGGCGAGGCACTCGGACTCCTCGAGCGTGAAGACGCCGTCGACCGTCGTCCCCCCGGCCCGGACGCCGAGGGACGCCTCGGCGTGCTCGAGCAACTCGAGCGCGCCGCCGAGCATGCAGGCGATGTTGGTGCACAGCGAGACCACGTAGGTCCCGACCGGCTCGGTGTGCAGCATGTCGTAGAACGTGGCCGTGCCCTGCACCTCGGCCGCGGTCACGCCGCACAGCTCGGCGATCTCCTCGACTGCCTCCGGCCGCAACCAGCCGTCCTGCTCCTGGGCCAGGTGGCACAGCGGGATGAGCGCGGAGCGAGGTTGCGGGTAGAGCGCCACGAGCGCCTTGGCGCGCTCGCGGACGTCCGCGGCGAGGTGGCTCACCGGTCCACCTCGCCCATGACCGGGTCGACCGACGAGATCACGGCCACCGCGTCGGCCATGAGGCCACCGCGCAGCAGCAGCGGCAGGGCCTGGAGGTTCACGAAGCTCGGTCCACGGATGTGCAGGCGGTAGGGCTTGGACGTCCCGTCGGAGACCATGTAACAGCCGAGCTCGCCCCGCGGTGACTCGATCGCCACGTAGACCTCGCCCTCGGGGACCCGGAACCCCTCGGTGAAGATCTTGAAGTGGTGGATCAGCGCCTCCATACTCTCGTCGATGCGGGCGCGGGGCGGTGGCGTGACCTTGCGGTCCTGCACCCGGTAGTCGCCCGGTGGCATCATCTCTGCGATCTGGCGGATCATCTTGATCGACTCGCGGATTTCGTTGAGGCGCACCGAGTAACGGTCGAAGTTGTCGCCGTAGCTGCCGACGATGACGTCGAAGTCCAGCTTGTCGTAGGCCAGGTACGGCATGGTCCGCCGCAGGTCCCAGGGCACGCCGGTGGAACGCAGGATCGGCCCGGTGACGGAGAGCGCCAAGGCCTCCTCGGCCGAGATGTTGCCGACGGCCTCGGTCCGCTCGCGGAAGATGGGCTGCCCGGTCAGGAGCTCGTCGTACTCGTAGGTGCGGGCGAGGATCGTCTCGCAGATGATCTCGACGTCGTCCTGCCAGCCGTCGGGCAGGTCGGCCGCCACGCCCCCGGGGCGGATGTAGTTGTTGTTCATGCGCAGGCCCGTCGTCTTCTCGAAGAAGGTGAGGACCATCTCGCGCTCGCGGAAGCCGTAGATCATCATGGAGGTGGAGCCGAGGTCCATGCCGTTGGTGGCCATCCACATCAGGTGCGACGACACGCGGTTGAGCTCGGCCATCAGCATGCGGATCCAGATGGCGCGCGGCGGGAGCTCGACGTCGAGCAACGCCTCGGTGGCCAGCGAGAAGACCAACTCGTTGTGCAGGGGCGAGAGGTAGTCCATGCGGGTCACGTTGGTGCAGCCCTGGACGTAGGTCAGCTCCTCCCCCGTCTTCTCCATGCCGGTGTGCAGGTAGCCGATGATCGGCTTGGTGCGCAGCACCGTCTCGCCGTCGAGCTCGAGCATGAGCCGCAGCACGCCGTGGGTCGACGGGTGCTGCGGCCCCATGTTGATGATCATGGTCTGGTCGTCGCGGCGCTCGATGTCGATGTCGCCGGGGTCGACGTAGCCGCCCTCGGGGAGACGCAGCACCGCGCCGACCTCCTGGCGCAGCTCGCCGGCGGTGGTGGTGTCGCGGGCCGCCAGCTCCTGGGCCCCCTCGGACGTCTCCGCGACGAACGCCGGCTCCTCGGCATGGCGGTGCGCGGCCTCGGTCTCCTCCAGCCCCGGTTCCACGGACTCGGTGCCTGCGTCCGGGCCGGCCTCGCGCTCGTCGTCGTGCTCGTGCTCGGTCATCGCGGTCCGGGCGCTTCCTTGAACTGCACGGGCACCCGCCCCACGCCGTAGTCCTTGCGCAGCGGGTGGCCCTCCCAGTCCTCGGGCATGAGGATGCGGGTCATGTCGGGGTGACCGGTGAAGAGGATGCCGACCATGTCGTAGGCCTCGCGCTCCATGGCGTCGGCCCCGGGGTACACGTCGACGATGGTGTCGACCACCGGATCGGACTCGGGAAGCTGCACCCTGATGCGCACACGCTGGCGCATCGAGAGCGAGAGCAGGTTGACGACCACCTCGAAACGCTCCGGCGCCACGCCCTCGGGCAGCGACCGGCCCGGATGGGTCAGGTAGTCGACGCCGCACAGGTCGGCGCACGTCTCGAAGCCCGCGTCGCGGAAGGCGGCCACCATCTGCTTGTAGGTGTCGCGGTGGGGGAACGCGAGCTGGTCCACCCGGACATCGGGCAGCCGGGGCACCTCGGGGAGGACACCCGCGGGAGGCGCCGCCGGGGCGGCGGTCGGGGTGCTCTCGCTCACCGCGGCGTGGCCACCCGCACGGCGTCGGGCACGGTGGGGACCCAACCTCCCGTCGCCTGCTCACCGGCCGGGATGGACGATCCGGGGCGCCGCGTGATCTCGCCGGTGCGGATCTTCTCGTGCAGCGTCAGGATGGCGTGCAACAGCGTCTCGGGCGACGGGGGGCAACCGGGCGCGTAGACGTCGACCGGGACAATCTGGTCGACGCCCTGCACGATGGCGTAGTTGTTGAACATCCCACCGGTCGACGCGCACACGCCCATGGAGATGACCCACTTGGGCTCCATCATCTGGTCGTAGACCTGGCGCAGGACGGGCGCCATCTTCTGGGAGACCCGGCCGGCCACCACCATCAGGTCGGCCTGGCGCGGCGAGGCCCGGAAGACCTCCATCCCCAGCCGGCTGATGTCGTAGTCGGCGGCGCCGACCGACATCATCTCAATGGCGCAGCAGGCCAGCCCGAAGGTGGCCGGCCACACGCTGTTGCGCCGGGCCCACTTGACCAGGTCCTCCATGCGACCGGTCAAGAAGTTGTGCTGAAGATCCTCGAGCCCCATCCCTCAAGCCGCCTCGCCCGAGGTCGGGCGCGCCCCGCTGATGCGGGAGATCGTCGACTCCGAGGTGCGGCTCGGCATGCCCGGCTGCAGCGTCTTGGGCGGGCCCCACGTCAGGGCGCCGTTGGAGATGAGGTACACGAACGACACGAAGACGACGGCGGCGAACACGATCACCTCGATGAGGCCGAACGTGGCGATCTGGTGGAACACCACCGCCCAGGGGTAGAGGAAGACGATCTCGATGTCGAAGATGATGAAGATCATGGAGACCAGGTAGAAGCGCACCGGGAAGCGCTGGGGCGGTTCGACGTTGGGCACGATGCCGCACTCGTACGGCGCGAGCTTGGCCACCGTCGGCTTCTTCCTCGGCGCGAGCATCGCAGACGAGACCAAGGAGAAGGCGGTGAAGGCGAGGCCGAGCAGCCCCAGGATGAGGATCGGGAGGTACTGGTCCACTGTGATCCGTTTCTACCATGCGGCCCGTTCGCCAGGCACATCCGCGGCGCTGGTCAGAGGCCCCGGCGACGGACCTACGATGCCCTCGTGACGGCACCCGACGCGACCCCCCCTCCACGCCCCCCCAAGAAGGCGCCGAGGACGGCGAAGGCGCCGGCGAAGAAGACCCCGGCCAAGAGGGCCGCGGCCAAGAAGGCGCCGGCGAAGAAGCAGGCCGCGGCCAAGAAGGCGCCGGACGAGAAGACCCCGGCGAAGAAGACCCCCGCCAAGAGAGCCGCCGCCAAGAAGGCGGCGGCGGCAACCCCCGCAGCCGCCGGGGCAACCGCACCGCGGCGGACGGCGGGGCGCGTGCACGACGTGGTGGTGGTCGGCGCCGGGCCGGCCGGGTCCTCGTGCGGCTACTGGCTGGCCGATGCCGGCTGGGACGTGGTGGTCGTGGAGAAGAAGGAATTCCCGCGGGAGAAGACGTGCGGCGACGGGCTGACGCCCCGGGCCGTGCGCCAGCTCGCCGACATGGGCCTCGAGGACGCCATCGCCGGCTCGCACCGCTTCACCGGGCTGCGGGCGTACGGGTTCGGCCACTCCATGGAGATGCAGTGGCCCGAGCACCCCAACTTCCCCTCCTACGGCTACACGATCACCCGCCACGACCTCGACGGGCTGGTCGCCGACGGCGCCGCCCGGGCCGGGGCGACCCTGATGCAGGGGACCGAGGTGGTGGGGCCGATCGTCGACGAGGGCGCGGCCACCGGCGGGCCCCTGCCCACCCTGACCGGCGTCACGGTCAAGGCGAAGAGCGGCGGCACCCGGGCCATCAAGGCCCGCTACGTGGTAGTGGCCGACGGGTCGAACTCGCGCATCGGCCGGATGCTGGGCACGTCGAGACGCCGCGACCTGCCGATGGGGATGGCCCTGCGCGGCTACTACACCTCGGATCGCCACGACGACCCGTTCATCGAGTCGCACCTGGACATCCGCGACGCGGAGGGCAACGTGGTGCCCGGGTACGGCTGGATCTTCCCCATGGGCGACGGCCGGGTCAACGTCGGCGTCGGCCTCCTCTCGACCGAGCAGCGCTGGAAGGGCTTGAACACGAGCCATCTCATGGACGCCTTCGTGGGCTATGCGCCCGAGTCGTGGGGACTGGGCCCGGAGGCGTGCCTGGGGCCGCCGACCGGCGGCAAGCTGCCGATGGGGCTGTCGGTGGGGCCACGGGCGGGGGGCAACGTGCTCATCGCCGGTGACGCGGGCGGGGTCATCAACCCGTTCAACGGGGAGGGGATCGCCTACGGCTACGAGACCGGTCGCCTGGCGGCCGCCGCGCTCGGCCATGCGCTGACCGGCGAGGGCACCGAGGCGCTGGCGGACTACGAGCGCGAGCTCGGCGCCGCCTACGGGCCGTACTACAAGGTGGCCCGCGCCTTCGTCCACCTGATTTCGCACCCCGAGGCGATGCGGCTCTGCGTCGGGCTCGGCATGCGCTCCGAGCTGCTGATGAACACGCTGCTGCGCATCATGGCCAACCTGATGCGTCCCGACGCCGCCGGCCCGGCCGAGCTCGGCTACCGGGCCATGGAGCTGGTGTCACGCCTCCTGCCCGACGAGGAGCTCGAGAGCCCCGCCGCCTGAGCCGAGGCTCAGGCGAAGAGCCGGACCGAGCCGGCCGCCATCCGCAGCAGCCAGACCGCGTCCTCACCGTCGAACCCCTCGGCCAGGCGCGCCCCGGCGGCGACGCGGACCCAGGCGTCGAGCGTTTCGTCGTCGAGGCCGCGGCGCTCCCGGCCGAGGCGTCGCACCGCCCGGAGGAACGTGGCGACCGGCTCGTCGGAGTGCCGTCCCCACAGGACCAGCGTGCGGGCCAGGTCGGCCGCCGGGGGCCCGGCGGCCACCGTGAGCCAGTCGATCACCACCCATCCGTCGGGTCCGACGAGCACGTTCTCCGGGTGGAAGTCGTAGTGGCAGACCCCGCGCGCACCGTCGTCGAGTGCCGCGAGCAGCCCCACGAGCTCGGCGCGCAGGCCGGCGTCGGCGACGGCTGCCTCGATCTCGCCCCGGAGGCGCGGTACCAGCTCGGGCAGGCCCTCCACCGTGAGCGAGTTGCACGCCAGCTGCAGCGCGGCGAAGCGGTCGGCCAGCTCCTCGGCCTGCTCGGGGCGGCATCCGGACAGCACCCGGGCGAGGGAGGGCCCGGCGACGCGATCGAGGATCACGCCGCTGCGGCCCTCAACGGTGACGGTGCCGTGCGGGCGCGCCACCGGCAGCCCCGCGTCGGCCAGGCTGGCGAGCAGGGGGCCCTCGAACGCGGCGAGGCCGTTCCAGTCGGGGCGGTCGAGCTTGAGCACCGTGCCCTCGCCGTAGGCGAAGACCTCGGCGGTGCGGCCCTCGGCCAACAGCTCCCCCATGGTCAGCCCTGCAGCCGGGCGCGCAGCGCCGCCGCCTCCCGCGCCAGCTGTTCGGGCTCGAGGGCGGGCGTGAGGTCCACCCAGAAGGCCTCCGTCTCGAGCGGAAACCCCGCCCGGGCATCCGCCTGTGGGCGCGGCACCAGGTGCACGTGGAGGTGCGGCACGCCGTTGCCCAGGCTGAGCCAGTTCATCTTGGCGGGCTCGTACTCCTCCTCGACGGCCTGGGCGACCCGGGCGACGTCGGACCAGAACCCGGCCGCCTCCCCGGGCGACAGCTGGCTGGGCTCTGCGACGTGGCGGCCCGTCCAGATCACATACGCATAGCCGGGACGCACGGGGTACCGGCCCAGGTAGCCGTCCGCCCACGTGCCCTCGAACACCCGCACGCCGTGCGCCGTCTCGGGGGCACCGCCGCCACACATGGGGCATCCCTCCCCGCGCCGGAGGGCGGCGAAGTCGTCGGGCCAGCGGTGCTCCGGCATGCGGTGCCAGTCTGCCAACTGCCGCGCCGGGCCGCGCCCGGCCCTAGCCGAGCTGTCCCGCCACCTCCGCGGCGGCATCGGCGGCCAGCTCGACGACCCGGGACAGCACGCGCTCGTCGTGGGCCATGCCGGGGAACATCACCTCGTAGGGGCCGGGGGCGAGCGCCACACCGCGCCGGAGCATGGCGTGGAAGAAGCGGCCATAGGTCCCGTTGCCCGCCAGGGCGCGCGCAGTCTCGTAGTCCGACGGCGGCACGAGCGCGCCCGACCCCGCTGGGCCCACGAACAGCCCGACCAGCGGCCCCACCGCCGGCACCGTGACCCCCAGGCCCCCCGACGCCACGGCCGCCTCGAGGTCCTTGGCGAAGAGCCCGGCCCGGGCCGCCAGCGCCTCGTAGTCCGCCGGGCCCACCTGGCCCAGCACGGCCAGGCCCGCCGCCGTGGCCAGCGGGTTCCCCGACAGGGTGCCCGCCTGGTACACCGGGCCGTCGGGCGCCAGCTCGGCCATCAGGTCGCGGCGGCCGGCGAAGGCCCCGACGGGCAGCCCGCCGCCGATGACCTTGCCGAAGCACCACAGGTCCGGGGCCACGCCGGACCAGCCGGTCGCCCCGTCGGGGCCCAGGCGGAAGCCGGTGATCACCTCGTCGAAGATCAGGAGGGCGCCCGCGGCGTCGCAGGCGGCCCGCAGGCCTTCGAGGAAGCCGGGGGCCGGGGCCACCAGGTTCATGTTCGCCGCCACCGGCTCGACGATCACGCAGGCCACGCGCTCGTCGAGGGCGGGCACCACGTTGTAGGGGACGACCTCGGTGTCGGCCACCGCGCCGGCCGAGACGCCGACCGAGCCCGGCAGGCCGAGCATGGCCACCCCGCTGCCCCCGCCGGCGAGCAGCCCGTCGGAGTGCCCGTGGTAGCAGCCGTCGAACTTGACCACGCGGTCGCGTCGCGTGGCGCCGCGCGCCAGGCGCACCGCGCTCATGGCGGCCTCCGTGCCCGAGGAGACCAGTCGCACCTGCTCGCAGCCGGGGACCCGCTCGCAGATGCCCTCGGCCAGCAGGACCTCGCCCGGCGTCGGCGCGCCGAACGTGGTGCCACGCGCCGCCGCCGCGGCGACCGCCTCGGTGACGGCGGGGTGTGCGTGGCCGAGCAGCACGGCTCCGTAGGACTGGACGAGGTCGACGTAGCGGGTCCCCTCGGCGTCGACCACGTAGGGGCCTTGGCCCGAGACGACCGTGTACGGCGTGCCGCCGACGGACGCGAAGGACCGCACCGGCGAGTCCACGCCGCCGGGGATCACGCGGCGGGCCCGGGCGAACCAGTCGGTGTTCGACGCCGGCGCGACCGCCTCAGCCACCGAGCGCCTCGGCCACCTCGGCGGCGAAGTAGGTGAGGACGAAGTCCGCTCCCGCCCGCTTCAGGACGGTGAGCTGCTCCAGGGCCACGGCCGGCCCGTCGATCCACCCGGCCGCGGCGGCGGCCTTGACCATCGCGAACTCACCGCTCACGTGGTAGGCCGCCAGCGGGACGCGCACCAGGGTGCGGGCCTCGGCCAGGACGTCGAGCGAGGTCAGGGCGGGCTTGACCATGACCATGTCCGCGCCCTCGGCCACGTCCTGTTGGATCTCGGCCAGCGCCTCGCGCCCGTTGCGCGGGTCCTGCTGGTAGGCCCTGCGGTCACCGCCGCCCGCGATGGTCACGTCGACGGCGTCGCGGAACGGGCCGTAGAGCGCCGATGCGTACTTGGCGGCGTAGGCCAGGACGGCGACCTGCTCGTGCCCGTCCCCGTCGAGGGCGGCCCGGATGGCGGCCACCTGGCCGTCCATCATGCCGCTCGGCGCGACGACGTCGGCGCCCGCCGCGGCCTGTACCAGGGCGATGCGCTGGTACAGCTCGACCGTCTCGTCGTTGCGCACCTCGCCCGTGGGGCCGAGGACGCCGCAGTGCCCGTGGTTGGTGTACTCGTCGAGGCACAGGTCGGCCATCACGACGAGCTCGTCGCCCACCGCGTCGCGCACGGCGCGCAGCGCCACCTGCACGACGCCGTCCGGGTCGTAGGCCCCGCTCCCCCGGGCGTCCTTGCGCGCCGGGACTCCGAAGAGGATGAGACCCGGGATGCCGAGGGAGACGAGTCGCTTGGCCTCGAGCACCAGCGAGTCCACCGTGTGCTGGACCTGGCCCGGCATGGACGGGATGGCGATCGGCCCCTCCGTCCCCTCCCGGACGAACAGCGGCGCGACGAGGTCGTCGACCCCGAGGCGCGCCTCGGCGACCAGGCGCCGGAGCGCCGGGGTGCGGCGCAGCCGGCGGAGCCGGCGGGCAGGGAAGTCACCGGCGGCGGGAAGAGGTGGGGTGGCCCGGGCCATGGCCACCCAGCCTACGAGCCGCCGCCACCCCCGGGTCCGAAGTGGTCGACCAGCTCGGCCACGATGCCGTCGCCCGACGCGCCCCAGGCCTCGTGCACGCCGGCCAGGCCGGCCGAGCGGGCGGCCTCGGCCGTCGTCGGCCCGATGCACACCACGTGGGGGGGCACGCGCAACGGCGCACCGTCGGGGGTGCGCAGCGCGAGGAACGCCCGCAGGGACGAGGTGGCGGTGAGCGTCAACGCGTCGGCTGCCGCGACGCGGGCGAGCAGCGCCGGCTCGGGGGTGGCCAGGGGCACGGTGCGGTAGGCCTCCACGCGCTGGACCTCCCAGCCCTTCTGTCCGAGGCCCTCGGCGACGGTCCCCGGCGCGCCCGGCGCGCAGGGGAAGAGGACACCGCGGTCCGCGCCGTCGGCGGCGGGGAACTCCTCGACCAGCCCGCGCGCACTGTGCTCGGCCGGCACGAGGTCCGGCTCCACGCCGGCCATCCGCAACGCGTCGGCGGTGGCCGGCCCGACCGCGGCGACCAGCACCGGCGCGAGCGCCCGGGCGTCGCGCACCGCAGCCATGAAGCGGTCCACCGCGTTGACCGACGTCAGCACGACCCAGCGCCGGTCCCCCACGCCGGCTGCGGCGGCCCGCAGCGCGGCACCGCCGTCGGACGCGTCGACCTGGCGGGTCAGCGGCAGCTCCACCACGGCGGCCCCGGCCCGCTCCAGCACGTCGACCAGGCCCCGGGCGCGTGGGCCGGCGCGGGTCACCACCACTGTCCGCCCGGCCAGCGGCCCTGCCGGTCCGCCCGACGGCGCGTCCGCGCCGAGCGCCGCCACCGCGCCGACGACGATCACCGCCGGCGCCTCCAGCTCGACCGCGGCCAGCCCGGCCAGCGTCGTCCGCACCATCCGCTCCGACGGCGTGGTGCCGCGCTCGATCACCGCGACGGGCGTGTCGGGCGCCCGCCCGCCGGCGACGAGCGCGTCCGCGATGGCGCCCCGGGTGGTCATGCCCATGAGGACGACCAGCGTCCCGCCCGCCCGGGCCAGCGCCTCCCAGTCGGGCCCCCCGCCCACGCCCGGCTCGCCCACCCGGCCCGTCACCACCGTGACCGACGAGGCCAGCCCGCGCTGGGTGACCGGGATGCCGGCGGCGGCCGGGACGCCGAAGGCGGACGTGACGCCCGGCACCACCTCGCAGGGGATCCCCGCCTGTGTCAGCGCGTCCCGCTCCTCGCCGCCACGGCCGAAGAGGAAGGGGTCGCCCCCCTTCAGGCGGACGACGACGGCGGAGCTCCGGCCGTGCTCGACGAGCAGGCGCGCGATCTCCTCCTGGCGGGCGCCCCCGTCCTCGTCGGGGTCCTTGCCGACGTCGATCAGGGTCGCGTCGGGGTGCACGAGGTCCAGCACGGCCGGGCTGACGAGGCGGTCGTGCAGGACCACGTCGGCCCGGGCCAGGAGCGTGGCGCCGCGGCGGGTGAGCAGGCCCGGGTCACCCGGGCCGGCCCCGACCAGGTAGACGGTCACGGCGCCGCGCCCGGCGGCGCGGGCGGCACGCCACCGAAGTCCTCGATCGCCGCCCCGCCCCCTCCGAGCAGCGCCCGCGCCAGGTCGGCACCCACCGCCTCGGGGTCGTCGCCCTCACGGGCCATGCGGATGACCGTGCGCCCGTCGCCGCTCGCCAGCAACCCCGACACCCTCAGCGCGGCGCTCTCCCCGGCGCCGGCGGCCTCGGCGAACGCCCCGACGGGCACCGTGCAGCTCCCGCCGAGGGTGGCCAGCACGGCCCGCTCGGCCACGAGGGCCCGGTGGCTGGGTCCGTGGTCGATGGCGCCGAGCAGCCGGCGCGTGCCCTCGTCGCCGGCCCGGCACTGCACGGCGATGGCGCCCTGCCCGGCCTGGGGCAGGACGTCGAACGGGTCGAGCACGTCGCTCAGCCGGTCCTCCCAGCCGAGGCGCTGCAGCGCGGCGACGGCGACCACCACCGCCGAGACGCTCCCGTCCTCGCCGACGGCCACCCGCCGCGCCATGTTGCCGCGCAGCTGCGTGAAGACGAGGTCGGGCCGGAGGTAGGCCAGCTGGGCCCGGCGCCGGGCCGAGCCCGTGGCGACGAGGCCACCGGCAGGGAGGCCCGCCAGCGTGCAGCCGACGAGGCCGTCGCGGGCGTCGGCCCGCGGCGGCACCGCCGCCAGGACGAGGTGGTCACCCATGGTGGAGGTCATGTCCTTGGCCGAGTGCACGGCGGCGTCGGCCCGCCCGTCGGTGATCGCCGCCTCGACCTCGGTGACGAAGACCCCCTGGCCCCCGATCTGGTCGAGGGGCGACGACGCGTCCTGGTCACCGCGCGTGCGGACGACGACGGGCTCCACCTCGAGGCCCGGGTGGGCGCGGCGCAGGAGCTCGGAGACGATCTCGGTCTGGCGCAGGGCGAGTGGCGAGCCGCGGGTGGCCAGGCGGAGGGATCCCATGGCCCGACTATCCCATGGCGGCGACTACAGGTCGAAGAGGATCCGCAACGCCTCGACGAGCCGCTCCCCGCGCGGCGTGCCGGCGGTCTCCTTCAAGAGCATGGTGGGCTCGTGCAGCATCTTGGCCAGCGCGGCTCGGGTGGCGGCGTCCACGTGCTCCCACTCCTCCTCGCTGAGGTCGGCTAGCTGGGCCCGGTGCCGCTCGAGCTCGGCGACCCGCAGCGACTCGAGGTGCGACCGCAGCGACGCGATCACCGGCGCCGCGCCGCGCTGGCGGCTGGCGGTGCGGAAGCGCTCCACCTCCGCCGCCACGATGTGCCGCGCCGCCACCGACTCCTCCTGGCGGTCGCCGAGCGCCCGGGCCACCGAGGCGCCGAGCGTGTCCATGTCGAGGAGCGAGATGCCGTCGAGCCCGGCGACGGCGGGGTCGACGTTGCGCGGGACCCCCAGGTCGATCACGAGCAGGGGGCCGGTGACGGAGGCGAAGTCCTCGACCCCCAGCACGTGGGACTCCGCCGCCACGGCGGAGAGCACGACGTCGGCGTCCGCCAGCGCCGCGGCGACGTGGTCGAGGGGCGCCGCCCGCATCTCGAAGGCCCCGCCGGCGGACTCGTGCACCAGGTCCCTGGCTCGATTGACGGAGCGGTTGGCCACCACGACGCGCTGGGGCGCGTCCGGCGGCGCGATGTCCGAGAGGGCGCGGCAGACGCCGAGGCCCATGTCACCTGCGCCGACCACCACGACGCGCGCGCCGCGCAGGCCCGCCCCCTCCGTGCCCCGCGCCACCGTCACGGCGGCGTAGGCGAACGACGTCGTGCCCTTGCTGATCCCCGTCTCGGTGCGGACCCGCTTGCCCGTCTGCAGCGCGTGCCGGAAGAGCGCCGAGAGCACAGGGCCGCTCGTGCTCTCCTCCTGCGCCCGTTCGAAGGCGTGCCGGACCTGGCCCACGACCTCGGTCTCCCCGGTCACCACGGACTCGAGGCCCGACGTCACCGAGAACAGGTGGGAGGTGACGTCGTCGTCGAAGCGGATGCTGGCGTGGGCCGACAGCTCCTCCACCGGGACGCCGGAGTGCTCGGAGAGGACGTCGTAGATCTCGGCCACCGCGTCGTGGAAGCGGTCCACCACGGCGTAGACCTCGGTGCGCAGGCAGGTCGAGAGCACCACGGTCTCCTGGACGTTGCGGCAGCGGCGCAGCTCGCCGAGCATCTTGTGCAGGTCGGCCTCGCTGACGGCAGCCGCCTCGAGCAGGGGCAGCGGGGCCTGCGTGTGCTGGAGCCCTACGACGACGACGGACACTCGGTTCCCTCCTGGGTCGGCTCACGATTGTGCCGGTCCCACCCCACAGCCTGCCAGTCAGCCGCCCGGCGGGGAACAGCCCGTTGGTCCTCAGTCCAGGTCGGGGTGCGCCGAGAGGCCCACGGCGCGCATGAGCGGGCCCCGCTCAACCCCGTTGGACCCGCCGGGCCCGTTCTCCTCCTGGCGGGCCCGGTAAAAGCTCAGGACCTGGAGCTCAATGGAGAGGTCGACGTAGCGCAGGTGCACCGTGGGCGGGACGTTGAGCACGCGGGGAGCGAAGTTGAGCAGCGAGGTCACGCCCGCCCGCACGAGCAGGTCCGCCACCCCCTGGGCCGCCCAGCCCGGCGTCGTGATCACACCGATGTCGGGCCGCTCGGCGGCGCCCAGGGTGGCGATCTCGTCCATGTGGCGCACCTTCATGCCGCGGATCTCCTCGCCCACCACGCCCGGGTCGACGTCGAAGAGGGAGGTCACGGCGCACCCGCGCGAGGCGAAGGCCGCGGAGTTCGTGAGGGCGCGGCCGAGGTTCCCGATGCCGACGATGGCGACCGACCAGTTCTCGTCGACGCCGAGGGCCCGGTCGATCTGGGAGATGAGGAACCCCGGGTCGTAGCCCGAACCCCGGGTGCCGAACGACCCCAGCAGCGACAGGTCCTTGCGCACCTTGGCGGCGTTGAGGCGCGCCAGCTCGGCGAGCTGCTCCGAGGAGACCGTGCGGGCGCCGCCCCGCACCAGCTCGGCCAGGATGCGCTGGTACACGGGGAGGCGCAGCACGGTGGCCTCGGGGATCCGCTTCGCCGGCGCAGGCGGCGTCGCCCGCGCGTCGGAAGCGGAGGATGTCGATACGTCCGCCCTCTCGTCGCTCACTGCGGGGGATCGTACCGAGGAGGCTCCGGGCGGCACCAAACCGGAGGGCGCCGGCCGGCGCCGCTCACCAGGCGAGGACGAGGAGCTCCCCGGCGGCGACGTTCAGCCAGCTCGCCGCCGACGCCTCGCCGGCCACCACGGCCAGATGGCCGTTGGCGTCGACGAGGAGGCCGAACTCACCGTGCTCCAGATCGCCGAAGGCGTCGACGCAGCGCAACCGGACGCCCTCGGGGACGAGCGAGGGCGGCAGCCCGTCGAGGTACTCGCGGCCCGCGTCGACGCGGGCCGCCAGCTCGATGCTCCCCGCCGACGGGATGCCCGCCACGCGCGCGTCCGCCACGGTCGCCGCCAGCTGGAGGTTGCCGAAGTGGTCCACCCAGGTGACCTCGACGCGCAGGCAGATCCGGCCGTCGCCGAGGCGGCCCTGCTCGACCACGCCGCCGGCGAGGCGCACGAGCGACGCCGGGTCCACCGCCTCGCCCAGGTCCCCGGGCGCGGCGCCCGTGCACAGTGCCGCCGCCGCGGGGGCGAAGACGTCGCGCCCGTCGAAGGTGGGGCCGCGCTCTTGGGGCTGCTGCTCGCGGCGCAGCTCCACGACGTGGGTGATCGGCGCCTCGCCGGCCGCCTCCGCTGCCGCGACGAGCAGTCCGTTGTCGGGCCCGACGAAGCACAGCGCCCCGCCGGCCTCGGGCCGCTCGACGGCCATGGCGATGCCGCGGCGGGACGTCCCGACCCCGGGGTCGACGACGCCGAGCACGACGCCGGAGCCGAGATGCGGCACCGCGCGCACCAGGGTGTGGCTCCCGGCGCGGACGTCGAAGGGCGGCACGTGGTGGGTGAGGTCGATCACGGTGACCCCCGGCGCACGCCGCGCCAGCACCGCGTGCACCACTCCGACGAACTCGTCCTGCGTCCCGAAGTCCGAGAGGAAGAAGATGCTCCGGACGGGTTGGCGCGCCACCGGACTCGGTCCCTCAGCGCTGCAGGTTGCGCGAGCGTTCGACCGCGGCGGCCACCGCCTCCATGAAGGCTGAGCGCACCGCCCGGGCCTCCAGCGTCCGGATGCCCGCCGCCGTGGTTCCCGCCGGCGAGGTCACCATGGCGCGCAGCGCCTCGGGGTCGCTGCCGGTCTCCTTGAGGAGGGTCGCCGAGCCGAGCATGGTCTCGACGACGAGCGTCCGGCTGACCTCGCGGGTCAGGCCCATCTGCACGCCCGCCTCCATGAGCGCCTCGGCCACCAGGAAGAAGTAGGCCGGGCCCGATCCCGAGAGCCCCGTCACGGCATCGAGCAGGCGCTCGGGCAGGCGGACGACCGTCCCGACGGCCGACAGGACGTCCTGCGCCCAGGCCAGGTCACCGGACGTGGCGAAGGACCCGCCCGAGATGGCGGTCACCCCCGCCCCGACCAGCGCCGGCGTGTTCGGCATGGCGCGGACCACGGCGGGGTCGCCGCCGAGGGCGGCCTCCAGGCGCAGGCAGGGGACGCCGGCCACGATGGAGAGCAGCCGGGTCACCCCCATCACGCCGAGGGCGCGGCACGCTCCTTCGGCCGCGTCGGGCTTGACGGCGAGCACGGCGCCACCGAGCCGCTCACCCGCGTCGTCCAGCAGCCCGGGCTCGGGTCCGGCCACGGTGCGCAGCCCCGGGTACTCCGCCGCCAGCTCGTCCCGACGCTCGGCCACGGGCTCGATGACAACGAGGTCCCCGGTGCCCGCCCATCCGGAGCGGAGCAGGCCGCCCAGCAGGGCGCCCCCCATCTTCCCGCCGCCGACGATGAGCAGGCTCGACACCCGCCCGACGATACCGAGCGCGGGCGGGGACCGCGGACGCTACGAGCGCCGGGGGCGCCGCCGGTAGCTCTGGGGGTGCGCCATCGTCATCGCCGTCGGGAAGTGGTCGTCGGTGTAGAGGACCGACGACCCGGCGATCCGGTCCAGCTCGTCGTCGTCGACCTGCCGCGCCGGGACCCGGCCGACCAGGTAGACGGCGTCCTCGGGCCCCAGGGCGAACCACATGCCGAAGAGGTGCGCGTTGCGGCGCAGGAGGTAGGCGTACACCTCCGCCTGGTTGGCCTCGGGGGCCGGCATGAACTGGGCCTCGAAGTGCAGGGTGCGCTGCTTGAGGGTGAACCAGACGGTGATGAAGTCCTTCTCGTCGCCCTTGAAGCGCAGGTACCAGCGGTGCGAGGCCGTGCGGTCGGTGACCTCCTGGCGCTCGGCGGCCACCAGGAACCCGCCGGCGGCCAGCTCGCGCTCGGCCCAGGCGTCGATGCAGGCCACCGCCGCCGCCATCTCCTCCTCCTCGGGGAGGTCGACGATCGGCACCGGTCGGTCCCGGAGCTCCGACCGGGCGCGCTCAGCTGCACTCGACGAGGCGGCCCGAGGCCAGCTCGTCGTGCAGCTGCACCAGCTCGGCCGCCGCGGCCCGCCAGGTGTAGAGGCGGGCCCGCAGCACCGATGCGGTGCTGAAACGCTCGGCGGCCAGCGGCTCGGCGAAGGCGCGGCGCACCGCGGCGGCGTACGCGCGCGGGTCGGGGTCGTCGACCAGGAAGCCGGTGTGGCCGTGGTCGACCAGCGTCGTGAGCCCGCCGACAGCGGAGGCGACCACGGGCGTCCCGCAGGCCGACGCCTCGAGCGCCACGAGCCCGAACGACTCGGAGCGGCTGGGGACGATGCACACGTCGGCGGCGCGGTAGTACGACGACAGCAGCTCGTGGGGCTGGGGGTCGACGAAGTGAACGTGCTCGCGCACGCCGCGGGCGTCGGCCGCGTCGTGCAGCCCCTGGAGCGACTTCTCCCCGTGGGGCCCGCTGGGCCCGCCGACGACCACCAGCCGATAGGGCTCCCCGCCGTCCTCGAGCAGCTCGGCGAGCGTCTCGATCGCCACGTCGGCCCCCTTGAGCGGCTGGATGCGGCCGACGAAGAGCAGCAGGCGGCCGTCGAGGGGGAGGCCGAGGGCGCGGCGGGCCTGGGGCCGGTGGCCCGGGCCGAAGAACGCGTGGTCCACCCCGGGCGGCACGATGCGGACGCGCCCGGGGTCGCCGCCGTAGAGCGACACGATCTGGTCGGCCTCGACGGTGCACGACGCCAGCACGGCGTCGGAGCAGTTGATGACGGATGCCTCGGCCTCGGCCCGGCGGTGCGGCATGTCCGCCTCGACCTCCTCGGGCATCGACTCGGCCTTGACCCGGTCGAGGGTGTGGAACGTGCACACGAGCGGCAGGTTCAGCTCGTGCTTGATCACGTGGCCCGAGAGACCCGACAGCCAGTAGTTGGCGTGCACCGAGGTGTAGGGCAGGCCGCCGCCGTGGTCGGTGCGCGACGCCGGCGCGGCGGCCATCCGCTCGAGGACGCCGGCCGTGAAGTCCTCGACGACACCGGGCAGGGACTCCTTGGGCACGGCGCGGAGCGGGCCGGCCGGCACGTGGTGCACGCGCAGCCCGGGCTCGACGTCGACGATCTCGGGGAGCCCGTCCGACCAGGCCCGGGTGAACACGTCGCAGGTCACGCCGGAGCGGGCCAACGCCGCGGTCAGCTCACGCACGTAGACGTTCATGCCGCCGCCGTCGCCGGTGCCCGGCTGGGCCAGGGGCGAGGTGTGCAGGGAGAGGAC